>SESC01000432.1_pt1 | contig 15258 bp, 12 predicted proteins | sample 3171431 | NCBI WGS metagenome assembly SESC01 (sample SAMN06051868, study PRJNA518727) | freshwater metagenome | biome: subpolar coniferous forest; feature: holomictic lake; material: water; isolation source: holomictic Lake 227, 8 m depth | place: Canada: near Kenora, Ontario | collected... | reverse complement strand
AGACGCCATCTGGAGATTTTTATCAAGCAATAAGAAACTAACACATATCGATAATACTGCCAACGCAGAACTATCGACAATTACAATAATGAATTATAGCCACTTTGAAAGCGTAAATACCAACTGCAGAAAACTCACACAGCAATCCCACAGTGCATTGACAACTGATAGTTATTATGTTTAGATCGATCACTATAAAGTTATTTACTTAGCATTTAATCATATGACTACCGTAACGTTTGACACACTGCATCTAGTTGATAAGCTTAAGTCGGCAGGCATACCACAAGAGCAAGCAGAGGCTGTAATTAGAGTCATTGCTGAAGCACAAGATCAGTTGCTTACTAAAGATGATTTAAAATCAACATTAGATGATGTTATTAATCCTATTAAAACTGACTTAGCGGTTCTTAAAGCAGACTCTGTGACAATAAAATGGATGATGGGCATCTTGATTGCTGGTGTTATGTCCATAGTTATCAAGACCTTTTTCTCATAAATGAATGAGACAATATTAGCAAAAACAATCTAAATTAAACGCTTTGCTAAGCGAATAATGTCATTCTCATCAATATCTTTGATTGAAGTATCCTGTTTATTCAATTTGAATGGATTAACGATTGAGGCGGATTTGATCACTTTGTTAATAGGGGTTTGAAAAGCCATTCTCACAGGAGTTGGGCCAAAGATAGTAATAGACGGTCTATTTAAAGCCCATGCCATGTGGGTCGGACCGGTGTCATTACCAATCAATAGGTCTGCTTTCGCAATCAATGCCTTTAAACTATTTAAATCAAGTCGAGGCATGGCTTTAATATTATCGGCTTGCGTAGCCATCCACTCGGCTTTTTGCCGCTCTTCTTCATTCCCCCAAACCACCAGACAGTTTTCCGGCAACGCTTGCGCTATTTTTACGAACTTGTCTGCCGGGTAATTCTTGCTATCCCAACTTGAGCCGATCACCAAGACAACCGTCTTTTTATCGGGCTTAAGATAATCGGCAATCAGAGGATCTTCATCCTGATAAAACAAGAATGGCTGCTTATTCAAAAGCTGCCCTTCGGTAATATCAAACCCTAACGGTTTCGATAAAACAAATGCATTTCTAACTATGGCATTCGTATCATAAGGACATGAGACTTTGAGGGTATAAAACCACGATGCGAGTTTTTCTCTGATTGAATTAACATCAAAGCCCGCAATCTGATGGCCTAGCAATCTTGCTACAACCGCTGATTTAATTAAGCCTTGTGCATCAATAACTAAATCATAATGATTCAGCGCATGCTGACGCAGCTTCTTAACTTCCTGAAAAACACCCAGCTTGTTGGCTTTTAAAGCTTTAAGATTAACGGTAAATACATGATCAATGTCAGGATTATTATCGAGTAATCCTGCAAAGCGTTCTTCAACAAACCAGTCTATCTGTAACGTCGGTAGAGCGGCTTTAATAAACTGAAGTGCCGCCATGGAATGAACAAGATCACCCAACGCGGACAATCTGACAATTGCTATCTTCATTCGCTATTCCTGAATGAGCTTTAATACCGCATCAGGCGTAATCCCTGTCAAACAATCGGTATGACCTAAGGGACACACCCGTTTAAAACAGGGTGAACAAGCCAGTTTTAATGAAATAACTTTAGCCTTATTATTCAACGGTGGGGTAAAACCAGGATCAGAAGAACCGTACAAGGCAATTATGTTTTTATCCAAAGCCGCAGCCACATGCATTAAGCCCGAATCATTGCTAACGACCGTATCGACTAATGACATTAAATCGACGGCTTCGGCTAAAGTCGTCCGACCCGTAAAATCAACACAAGCGCCGGACACCTGGTTATTAATTTGCTCAGCTGTCTCTTTATCTTTCTCGGAACCAAACAACCATACTTTCCAGCCCTCAGCTAATTTTTGTTTGGCGACTTCAGCATAATGATTGATCGGCCATCGTTTTGCTTCACCGTATTCAGCCCCCGGACAGAGCGCCAGTATCTTTTGAAATGATGGCTTATTTAAATCACTATCTTTGGATAACTGAAACTTTTCAATTACATTAGTCTGCTGATCCTGACTAATAACGAGCCGGGGTATTGGGTATTCAGGCGGTAAAGAAGCGCTACTTGGCAAACCTAAGGCAACAAACCGTTGCACCGTCATCGTCAAAATGCGTTTATCCAGCTTTCTGGCATCATTAAGCAATCCCCAGCGACATTCACCTACATAGCCGGTACGCAGTGGAATATTTGCAAAATAAGGTGTTAGCCCAGACTTCCATGAATTAGGTAGCAAGATAGCTTGATCATACGCATTAGCTCTTAGTGATTTACCCAACTTGACTCTAGCCAGGACATTAAACTGACCATGTGCTAAAGGCATCGCAATCGCCTGGGTTACTTCTGGCATTCTTTCCATCAGTGCCAATGACCATGCCGGTGCCAACACATCAATTTGACCTTCAGGATAAGTATTTTTTAAGGTGATGAACAGGCTTTGTGCCATCACCATGTCGCCGACCCAGGAAGGGCCGACCACAAGAATCTTCGGTGATTTTTTCAAGACTGTGTAACGTACGTTAACCAGTCCGCATGATCATCTGCACGACCATGTACATAATCAAAATATAAGGATTGTAGTTTTTCTGTAATAACACCGCGACTACCAGAACCAATCTTACGGTTATCCAGTTCTCTAATCGGAGTCACTTCAGCCGCAGAACCAGTAAAGAAGGCTTCATCAGCCACATAGATTTCATCACGGGTAATGCGTTTCTCAATCACTTCAAAGCCTTGCTCTCTGGCAATCGTAATGACCGTATCACGGGTGATGCCTTCTAAAGCAGACGTCGTTTCCGGGGTATAAATCTTACCGTTACGCACCACAAACAGGTTTTCAGCACTGCCCTCTGCTGCAAAGCCTTCATGATCTAACATTAAAGCTTCATCATAACCATTCGACAAGGCTTCTTGAAGAGCCAGAATAGAGTTAATGTAATTACCATTGGCTTTGGCTTTACACATGGTACTGTTGTGATGATTACGCGTATAAGACGAGGTACGGATACGAATACCGTGCTCGATACTTTCAGCGCCCAAATAAGCGCCCCAAGGCCAAGCCGCCACCATGACATGAACTTTTAAATTATCTGCACGTAAACCCATGCCTTCAGAGCCAAAGAAGCACATGCTACGGATATAAGCGCTATCCAGATTATTTTTAGCCACCGCATCACGATGCGCTATATTAATTTCATCTTTGTTAAACGGCATTGGCATATTCATGATATGCGCAGACCTAAACAAACGGTCGGTGTGCTCATGCATCCTGAAAATAGCAGTGCCTTTTTCAGCATGATAGGCTCTAATACCTTCAAACACTCCCAAGCCATAATGCAAGGTATGCGTCAACACATGGACTTTTGCTTCACGCCATTCAACCCAAGCGCCATCCAGCCAAATTACGCCATCTCTATCGTCCATTGTCATCTTTGAATTCCCCAAATCGATTTATAGTATCTAATCTAACAACTATTCAGCGCCTAGTTCTGATAGATTATATTAAATTTCAAATTGTACTATAAACTTAAGATCAGAAGTACCACCTTAAGAAGTTTGTCTGCAGAATCATCAGGCGAGATTTTCCCGCCTGATGAAACATTATGCAATTATTGTAACGGTAATACGCTAGTACCTTCTAACTGAACCGATTTCAAATCTTGCGGATTAAGCCCTAATAGCGCCAAAATACTAGGTGCAATTTGTATCGTAGAAACGGCTGTGTTGATCACTACTCCACCAGGCAAATTAGCGCCCCATCCAACAATCGGAACATGACGATCGTTAATTGAATTGCCGCCATGTTCAGCCAGTTTAGACAATTTGCCACCCGCATATACTGAACCTAATGTAGCGACACCAATCACATCAGGATATCGCTGATCAGTTAATGGATTAACACCCATAAAACTAGCGGCATCTGCACCCGCGTAAATAGTACTTAAACCTGCACTAGTAAACGGTTTAACGGTTTTATTTCCGCTAGCGTCAGAACCTATGCCTGCTGGAACAACTGCACCATTGACAGTAGCACCGGTGGTATAGCTAGTTAAAAAGCTCTTTGCAAAGCTTGTTGCAGCAGTTGATCTATTATTCAACCATAATAAAACACCATCATCATCCATCGCATGAGCAACCAAAGGCAGCAAGTCAGTTGGAGTTTGCTTAGCCCAGGCAGCGTTCAGCGCATCTATTAGGGTGCCATCGTTAATAATAGTCAAATCGCCACGATTTTGCGGTGACTGTCCATGCTTGGCTGAGAGAATAACGACAGTGTTTAATTGAGTATTTGGATTGTTAAGTATTGCATCGCCGATTTGTTTTAAACTATCATCAACAAAATACAATGCACTTTGCAGAACAGGACCAGGAACAGCAACCCCACTCACTGTGGTATAACCACCTAACTGAGTTGTATCACCGTTTTCAGGTGTCGCAGAGTTTGGGAGCTTTTGTGCAGTTGAAACAGCTTGAAAGTTCAAACCAAAAACCGCTGGCGTACCGTGTTTGTTGATACCCGCGTGATCATAACCATTGATCTCATTAATCACAGCCGCAACGTGAATAGTATCGTATTGCTGAGTACTTATATTGCTTTTAGTCCAATCATTCCCTGAAGCAAGATCGATAACACTATTAATTTCCGGTGCAAATAAATCATCAATACCGTAGCCAGAAGGCCCGTTCAATATTTCATAAGCAGGATGCTTGTCAATCCAGGCAGTGCGTAATCCAGCCGCTTTCGCAACTTCAAATACTGTATTGACTAAAAGATATTGATGTGGATAAACCGGATTACAGCTGATTGGATCAACAGGTAACTGGGTTGGATCAATTAAAATGTTTCTAACGTCATCCGGACTACCCGCCAGCTTTAATATATTAGTCGGATTAACAGAATCTACATAACCAGGAGTGATCGTTTTTACAGGATATAACCCAGCAATACCTTGAGTACCATCAAGCAAGATTTGACCCGCTGTATTCGTTGGCTCGATGTTTTCAGCATATTGAACTTCTGCACCTAAAGCAATGTTGCCCGCTTTACAATCAGTTTTTGATGTTCCTAGTGGTAATTCACTTCGGCTATAGCCGTCATCATAATAAATACCGGCTGATTTTGGATTACCGCCAGTTAACTGACCTACTAAACCTGGGAACGAGTCAGAAGGAAATGGAGTCAGGGCATTTTTATAATAAACACCATTATTAATCATAGCCGCTAAAGTCGAATTTGGATTATTTTTTACAAACCAATCTAAATCAGTTTGGTGTAAGCCATCAACTGAAATCAACAAAACGTGCTTAACTGGTGAACTGACAGGAGTTGCAGCATTTACAGTAGTCATCGCGACAGCACTTAAGGCCATACCAACGGCAATTGAAATCAGGGTTTTATCTATTTTCATAGGTTATATCTCTCTACAGCATTAGGAAAGGTAAGAACCTAAACTGTAACAAAATAATATGACTGACCTATGACAACTGCATGATGATCCTATGACAATCTAAGATAGCCCCATAAACATCAGTTACCCCAAAAGCTCGCGCCAGATCCATTCAACTTGCTGACTTAATACAGCTACTTCAGCCTCATTGATGATAACGTTTTCACCTTGCAACACGCGCTTATGCCCCACATCGCGATAGGTGCAATATGCCGTTGTAAGCACTTGAGCATCCTCTTTAGAAACAAAACCATCCTCTTGTAAGCCTTCGAGTAAACGAACATTATCGGTATAAGTTGTTAGTGCTCGGTTTTCTGCGGCTCGCGCTAAAATCCCAAATTGCACTATAAACTCAATATCAGCAATCCCACCCTTGCTGTGTTTTAAGTCAAACTGATAGCGTTGTTTAGTAGCTAAAGCATCGCGCATTTTTTCACGCATTGCCCGCACTTCCTCTTTCAACTGCATCAACTCCCTGGGCAAGCTTAAAATCTCATGACGAATCTTTTCATACGCTGCTTTTAACTGCAAATCACCTGCGATAAAACGCCCTCTCACCAAAGCCTGATGCTCCCACGTCCATGCCTCATTTTGTAAATATGCTTCATAAGTATTGATCTGAGTGACCAACAAACCTGAATCACCATTGGGGCGCAAGCGCATATCGACATCATAAAGCACACCAGACAATAGCTTTGTATCCAGAATATGCCTAACCTTTAAGCCAAGCCGTCCATAAAATTGCGTACAAACTATTGGTTTCTCACCATTGGTTAAGGCGTTACCGTCTGGACAATCATACAAAAACACCAAATCCAGATCAGAGCCATAAGCCAGCTCAATTCCACCCAACTTCCCAAACCCTATTACAGCAAAGCCAGTCAACTGTCGATCACGGCCTGATGGAAAGCCGTGCTTTTCAGTGAGAATCAGCCAGGCCCGCTCAATCACTTGAGCCACAACGCTTTCAGCGATGTAAGTCAAATAATCACTGACCACCATCACCGAAATCACGCCCATAATATCCGCAGCGGCGACCTTTAACACATTAATATGTTTAAATTGTCGTAGGGTTATCATTAGTTGTTCAAGATCTTGAACGTCAATGGGCGCTAATAAATCCGCTAATTGTTTATCCAGTGCCTCTTTTTTGAGTGGCTCATATAAAGAACGCACATCCAGCAACTCATCAAACAGCACGGGATATAACGCTAAATAATCACATAACCAGGCACTGGCCGACACCAGCCTTAATAATTGTGCCAAAGCGTCTGGGTTTTCGGCCAATAAGGCTAAATATACATTTCTACCGGCTACCGCTTCAAACAAACCTAACAGACGCGTTAAGGTAATATCAGGATTACTGACCTGTTGCAATGCAACCAATAATTCTGGCATTAATCTATCAATTACCTGCGCCCCTTTATTAGTCAAACGCCTAATCGACGCAGCCTGTTTAAAATACTTGATAGCTCGCAAACTTTCTACTACCTGCTTAAAACCTAACTCACTCAAGTTTGCCTGTAATTCAGCTTCATCAGCCGCTCCGGTCCAAACTAGCAAGCTGCGCTGATCTTTTATAGCCTGTTTAGAAACAGAAAAGACTTGATCAAAAACCGTATGAACAGCTGATCTAACAACACCCAAATCTTCTATAAAACTTGTCCAGTCCGGATAATCCAGGGAATAAGCGAGACGCTGTTGCACTTCGATATGAGTGGGTAAATCATGAGTCTGCTGATCTTTATATTGCTGAATATGGTTTTCAACGCGCCTTAGAAAGCAATAGGAGTTCTTTAATTGCTCTGCATCAGTGATGGATAATAACCCCAACTCTCCAAGTCGACTAAGCACCTCAAGAATTGGGCGTACTTGCAAGGTTTTTTCATTACCTCCACGTATCAATTGAAATGCTTGGCCAATAAACTCACATTCACGAATACCGCCCGGCCCAAGCTTTACATTATCCATGCGATCTTTACGTCTTAGCTCTTGAGTAATCTGCATCTTCAAAGAACGTAACTCTTCAAACGCGCCATAATCAAGATAGCGTCTATAAACGAACGATTTCAACATAGCCATCAACTGACTCCCTGTTTTAACGTCACCCGCAACCTGCCGTGCTTTAATCATCGCATAGCGTTCCCATTCTCGCGCTTGGGTCTGATAATAATTTTCCATCCCCTCAAAGCTCATAATAACGGGGCCGCTATCACCAAATGGCCTTAAGCGTATATCGGTACGAAAAACAAAACCGTCTACAGTAATTTCGTCCAACACCTTAATCAAGCGCTGACAAAGACGGGTAAAAAACTCGCTATAACTAGTTTCTTTTCTATCAGACAAAACCCCATTTTCTGCATAAGCAAATATCAAATCAATGTCAGACGAATAATTGAGCTCATAGGCACCTAGCTTTCCCATGCCTAAAACAACGATTTGTTGTGGACTCCCATCAGGTAATAAAGGCGTACCGCGCTTTTCACACGCTTCATGATAAAGAGTGGCAAGTGCAGACTGAATACAGGCATCCGCCAACCAGGAGACTTCTGCCAATGTTTCAGATAAGGGCACCCAACCGGCTAAATCACGCCAGGCAATTCTTATCATTTCACGCCGGCGGAAATGTCGTAACAGTTGCATTAACTGAGCTTCGCTAGTGACCGCTATCCTAGCTAATGTATCTGCATATCGCTGTTCTTCATAACTTGCTAACAAATCACCACTCGAGACCAAATCAAGTAAAATCTCAGGTTGCCGAATACAACTTTCTGCAACGAACAAACTTGAGGACCAAACCTTTACTAGTGATGAGACTATCTCTGATGTTGGGTGAAAAACTAAATTAGATGCTACCCGCTTCTCTTCCCACTGCTCCAACAGGACGATTAAAGGGGCGTGCAGATTCACAGGTAACTGATCGAGTTCGGATGCAAGACTATTAATAATAGACATAGATGGACAGAGTGACAATCAAAAAAGACCATCATACCTAAAATAAGGATCACTAACCAATTTCAGGCACCAACCCAAAAGAACCATCCTGATTGTATTAACTAAAAAACGGAAGTCACTCGTCAGACATAATAATCGGTGTAGCAAGGATAGAGCCATTAACTCGATCTCTTAACTCTTTGCCCGGCTTAAATCGAAGTGCGTACTTTGCAGACAAATTCAAACTCTCACCTGTTTTTGGATTTCGCCCTAATCGCGCGCGATGGTAATGCAACGTGAATGCGCCAAATCCTCTAATTTCTATTCTATCGTTTGCAATTAGCGCCTGACTCATCGTTTCAATAATACAATCAACCGCCAAATCTACATCCTTAAGCGTTAAATGCTGTTGTTTATTAGCGATAATATTAATAAGTTCTGACTTAAGCATGTTTGCCTCACATATGAAACCAATATAGCAATTCAGTATACGCCCAGCAAAGCATAATTTCACCGGGATAAGATATAAGCTGATAAACACCTAGTGATTAGCTTTATTTATTCTGTTATGATCCTCCAAATTTTTTTGATACGATCTCAGTATTTCTTATTAGCTATTAATGGTGTAATCTCATGAAACATTTGAATAAATTTACAGCGCTTACTTATGGTTTATCCTTAACTGTACTAACCGGCTGTCTTGGCCCCAATGCGGGTAGTGGAGTTCCAGGCGTTACGAGCGCCAATCCTGCACTAATGAATTCATTGGAAAATGTGATGTTGCAAAACATGGTTGGCAGCGTTTTAAATGGTCAGATTGGCTCACAACTACCCTCCGCTGACCAAACTTTTCGCTTACAACAATTAAACAACGCTGTTCAATCTGGATCAATAACCCAAAATCAGCAATGGGTTAATCCACAAACGGGCAGCTCAATGCAACTCAATCCTGTTGGCCAACAAAATTACAATACACAATCTCAACAGCAATGCCAAAACCTGCAGGAAGTGGTAACGTTGCCAAATGGACAAAAGCTAAATGAAAATCGTATCGCCTGTTTGAATCCACAAACTGGGCAATGGGCTTTGGTACAGTAATTATACAAGCCCCTCCCTCGGCTTTTTCCGGGAGACTCCTGAACTTTTGAGGCTAATTTCAACAAATAGTGACTCATCCCTAAAGTACATAAGGGATCTATTTTATGTGTTAAACTCCTGATCGGTTAAACATCTTATATTTAAGTTATCGTCTAAAATACTTGAACAATACTTACCGCTTAGAGAAACAGTTAAGAAATTTAAATCAGTCTCCATAAAGTAGACTTACGATAGGACAATAACATGAGCACTGGTATCACTTTGATTACAGGAGCCACCGGGCACTTGGGAGCAAATCTGGTTCGCCATTTGATCGCAGAAGGTGAGCAAGTGCGGGTGATGATGCGCACCCAACAAGACAATGGCGCGCTAGAAGGTCTTGACATAGAACGTGTTGATGCGGATCTTCGCAACAACAAAGAAGTATCTAATGCGGTGCGTGGTTGCGACCACATTTACCATTGCGCCGCCTTGGTTTCGACCATCGACGGTAATGCGACCCATAAGCGCGAAATATTCGATACTAACGTTCTCGGCACCATTAATATACTCAAAGCAGCAGATCTACACAACATTAAAAAAGTAGTGGTGTCAGGTTCACTGAGTGCCACTGGCTACGAACCCGATATGTCTAGTCATGAGGACATGCCTTTTTACCCATTTGATCGCCATCTACCGTACGGTTTTACCAAACATTTAACCGAACATGAATGCCTCAAAGCCCATGCCAATGGCCTCAATGTTGTCATTGCCACCTCCTGTGCCATCATCGGCCCGCATGATTATGTTCCCTCGCGCATGGGTCGTGTCCTGATCGATTATGCTAATGGCTCACTACGTGCTTACATTCCCGGCGGATTTGAATTTGTGTCCAGCCACGATATTGCAAAGGGCCATATTTTAGCCATGCAGCATGGCCGTTCCGGACAGAAATATATTTTTGGCACCGCCTACGCCAGTGTGGATGATCTGTTATCGATATTCCGCGATGTCACCGGCTGCCCATTGCCGAGGTTACGACTGCCACCCTTGCTGATGGCCACACTAGCAGAAGTAGCCGACAAAACCTGGTACCGAGCGTTCCCCAACCGACCTCGACGATTTACACCAGGTGCAGTGCGCTTGCTGCAAATGCACCGCAGGGCAAGCCATGACAAAGCGAAACAAGAATTAGGCTATCAGCCGACAGAATTATCCCAGGCAGTGAGGGAAGCCTATGACGATTTCGTGCGCCGAGGCTTGATTGTCCCAGCCAGATAAATAAACATTCATCCTACCTTAACCACGAACCAGAGCCTCAAATATGAACAACGCGAAGACGAAATCCCCCCCACCTAGCTTTGCGGCAGCCAAGAATCCACGACAAAAAGCTCGCGCCTCCGGCATGGACCCAGATCGCTGGTACGTGGTGGAATATGATAATGCAGTTAAAAAAGGCCAAGTGAAAGAGATTACCTTCTGGAATACGTCCATAGCCCTCTACCGTGGTGAAGATGGCCAGCTTGCCGCATTAGAGAACCGTTGCCCACACCGCCAACTCAAGCTCACTCATGGCGCTGTGGATAAGTGTAATCTGCGTTGTGCTTACCATGGTTGGTCCTTCAATAAAGAAGGCCAGTTGGAGGACTATTCGCATGATAACTTTGGTAAACCCCTGATTAAGAAACAACTGAAAACTTACCCGGTGCAAGTTCGTTATGGCCTGATCTGGTTGTTTCCTGGCAATCATGAACTAGCCAGTGAACACTTGATCCCAGTGATCCCCGAACTCACTGGAACGAGCCCTTGGGCCAACTTTGTCTCAGACCTTACGTGGAAAACCCATCATTCGATGGTAATGGACAATATCTGTGACTTCTCACACGCCTTCTTACACCGTAAATACAAGCCTTTCATTGATGCCAAACTAACCCACCACGAAGCCGATGAGCATAGAGTTTACCTGACTTACGATGCCTATATGGCCGGAGGTCGGATTTCTGGTATTTTTGTTGACCGCAAACGGGTCAATACCCGTTCTATAGAGTTATGTTACCAATATCCCTATCAATGGACCAATACGGGTGATAGCATAAAAAACTGGTCATTTATGCTACCGATCAACGAACAAACCACCCGAGTATTTTTTCTGTTTTATTTCGACGCCTTAACGATTCCACTGATTTCAATGAAAACTCCGAAGTGGCTCACCCAACTCGTACTGAATATCGCCAAACCCTTGGTGTTTAAACCCATACTACAAGAAGATGGCATCGCCCTTGAAGCAGAGATGTTAGCTTATGAAAGCTATTGGGATGCTCCACCTATCGAACTTAACCCAGTAGTACCGATGTTTCAACGGCTTACCGCCCGCAAGTGGGAAGAACATCTGTCCAGAAAGGAAACCACGCAGGCTAGTAGCTTGTAATAACTTGGTAGTGAGTTCAAGTACAGCTTCCCAAGAGCACGCAAAGACGTTCTAATGACTTTACCATTTTGTCTTGCAGCAACTCTCTACCTACCAAGTGCTTGATTGTACTACCAGTTCCCGCTACTTGGTCGGTAAAGCTACGCACCTGCTGAAAGACCACGGTCCCCTCTCGATAAGGTAGGCAGCCAGTTATCCATTGACTGGAATTATATGAATGTGGCGTATAGTATTCGCGTGTTAACACTAATACGCCCCCATTCCAATCCATCGTAATGCGGTGTCTAAGAATAATCGCAGAGCGGCCTTCAACGTACTTTTCAATCCAGGGAAACACTTCGCTGGCCCCAGCAGGCAAAGCTTTCGGATAGTCCAGCCAATCTTTTAGCAAATCTGGAAAGTATAGCGACAATAGATCACTTTCAACTGCAGCCTGGCGTAATTCTATAGATGGCTTCGACTCTGTGCCGTGTTTACGTACATAGGGCGATATTGCATTGATACCCCCACGACGATAGGCATCATGACGCTGTAAAAGAATCTCTCGAAAATACTCTCCGGCTGCATCCTCGATGGTTCTTTGAGGAGTCCTTTTAAGCGTATGCCTGAAAGCTTTGAGCTTTTCTAACTCATGGCTGGATAAATTAAATTCGTCCCCAGGCTCGGCCTCTAATAAATTCAGGGCTTCTTCTTTTGAGAAAATTGCGGCCTTAAGTGCACCCATTCCACTATGTTCTGTCAAAATCCCGTGAGCTGTTACATCTATGTCTAGCATGTCAGGATCCTGAATTCGCAACTTTTCAACAACTTTTTCTAAAGGAACTGGAAAATACCAGATCACACCCACAGCAAGTTCATTACTACTGCCTTCTTTTAAATCATAAGCAATAGGCTGGCTTTTATCTAACTCGGTAAGCTGAGATTTATCCAGGCCTAACACCCGATATATATCTAGCGATTCAGCAAAAGCTGGAGCACAAAACAAAATAAAAAGGGGATACAACAACCACCAAGACAAGATGACCTGTTTCAGTTTCCTTGACATCAAACAACTCCTGGAATCAAACAAATGGACTTGCAGCAATAATATCATTAAACCATTTATCAGCCATTGATCCTTAGTTTTAAGATTCACTTTTCTGTAACATTTCCTTAATACAATTGACATTAAAAGGCATTACATTGAGCAAACTGGGTTGTCAAGAATCACTTAAATTAAAGGCGTTTTAATCACCATGAACAAAACTACAAATCTACCTTCGTATTTCCGCTTAACTCGCACATCAGTCGCCATCTGGCTAGCTTGCAGTTCTATAGCGAATGCAAGCATCAATTTCACAGGTGTTGCCGCTGGGGATGCCACAAGTAAAAGCATCTCTGTGTGGACCCGTGCAGTGGACGACGCTGCGCCTGCAGCTGCCAACTTGAAGTTGGAAATTTCTCATAAAAGCAACTTCTCAAAAATCCATACGTCCGCAACGTTAACCACTGATCCCACCAAGGATTACACAGCTAAAATCGATATTGATCAGCTACGTCCCGCTACAACTTATTTCTATCGCTTTGTCGGACAAAACGGTGAAATCAGTAACATTGGCAAATTCAAGACTGCACCTGAAGCCGATGAGGACGCGAGTGTGAAATTCGCCTTCAGTGGTGACAACGATGGTCTGATGAGACCTTATGCTCTGGCCGCCACTATCCAAGCACAAGACTTGGATTTTTATATCAATCTTGGTGACACTATTTACGAAAATGCCAGTAATGTTGCTGGCGATAACGGGGCCAGCTGGCTCAACTCGCCATCGGTAACACTATCAGGCTCATCGGCCAGTCTAAACGGGCTTCCTGTAGCCGGAACGACTTTTGCTACCCAAGCACAATTGAGAGCTGATTACTCGAAGAAATACCGTGAAAACTTCTTACCTGTAAATACAGGCGGACAAAACTCTTTGCAGATACTTTACGCCTCTCAAGGTAACTACACTACTTACGATAATCATGAGTTAGGCAACCGTCAATATATCAATGGTGGAGCACCCGCTGGTGGTTCTGTTGGTGGACCGCTAGGCACTGATATGCCAACGGGTCGTGGTGTCGATGCGCGTGCAAATGGCGCCGGCAATCCTGGCAACATTAATGATGCCAATAAGTCAGCCTCAGATTTTATTAACCGATCTTTGGGATTCCTGACTCTTCAAGACACCTTCCTGAGTTATCATCCAATTGCTAACCACGGCACTATCAGTGCACCTTCTGATCCACGTACTGATGGTACTAAGAAGCTTTATTTTGCACAGCAGTGGGGAAAAAATGTTATTTATGTCAATGTAGACGATCGTAGCTACCGCGATATTCGCCTGAAAACACTTCCCTCCTCAGGCAGTACAGCAGATGATACCAGCGCGCCACGTGCCAACAACCCCGACCGCACTATCTTGGGTAAAACCCAATTGGGCTGGCTCAAACAGACTCTTTTAGAAGCTCAAACAAAGGGTACAAAATGGAAATTCATTTCTCTATCCAATCCGATAGACCAAGTGGGCCCTATTGCTGGCGCTTTTCCTGTCGATCAGCCAGCCGCAGGGTGTAACGTAAATCATATTTGCAACAGTAGCGGAAATATCAATTACGGCCCCGTAAACAGTGACGGCGGTAAGTCCTGGTTAGGTGGGTACCGTGCAGAACGTAATGACTTGCTAAAATTCATTGCTGATAATGGCATCACAAATGTAGTCTTCATGGCAACCGATGACCACCAAAACCGAATCAACGAATTGACTTATTCGCCGACTGGTGACACTGAAAACCAAGCTTCTTACGTAAAGGTTCCTTATACCATTTCAATCGTTGCAGGCCCGCTTGGAGCAACTGGACCGGATTTATTCCTAAATCATGATTACAACAGTATCAAAACAATAGCTGATAGCTTTTTTGTAGCACAATCTGCTGCAGGTATCGAACCGTTTGGTTTGCAGGGCTATCCTGGCTTAAGCAACGTGACTCGCGAAAATGATCCGAATGCTAGCGTTACGCCTTCTATAGTTGATTTCTACAGTCCAGACACATTCAACTACAACACGTTTCATGTCAGTGAAGACGGTGATACACTCACCGTTCGTAGCATAGGTATTACTGCAAATGCTCAAAACAAAGCACTTGAATATGATCCACTTAATAATCCAGCACGTGAAATATTCAGCTTCAAGCTAAAAGCGTTTGAACCTAAAGATGAAGACGAAGAAGGCGAAGAAAAATAATACTGAGTAAGTAGCCAATCTCTTGGATAAGTAATTCTGTAACGTTTACTTATCCA
>SESC01000430.1_pt1 | contig 15306 bp, 7 predicted proteins | sample 3171431 | NCBI WGS metagenome assembly SESC01 (sample SAMN06051868, study PRJNA518727) | freshwater metagenome | biome: subpolar coniferous forest; feature: holomictic lake; material: water; isolation source: holomictic Lake 227, 8 m depth | place: Canada: near Kenora, Ontario | collected 2014-07-08... | reverse complement strand
TCCTGCATCCATTCATCCAGCCATCACCCCTCTTATTCCCTTCCCGCTCGCCTCGATTATTCCTTTCTCTGTAATAATCCCTGTGATCAGCTCCGCCGGAGTAACGTCGAATGCCGGGTTGAACGCCTCTGAACCCGGAGAAGCCAGGCGTATCCTGTGAATGATCCCTGACTCATCGGGCCCTTCGGCATAAAGAACTTCATCTCCGGATCTTTCTTCGATGGGAATATCTTTTCCTGAACTGCAGTTCAGGTCAAATGTTGATAGAGGAGCTGCGATATAAAAGGGGACGCCAAGGGCTTTTGCAGCCAGGGCTTTTTCAAAAGTGCCTATTTTGTTGGCAGTATCCCCGTTAGCCGCAATGCGGTCAGCCCCGGTGATCATCATGTCGATCTTTCCGTTTGCCATCAGCCAGGCCCCTGCGTTGTCGGGAATGATGGTATGCTGAACGCCTTCTTCACGGAGTTCCCAGGCAGTGAGCCTGGCACCCTGGCTTCTTGGACGGGTCTCATCCGCGTACACAAAAATATGTTTACCCTTGTTATGGGCAAGGTAAATAGGTGAAAGGGCCGATCCGTAGTCGACAAACGCAAGCCAGCCTGCATTGCAATGGGTTTCTATCCTGAACCCGTCTTTAATCAATGGTTCTCCGTATTCTCCGATTTTCCGGCAGTCTTCAGAATCTTTATCTGCGATCGACTGCGCAACCTCTGATGCTTTATCTGCAGAAAGCAGGCCAGCCGCATACACGTTTTCAACGGCATGGAACAGGTTCCTTGCAGTGGGACGGGTGGCTTCTATTTCAATCCTGGCTTTTCCTGCAAGACCGGGGTCACCTGATTTTCTGGATTCAAGAAAGGCCTGGGCCATGGCAAACCCCGCAATAGCGCCTATCGCGCCTGCTCCTCTGACCTGCATACTGCGGATGGCATGACAGGACTGCCTGTAATCAGTTGCTTCAAGCACACGGAATTCGAAAGGAAGGAGGTTCTGCTCAATAAAAAAAACGGATGTGCCCTGCATCCAAACCGTGCGATAATGCTTTCCGCCGACTTTCATTATTTAATATACGGTTAAAATGGTGTCTTTCACCATGCCTGGTCTCAGCCTTACAGAACCAGAACCATAATATGTGCTAGCCTGAATTATTACATAACAATTGTAATAGATGACCCGGGGGTATAGCTTCCTGAAATTAGCAAATCCTGCCGAGTTTGTGGGTGTTTGCCTTACCAGAATCCTTTTATTCAGACTGTCACTGCTCAGAGCAAGATTTACATATTGTCCGTAAATCTTGATTCCCTGGGCTGTCTGAATATTAATTTTCAATGTTGCTGAATCGCTGCCATTATCTTCCCAAACCGGAAGGGGAGGAATATCTGTATTTTGTTTTTGGCAAGCGATTGCAGAGAACACAATTAAGAGGAGGACTGCCAGGTTCAGCCTGATTTTGTCCGCCGGATTCAAAAAATGAAACAAAGCGTTCATGATCTTCAAGGTAAACGTTAATCACTGCACCGGAAACGGAAAACCAATTCCGGGGGCATGGAGGACAAATTACAAGTGTAAACTTGTGATCCCTGCCTGTTAAAACAGCGATAAATATACGATAAATTCGATCCTGCAGCAGGAAGCGGTTAATTAATCATGTCGAACCCGCAGTAGGGGCGAAGAATTTCAGGTATTCTGATACCTTCGGGCGTCTGGTTGAGTTCAAGCAATGCCGCAACAATCCTGGGAAGGGCGAGGGCGCTTCCATTAAGTGTATGAGCGGGGTTAATCTTGCCTGCTTCGTCCTTATAACGGAGTTTCAGGCGGTTCGACTGGAAAGTTTCGAAATTGGAAACGGAACTGACCTCCAGCCAGCGTTTCTGACCGGCTGACCATACTTCCATATCGTAGGTCATGGCGGAAGTAAAACTAATATCGCCTCCGCAAAGCTTCACGATCCTGAAAGGGAGTTCAAGTTTCCTGAGAAGTGTGGCCACGTAATCCTTCATCACCTCCAAAGTGTTGTAAGATTCTGAGGGTGTTGTGATCTGAACGATCTCCACTTTATCGAACTGGTGGAGCCTGTTGAGTCCTCTTACTTCCTTTCCCCATGATCCGGCCTCCCTGCGGAAACAGGCGGAGTAAGCCACGTTCTTTACAGGCAAATCCTGGATTTTAAGGATGCAGTCCCTGTATATGTTTGTAACGGGAACTTCAGCGGTAGGTATAAGATAAAGTTCATCGGTCTGGTCAAAATACATCTGTCCGTCTTTATCGGGAAGCTGCCCCGTTGCAAAAGCAGAGGCTGCATTGACCAGGTAAGGGGGCTGCACTTCGGCATAACCTGCAGCGATGGCCTGGTCAAGAAAGAAATTGATAAGGGCTCTCTGCAAACGGGCTCCTTTGCCTTTGTAGACAGGGAAGCCGGAACCTGTGATCTTGGTACCTGTGGCAAAATCTATTATATCGTATTTCGTGATGAGGTCCCAATGGGGAAGATATTCGCCTGATGAGGGTATTAGTGCGATCTCCGAAAACACGATCTCATTGTCTTCGGCGGTTCTTCCGGCGGGAATGCTGTGATGAGGAAGATTAGGAACTTTCACAAGCAATTCATCAAGCTCTTTACGGGCAAGTTCAAGTTTCTCGTCGAATTCCTTTGCCCTGAGTTTAAGTTCAGCGGTTTTTTCTTTCAACTGGTTCGCTTCACCGGCTTTTCCCTGCTTGTACAGCAGTCCGATCTCCTTAGCCAGGTTGTTGCCCTGGGCCTGCAGTTCGTCAAGGGCTTTCTGAGCTTCCCTTCTGATATCATCAACCCTGATGATCTGATTGATAATCTTTTCACCGTCAAAATTTTTCAGTTTAAGCCGTTCTATGACTTCTGATGTTTTTTCCCTGATCGTTGATAGCTGTAGCATGGGGGTTCGATTTTAGGTGCAAAGGTACAAAATGTTGTTGACAGGATGCAGGATGCGGGATGCAGGATGCAGGATGCAGGATGTGCGGGATGCGGGATGCAGGATGCAGGATGCGGGATGGGGGATGCAAAAAAAAAGCTGTTCCCGGCCAGGGAACAGCTTTTTTTGACCCGCAACGGATCAGTTCTTTTCTTCAGTCAAAGGTACAATCGACACGTACGAGCGGTCCTGGCGCTTTCTCTTAAACTCCACCAGGCCGTCGGTGAGGGCAAATAACGTATGATCCTTGCCTATGCCAACGTTAAGGCCCGGACTATGAACAGTGCCCCTCTGCCTTACAATGATTGCTCCTGATGAGGCGAATTGTCCGCCATAAATCTTGATACCTAAACGTTTACTGTGGGATTCACGCCCGTTGCTTGAACTTCCCGCACCTTTTTTATGTGCCATATCAAATAAGCTGTTAACCTGTTAATCAATATTATTCTGCGGCTTCGCCTTCTTTTACTTTGGCTGCCTTTGCTCCTTTAACACTGATATTCTCAATCAGAATTTTTGTGAAGTCCTGGCGATGGCCTGATTCTTTCTGGAATCCTTTTCTTCTCTTCTTCTTGAACACGATGACTTTGTCGCCTCTCACATGATCAATGATCTTGCCGGTAACCTTGCTGCCTTCAACATGGGGTGTGCCAATACTGACCTTTCCTTTGTCGTCAAGCAACAGAACTTCTTCGAATTCAACTTTTGAACCTGCTTCACCTTCAAGCCTGTGAACGAAGATTTCGTCTTTCTTCTCTACCAGGAATTGCTGGCCGGCTATTTCCACGATTGCGTACATAATCTGAGTTTGATATTCAATTTTGGGAGTGCAAAGATAGGAATTTTTTATTTCTCCATTGAGAAAGACCAGAAAAAAAATGCTATCACCCTGTTTTTTAAATAATTTTGTAACATAAAACTCAGATTTACGTAGAAAAATCAATAAATACAGAGTATATTTAGAGAATGGTAAAGAACAGTAAATTTTTTATTTTACTGATTTGCATGCTGATTATATTCATGCATGGCAATATCTTTTCCCAAAACGTCTCTCTTTCCGGCTCAATCACATCCTGTTCGAACCAGCAAGCTGTAACAGGTGCCAAACTGGTTTTCAAGCCTGCTGCCGGAGGTACCTCCTTCACTGCCATGTCAGTTGACGGGGGGGCATACTCCCTCACTCTTCCTGCTGGTACATATGACCCCGTTACCATTAGCAAAACAGGGTTTGATACCATCTTCCAGGCCCAGGTTAACATTCCTCCCAATCCGGCCTTTACTCTGAATTACTGCCTTAACGAAACAGCAAACCCGGTTCCTTCCCTCAGTTGCCAGTTTGATACAGCAAGCTCGGCGGTGCACTGCAGCTGGCCGCCTTCCCAGGGGCCTTATGAACTTCTGTATGATGACGGATTACAGGATGTCTTTACCATTTGGGCTTCAGGCGGAAACAAAAATGCCATGAAATTCACTCCCCTTGCCTGGCCTGTGAAAGTCAGCGGGGGCAAGGTGCACATCGGGATACAGTCAGATTACCCGGCCCAGTATAACCATGCAGTGTTTGTAATGGCTGTTTATGATGCCAGCGGACCGTCCTCTCAGCCGGGGAACCAGCTTGCGGTGGTGGCAGTTACCCCTTCAGCTTTTGAATGGATAGAGTTTCAGTTCCAATCGCCTGTTACTATCACCTCCGGGGATTTTTACCTTGTAATGCAACAGGAGGGAAGTTACCCCAACGCTACCGGACTGGCTGTCGACCTCAGTAATCCGCAGTACAGGTCATGGTCAAAGAACGGAGCCCAGTCCTGGGTGCCCGCCCAGGGCAACTTTATGATAAGGGCGACCATGAATGGCCCCGGCGGGCCATCTCTTCTTGAGCAAACTTCCCCGGCCTCGGTACAAAACTACCAGCTTTACAGGCTAAGGCAGGGTGAAGAACAGAATCCCCTGATATGGACCCCCGTGGCCCTGACTTCAAATCTTTCATACACCGACAATTCCTGGCCATCCCTGCCCTGCGGCCCATACCGCTGGGCGGTCAAAGCAGTGTTCCCATCATATCACATGTCGGCGCCCATGTTCTCAAATGCCATCGGCAAGTGCTGGACAGCCCCGGTAATAATGAATATCAGTTTAAGCTGTGCACCTCACGATATCCTTGGCACAAGGGTGAAGCTTGTAAACCAGGTCTATCCCGATACCCTTTATTCAGCGATCCTCGACACCAACCACCGGGTATCTTTTCCACATGTATGGAAGGGAAGTTATTACGCCCACGTGAACCACTTCGGATATACTGGTTTTTCGGCCAGTATCAATATTATGACTGCCGATACCATCACTACCGTTCTGCAGCAGGTGAAATCTCCACCCTCTGAGCTGACGGTTAACTCCAAAACGCTGAACGCTGCCTGGAAAATGCCTGCATTTAAAGATACCCTTTTCAGCGAGAACTGGTCCTCAGGCTCGTTTGCCACCCATGGCTGGACCACTTCACCCATCTATACAAACTGGAAGATCTCATCCGCCAACGGCAACCCTGCACCATCCGCATTTTTTGATTTCAACCCCCAGCTTGTGAATTATGACCAGTCCTTACAAACACCTCTTATCGCGAATCCCGGGGCCAGTATGACCCTTCTTGGCTTCGATGTATACCTTGACAATTACAGCACTACCACCCAGAACAGGCTTGCAGTCGAGATATGGAACGGTAGCGCATGGAATACGGTAAAAGTGTTCTCCAACCAGGGCGGAAGCATTCCATGGACTACCGAGCTGCTCGATATCTCTGATAGCCTGAACTCTGACTTCAGGATACGGTTCAGGGCTGCCGGCGAAAATTCATTCGACATAAGCGGCTGGAATGTCGATAATATTTATGTCCTGGCCACCGAATCCCCCCAGCAGATCGGGCAATGCATAACCGGCTATTATTTCCTTCTGGGGAGCATGATCAGCGGTTTTGCGGTAAATAACCAGTATTCCATACCGGGCGCACAGGTACAGTATGGCCAGACCTATTCAGCCTGTGTCGAAGCGATCTATAGCAGCGGTGTGTCAGCCCAGGCCTGTACCACCTTTGAGTCGACCTTCCTGTGGCCGGTCAGGAATTTCCAGGGTGATACAATACAAAATGCCGCTTACCTCCATTGGGAAAAGCCTGAAATGACTTCCCAGCCGGGAGGAGGGACTCCGCCAGGGCTGCTTGGATATTCGGTTTACCGCGACAGTGTCCTCATTGCTTTCGTTACAGCCGACACATTATACTATTATGACCTCTCCCTTCCGCCTGGAAACTACTCTTACCAGGTTAGCGCCCGGTATGATCTCGCACCTTACGGCTTCCCGGGTACTTCGGATGAATCATACAGAATGGGGCCCGTTGATCTTTATATCAGCTTCGGACGGCTGATCCCTTTCTTTGAAACCTGGAACCAGGGTTCATTTTCTTTCAACAGCTGGTCTTTCCAGCCAACGCAGGGGAACTGGATCATCGATCCGGCAAACGGTCAGCCCCCTCCATCGGCTGCATTTACCTGGGATCCCCCCCTGGCCAATTACTTCAGCGCCCTGCAGAGCGGGGACCTGGATCCTGCTGCCTACCATTGCGCGGGTATCTGGGTCGATTTCATGCTCCGCCTCGATGACCAGGCAGCGAACGCAGCTGAGACTCTTTCGGTGGAAGTCTATTATAATAATGTATGGCATCCGAAACTTGAAATCAGTAACAGGGGAAGTTTCGACTGGTCGTTTTACCATATAAATATCAGCGAGGTTCGTCAGAAGGGGTTCAGGATACGTTTCGCGGCAAAAGGAAGTTCAAGTTCCAACATACTGCGCTGGATGCTGGATAATATTAACGTATATGGTATTTGTTATGCTCCTGTTGATCTGAGTGCGGATGCCGCGGCCCTGGATGTCATACTGAGCTGGAGCAAGCCGCAATGTACAAATGGCGGGATGATCCTGGATGAAGGCTTTGAAGAGACTGACTTCCCCCCGCCTGACTGGACCCGGCGGGTAACGGATGTGAACAGCAGCTGGAAACATGGCAGTAACCAGACGCCGCAGGGCGTTCATTCAGGACTATGGGCAGCGCTTCTCGACTGGGATTACGGGCACCAGGACGAATGGCTGATAGCGCATAATATATATGTTTCGGGCAACCTGACCTTCTGGAGCTATGCCTACCAGGGTTCCTCACATGGCGATCATTATTATGTGCTGGTCAGCCTCGACCAGGGAGTCAGCTGGACCACCCTCCTCGATCTTTCGGCCCTGCCTGTTTATCCCTCGGCCACCGGGTATAACGCATGGCTTCAACCTTATGTTATTGATATGGCGGCATTCCGTGGAAACAATGTGGATATTGCCTGGAGGGCGGTTGACGGGGACTCACTGGGTCTCTGGTATTCCTGGGCCATCGACGACTGCTCGATTGGTTATACCCCTGTGAACCTGTCGGGATATGATGTCTACCGTAAGTCACCCGACTCGGCAGCTTATATTAAGATCAATCGCACAAGCCTGCAGGATACTGTGTTCATCGACACAAACCTTTTCCCCGGACAGTATACCTATTACGTGGTCGCCCTGCTTGGGGAATGTACAATCGGGACATCCTCCGACACCGTACTTGTCGACGTTGTAACAGGCATTAGAACAGGGCAAAAGCCAGGAGTGAAGATCTACCCGAATCCTACGAACGAAAAGGTAACTATTGTTTCACCAACCAAGTGCGAAAAGGCAGAACTCTTCGATCAGATGGGGACTGTCGTACGCAGGTTTGAGGCCCTGGAGACAACAAACGCCACGATTTCACTTAAGGGCCTCAGTGCAGGGGTGTATTATCTGAAGATTAAATTTGAAAATGATACAGGAACTTTCATGATCCTTAAAACCGAATAATGTGTTTTTTTTGAAAAAAAATCGAAGAAATCGTATTACCTGAAAATATTTTGTTATATATTTGCATCTCATGCTTGAGAGTGGAAATACAAAGCATTGAATATCAATAAATTGTTTTAAAACAACCCTTGTGGTCTGTTTTAAACTTTTGTTGTTATATAAGTTGCGTTCTTTATCATTATATATAATCAATGAGTTCATTGATTCCAAATATCAGTTCAATTATTATTATTAACCTAAATTTCACACCTATGAGAAATGTTACCCGAATTCTAACAGTGCTCGCTCTGTTCTCAGTGCTGGCATTTGTTAACGGGCCTCAGGTCAGGGCACAGGTTCCGCTCTTGACCGAAAGCTTCGAAAACGGCGGTACAATTCCTGCAGGCTGGGCACAAGACTTGGTGGTAAATAGTTACCCCGTTACTTTTGTGACAACCGCAAACTACCCGACAGTTACTGCCGCGTACAACGGAACGTACTTCGTTTCTTTTAATTCTTTCAGCGCCTCCAGCGGTACTCAGACCCGTCTGAAAAGAACCGTTGCCCTGAACACTGTAGGCTGGACAAACGTCAGCGTTGACTTTGCCTGGTATAAAGATCCAGGGTATGCCAGTTACACAAATGAAGGCGTTTACGTTCAATGGTCAACGAACGGAACAACCTGGACTACCGCCGGCTCGCTCGTTCAGCGTTTAGGCACAACTGCAGGCTGGACTATTCAGACCCAGGCTCTTCCCGCGGGCGCCGCAGGCCAGGCTACTCTTTATGTTGCTTTCCTGTTCCAGTCTCAGTATGGGAACAACTGCAGCCTTGACTTCGCTCATGTGACAGCTTCACCTCCTCCTCCTCCTCCCACACCAGTTACCATTGGTACAGGGACTGTTTCATCGAACTTCCCGTATTATACATACTGGACAGGTGCACGTTCCCAGTTCATCCTTACAGCAGCTGAAATCGCAGCTGCAGGTGGTGCAGCAGGTAACATCACTGCGGCTGCTCTGAACATCATTGCTGTTGATGCTTACCAGATGACCGGTTTGACTATCAGCATGAAGAACACAGCTTTGACTGCTTTTACAGCGTTTGACAATGCAGGTTATACAACCGTTTATTCTGCTAACTATACTCCTGCAGGAGCCGGCTGGCAAACCATCACCTTTACAACTCCATTTGTATGGGACGGTGTGTCAAATGTGGCAATCAACTATTGCTTCGCAAATAGTACATATAGCTTGAACAATGCGAATCATGTAAATGGACGTACCGTTACAGGCAACCGCACATGGGGTGATTACAATGACCCCCCCAGTGTTATCGGCTGCGCGATGTCGGTAGGTTTCGGTTCCACCACGGTTCCTAACTTCCGTCTTACCATGCCCGTTGTGGCTGGTTATATCCAGGGAACTATCACCCAATGCTATAACAGCGCTCCTCTTGCAAATGCTACTGTTTCTGTTGGAACTATCACAGCCACAACAGCTGCAAACGGTTCTTACATGCTTCTCAACGTTCCTATCGGAGCGCAGACACTAGCTGTATCAGCTCCCGGTTTTGTCAGTGGTACTTTCCCTGCTACGGTAGTAGCCAATTCCATGATCACCGTTAACGGCTGTCTGCAGCCCGCAAGCGCAACGATCACAGGTCTTGTGAAAGACGCTGCCAACAACCAGCCAATCACCGGCGCCAAGGTTACATTTACACATCCTCCCGATGCTCCAATATCTACCTTATCGACCGCAGGCGGTAACTATACAGTTGCTATCGTGCCTACTGGTCCGGGTTGGAATGTAACTGTTTCCAAAGCTGGTTTCAATGACAGTACAACAACAAATATGACATTCGCTTCAGGTACAGTTAATATGTCATTCTCGATCTGGCAGACTGCCAATCCAGCATCAGCTCCTGCAACCGCCGTTCTCAACACCGGCGCTACAGCAGTTAACATCAGCTGGGGACAGCCTACCGGTTTCTATGAAATCCTGTACGATAATGGTATCCGCACTGGCTTCACAGTATGGGCTCAGCAGAACAACCTCAATGGTGTGAAATTCACTGCTCCTGCTTATCCTGCCAAGGTTATCGGTGGTAAAGTCAATGTTGGAAGAGCTTCCGACTACGCTACTCCTCCCCCGACCAGGCCTCCTTTCAAGATGTACCTGTATGATGCAACCGGTCCTAACGGAACCCCCGGTGCCATCCTTGCTACTTCCGGCGACGTAACTCCTACCGCAGCTCTTGGCTGGTGTGATTTTACTTTCGGCACTACCATTACAATACCAAGCGGGAACTTCTTCCTCGTGATGAAACAGGCCGGTAACAACCCCAATGCTTATGGTCTTGCTATCGACACTGCAAACTCACAGTACCGTTCATATTCACAGTATGCTTCAGGCGGCGGCCCATGGGTTCCCGCAGCAGGCAACTTCATGATCCGTGCTATTTGCCAGGGTCAGGGTGGTCCTCTCCATCTTACCGACAGGCTGTTTGTTAACACACAGACTGTTCCCGGCGCAATCTATGAAACTCCGTTACGTCCCACCTCAGGTTATGAAGGCGACGGCGAAGTTCGTGGATACGATTGGGCAAACATGATCAATGACCGTTCAGTTATTGCCAATCCTCCGACTACCAAATCCAGTATAGTACCTGCCAGGACCGACGATGGTCAGGGCGTTTCAGGTGCTTTCAACGGAACACCGAAGGAACTTGACAATACCGATGTCGTTCTCTTTAATAATGGTCCGCTGGTAAACAGCGCAGGTACCGGTACCAATGGTGCTGACGAAAGTGTAATTCAGGCTCCTATCGGAAGCTATGGCTGGAATATCAATACCGGCATTGGTTACCGTTGCGCCGATGATTTCACCGTTGTCGGAACTGCTTGGTCAGTTACTTCATTTGACGTTTATACATACCAGAGCAATGCTCCTCTCACAAGCTGCCCGATCACCAAAGCAGTTCTGAGGATATGGAACGGACAGCCGGGAACAGCCGGTGCAACCGTTGTATGGGGCGATACCACAACCAACAGAATGTCAGCTGGTGTTTATTCAAATATCAACCGCACAAACGCAGTTGGCGGCGGTGCTGCTCGCGCTATCTGGAAAGTTACAGCAAGTACTCCTGGTCTCACTTTGAATCCCGGTACGTATTGGGCAGAGTGGGGATTCCTCGGATCTGCTTCATATTCAGGACCTTGGGGACCTCCCGTAACCATCAATAATACACCGACTACTGGCAACGCTCTTATTTACGGCGGTGTCTTAACAGGATGGAATCCTATCTATGGCACAACCGGTCCTCCGACTGCAAATCCACAGGGCATGCCTTTCAACGTCAATGGTACAACTTCAGGCGGAAGCGGAAATATTCCTTTCCTCGTTTGGAGACTGAACCAGGGCCAGGAAGGTAACACCGCTACATGGACTGCAATTCCGGGAACACCTACAACCCAGACAACAGCTACCGATGCAAGCTGGCCATCATTAGCCGACGGCGCATACCGTTGGGCAATCAAGGCTCAGTATCCCGGTAACCATCTTTCAACCCCCATCTTTACCAACGTTCTTGGTAAGAATTGGGTAACCCAGGTAACAGTGAACATCACTCTCACCTGCTACCAGATCAAGCCCGCTTATTGCGCCGTGAAACTCATCAACACCCTCGTTCCCGATACCAACTACCTGAAGGTATCTGACACAACCGGTATTGTTGTTTTCCCAAACGTATGGAAAGGTAATTATACCCTCCAGGTTCTGCGTATGGGCTTCTCTCCGTTTACACAGAATATCGACATTTTCGGACCGACCACAGTCAACGTTATGCTGATCGGCGAAAAGATGCCACCGACAGGTCTCGCAGTTAACGCTCAGAGCCTGCACGCATCATGGCATCCCCCACGGGCTGAGAAGATCCTTGTGAACGAAGATTGGTCTTCAATGAGTTTTGCTACCAATAACTGGACAGTTAATGGTGTCAACTGGGCAATAAACACGGGTACTGGGAATCCGGCTCCTTCTGCCGAGTTCTACTATTCACCCACCCAGGCTTCTGGTTACAACCAGTACCTGACAAGTAAGGTATACCCAGCAACATATGCACCTGTAATGAACCTGAAATACGACATCTTCCTTTCAAACTTTGATGTCTCCACTTCTAACAGCATGGCTGTTGAAATCTGGAACGGTTCAACCTGGACAACTCTGAAAACCTGGGATAACCAGGCTGGTAATATTGCCTGGACAACAGACAACCTGGATATCAAGGCATACGCCAACGCTCCTTTCAGATTCCAGTTCCACGCCTTCGGCGATGGTTCATATGCTATCAACAACTGGAACATCGATAACATTTCAATTATTGCTACCGATGGCCACAGTGGTCCGAATCCTTGCGTAGTTGGTTACAACTTCTACCTGAACAGCATCCTTAGCGGTTTCACAACTGATACCACTTATGAGATCCCGCCGACACAGGTTGTTTACGGTCAGACTTACCAGGCATGTGTACTCGCTGTTTATGGCAGCGGTTACTCACCCACCATTTGCGTGCCCTTCGTTTCAATGTTCCTCTATCCTCCAAGGGAAGTTGCAGTTGCTCAGGTTGAGTGCTCTGCATACATCACATGGAAGAAACCGCAGATTCCTGGTGAATTTAGCATTCTCAAGGTTGAACCGAGAACTGAATTCCCATTAGCACAGGCAGAATACTCACCGACTGTTGCTACGATTAAAGCAGTTTCTCCTGACAATTATGACGCTCTGTGGGATATCTTATTTTCCTATACTGCATCCGACGGTACTCAGGCTGGTGTTGGAACCGACAGTCAGTTCATCTGGGCTCCGGTTTGGAGTGGTAGTAACATCATGAAGTATAACATCACAACCGGTGCACTTGTTGAGACCTTTACAATTCCTGGTGTCAGCGGTCTTCGCGATTTAACTTATGATGGACAGTTCTTCTATGGTGGTGCTTCTGCATCAGCAATCTATAAGATGGATCTCACTGCTCATACTCTTGTAGCTACAATCAGTACAAGCGTTGCAAGTGTACGTCACATTGCTTACGATCAGGATGCCAACGGCGGTGCCGGCGGTTTCTGGTGCGGTGGCTGGGGTGACCTCTATCTGGTATCTCTTACAGGAACAACCTTAGCTACCGGTCCTGCACTTTCAGGCGGTGCTTATGGAAGCCAGATTGACAAGTCAAGTAATCCGGGACATACTTATCTCTGGATACATGACCAGGGTGCATCTGGAACAGGTGACCTTCTCGTACAGTATGAAAAAACTGGTGCAAGCACTATTACTGCAACTGGTTTCACTAAGGACATGGCTTCATACATACCTGGAAATGCAGGTGCAATTTCCGGTGGTCTCGACCAGGCTTCTATTGGTGGTAAATTCTACCTCGTTGGCATGAGCCAGTTAACTGCAAACAAAATGTGGGCAGTTGAAATGGGTGCCGGCGGCGGCGGAGGTGGTACACCTCCGGGACTCGTTGGATATAAAGTATATCGCGATGATATCCTGATCCATACTGTTCCAAGTCCTGACACCTTATATTATTATGACCTCAACGTTGACCCGGGTACACACAAATGGGGTGTAACCGCCAAGTATGACCTGACTCCTTACGGATTCCCGGGACAGTTTGGCGAATCACTCCCGGCCGGCAACATTACAATGGCTATCGTTTGCGGTCTGCCACTCCCATTCTACGAACCATGGGATAATGGTAGCTTCACATTCCAGGGCTGGACATTCAGTCCTGCTACCCAGCAGCATTGGGTAATGAATGGTAGTGTTGGTGATCCTCAGCCTTGCGCTGACTTCAAATGGGATCCCCCGACATCTAACTACAGCCTCTCACTCCAGAGCCCGACTCTGAACGCTGGTCCTTATTCCTGCGCTAAGATCTGGTTGGATTTCGACTATAAATGCATTGACCGTAACGGTGGCGAGACTGAAAAACTCACAATCGAAACCTATTACAACGGAGCATGGCACCCAATAGGCGATCTGAAGAACAATGGAACTACTGCAAACTGGATGCCCGCACACATTGACATTTCTACCGTCAAGGGTAAAGGCTTCAAGGTACGTTTCAATGCTAACGGAGCTGCTTCAACAAACATCCTGCATTGGTATGTTGACAATATCAACGTTTATGGTGTTTGTAATCAGCCGCTTGCACTTCATGGCACTCAGACACATGACACTATCAACCTCAGCTGGAATGCTCCTTCATGCGTATCCGGACAGAATATTGACCTGATTTTCGATGACGGTACATATGAAATCCAGGTATTCATCAACGGTGGTACAGGCCAGGTTGGTAACCTCTTCCCGGTTGGTCCTACAATGACTGGTAAACTTATCAAGTTTGAAGTTATGATGGCTGCTACAGGTGTTAGCGCCCCCACAACTCTCAGCGTTTATGATAACAACCAGAACCTCCTTGGTACATCTCCTTCCTTCACTCCGCTTGCCGACGTATGGGTATCTGTTAACGTTGACTCAATCCCGTTCACCGGACAGTTCTACGGAATGGTTATGCTTGATGCAGCCGGTTTCGAAGGTTTACCACTTGACCAGGATGGTCCGTTCGCTTCATCCGACCTTACATGGGTTGAATTAGGCGGCGTATGGCAGACACTTAACTCAGCTGCTCCCGGCGTATTCGGCGCAACCGTTGCATTAGTTCGCGCAGTTGCTTACGTTGAAACCGATCTGAAGTCAGCTACAGTAGGCCAGACCACCGTGATCAACAATGTACCTCCCCAGAAACCAGGCCTGTTCTATGCTAAGCATACACAGGGCGGCAGCTACTTCGGTGGCAACTCGGGTGTGTACTCAAACAACAGCGATGGCAGCATCGTTTCCGGATACAATGTATATCGTACAGACACATCGGGCATGGCTCCTTACAACAAGCTGAACACTGCTCCTGTAACTGTTAAGAATTACACTGACATCCTTGGCAACGTTATGGCAAGCTACGGCGATTACAAATATTATGTAACCGCGCTGTATACCGACACTGTTGCTCATACTCAGCTCTGCGAATCACCGGGAAGCGACACCGTTTCCTTCAAATTCCCGGCTGTAGGTGTTGTTGAAATCGGCAATGGCCAGATCTCAGTATATCCGAATCCTGCAACTGAAAATGTAAACGTGAAGAGCGATTACGTTATCAACACTTTAGAAGTAATGAACTATGTAGGTCAGACCGTTTACAGGAATTCCAATGTAGAGGCTAAGACAAGCAAGATCAACGTTTCTAAACTGCAGGCTGGCATCTACTTTGTGAAGGTTGCTACCGTTCAGGGCACACGCACAGTGAAGATCACAGTTACACGCTAATCTTTAATTAGATATATCTCAAAGAGGCCGGCTTTTCGCCGGCCTCTTTTTTTTATCTTATCTTTGCCGGCGCATATGGTTTC
>SESC01000428.1_pt1 | contig 15308 bp, 12 predicted proteins | sample 3171431 | NCBI WGS metagenome assembly SESC01 (sample SAMN06051868, study PRJNA518727) | freshwater metagenome | biome: subpolar coniferous forest; feature: holomictic lake; material: water; isolation source: holomictic Lake 227, 8 m depth | place: Canada: near Kenora, Ontario | collected... | reverse complement strand
ACTGTTATTCGCTTAGCGGGAGTTGGGTAACACCCTCTTTTCAAAATATTGCCATGGCTCAGTCGATTCAATTGGAGATGTGATTGAACTTAAGACGCTAGGATAATCGTGGCTAAAGCCACTCCTACAATATCAAGTTTTTAATTGCTAGAGCAATCACAAAGAATTGCTCTAGCAGCTTTAACCTTAAAATCCCAAACTGCTTATAACGTGGCTAAGACAGCCGCAACTGTTTCACCCATGGCCGCTGGGGTTGGGCTAATATGCACACCCAATTCTCTGAGTATCGCTACCTTCTCAGCTGCACCTTCACCGGCTGATGAAATAATCGCTCCCGCATGACCCATGCGACGTCCTTCTGGCGCAGTTAAACCAGCGATATAAGCCACGACTGGTTTAGTCATGTGTTCTTTAGCGTATAAACCCGCTTCAACTTCTTGTGGTCCACCGATTTCACCAATCATCAACACCACTTTAGTTTCTGGATCATTCTCAAAGTGTTCTAAGATATCCCGATGTGAGCTACCGTTGATTGGATCACCACCAATACCGACTGAGCTTGAAATACCAATGCCCAGACGCTTCATCTGGTCGGCTGCTTCATAACCCAAAGTACCTGAACGACCGACGATACCGACATTACCTTGCTTATAAATATGGCCAGGCATAATACCCAACATTGACCGGCCAGGACTGATCGTACCCGCGCAATTAGGGCCGGTTAATATCATACGTTCATTTTCAGGGAATCGACGCAAAAAGTTCTTCACTGTCATCATATCCTGAGTCGGAATTCCATCAGTAATGGCTACACAATATTTTATGCCTGCATCAGCCGCTTCCATAATTGAATCTGCAGCAAAAGCGGGGGGTACGAAGACAATACTGGCTTCAGCACCGACTTCATTCACCGCTTCTTTAACCGTGTTAAAAACAGGTAAACCTAAATGAGTTTGCCCGCCTTTACCCGGGGTAACACCACCCACTACTTTTGAACCGTAATTAATCATGTCCTGAGCATGAAAGCTACCGATTTTACCGGTGAAACCTTGCACAATAATACGGGTTGTTTCATTAATAAAAATTGCCATTTAAATCTCTCCAGCCGCTTCTTTTGCGACGACTTCATTGCGTGCCTGGACTGCTTTTTGAGCAGCTTCAGCCAAAGTGTCTGCAGTTATGATAGGTAAGCCACTTTCTTTGATAATACGCTGACCTTCTTCTACGTTAGTCCCCGATAAACGCACAATCAGCGGTACTTTCATATCAATTTTTCTTACGGCTTGCACAACACCTTCAGCGATCCAGTCGCAACGGTTAATCCCTGCAAAAATATTAACCAACATGGCTTTAACACCCTTATCGGCCAACACTAAACGAAACGCTTTTTCAGTTCGCTCTGCAGAAGCTCCACCGCCCACGTCTAAAAAGTTAGCGGGCTCACCACCGGCTAATTTAATCATATCCATCGTCGCCATAGCCAAGCCTGCGCCATTGATCATACAACCAATATCACCGTCCAAACCTACATAACTTAAACCCCGATCAGCCGCTGCCATTTCACGAGGATCTTCTTGGGTTTTATCACGCAACTCAGAAATCTTCAATTGTCTAAATAAGGCATTGTCATCAAAGCCCATCTTTGCATCCAAAGCGACTAATTGACCACTACGCGTAACAACCAATGGATTAATTTCTAACATGCTAACATCAAGAGCGCGTAAGGCTTGATAACACCCTCTGATGGTTTTAACCGCATGACTCATTATTTCTGTATCTAAGCCTAACGCAAAAGCCATTTCCCGTGCCTGGTAATCTTGCAAGCCCACTGCAGGCTCTATATATATTTTAGTAATCGCCTCTGGGTTAGTAACCGCCAGTTCTTCTATATCCATTCCGCCTTGCGCTGAACCGACCATCACGATGCGCTCTGAACTTCGATCCACTAAAAAGCAAAAATACAACTCTTTAACAATGTCTGTACCGGCTTCAACATACAATCTTGAACAGACCTTTCCCGCTGGGCCAGTTTGATGCGTAACCAATCTTTTACCCAATAAAAAGCTAGCGGCTGCTTCAACTTCATCATGCGTTTTACAAATCTTAATGCCACCCGCTTTACCCCGTGCACCCGAATGAATTTGAGCCTTTACCGCCCAAATATGACCACCGATTTCCCTTGCACGTTGGACTGCATCCTCTGAACTATAGGCCAAACCACCTTCAGCGATTTTAATTCCATAACCACTTAAAATATCTTTAGCTTGATACTCATGAATATCCACAGCAACTCTCTTCTTTAAATTTATATTTAGATGAAAGGAATAAAATTAAAGCCCCTATCATGGCCTTTAATGTTATGACCTACTATTTAGTTTTTGCGGCGATTGCCTCAGCCGCCTTGACTACATTATTAGCCATTTTTTCAGAAGCCGCATCAATAAGCCGACCATCTAAGGCGGCTGCACCTTTACCTTGGGCAGCGGCTTCTTGCAGCGCCACTAAAATGCGCTTCGCTTTTTCAACTTCAGCAACTGGAGGCGTAAAAACGTCATTGGCTAATTCAACTTGGGTAGGATGAATGGCCCATTTACCTTCGCATCCCAAAGCTGCAGCACGACGTGCGGCTAATTTATACCCCTCTGGATCTTTAAAATCGCCAAAAGGACCATCAATAGGTCGCAAGCCAAAAGCACGACAAGCAACCGTCATACGACTAATCGCTGCATGCCATTGATCGCCCGGATAATCCGGATTTAAGCCACCAATATTGGTCGTTCTTGCACGATTACTGGCTGCGTAATCTGCCACACCAAAATGCAAGGCTTCAAGACGACCTGAAGCCCCATTGCGGGCGATATCTTCTACATTCGCCATCCCTAAAGCCGTTTCAATTAAGGCCTCAATGCCTATTTTATTTTTCAGGCCCTGTTGCATTTCCAATTGGTTCAACATCGCTTCAACCATGTAAACATCGGAATAAACACCCACCTTAGGAATCAAAATAGTCTCCAGTTTAGCGCCACACTGCTCAACTAAATCAACCACGTCTCGCACCATATACTGAGTATCTAAGCCATTGATACGCACAGAAATGGTAACCCCATGACCTTTCCAGTCCATGTCGTTAATCGCTTCGATAATGTTCTTTCTGGCGCGTAACTTGTCATCGGGCGCTACGGCATCTTCAAGATCAAGAAAAATAAAGTCTGCCCCACTCTTCATCGCCTTTTCAAACATCTCTGGGCTTGACCCCGGAACCGCTAACTCACAACGCTGAACACGTTGAACTGACGCTGTATATAAAGTGTGGCTCATTTTTACATTCCTAATTACATGGGTATAAAGTATTGACGTTCATAGCTTAGCTTCTTTAAAGCCTAAAAGTGATTCGCCAGAAACAAATAAATCGCCCATTCTACTTTCAGTGCAACTAATGTCAATTGTTAACGCGTACTTTTTGACTTAAAGTTATAATCAAATGTTGCTGATTAATAATGCCTATGTCATTATTGCCAGTTTTTTGGGTATTTAACTTATATCCTGAAGTCCAGAATCTTTCATTCAACCCTTTAACTAAGAGGCAACTCCATGGCTGGTCGTAACCACCTATATATTCCAGGCCCTACTAACGTGCCTAATGAAATTCTGAACGCGATGCACATTCCTATGGAAGATCATCGCTCACCTGTTTTTCCTAAGTTGCTGACACCTCTTTTACAAGACCTAAAGAAAATCTTTAGAACTGAAACAGGACAAGCTTTTGTTTTTCCTGCTACCGGCACTGCCGGTTGGGAAATTGCGCTAACCAACACCTTAAATCCAGGTGATAAAGTCTTAATTTATCGCTTTGGTCAATTTAGTCACCTATGGGGTGAAATGGCTAGACGTTTAGGTCTTGATGTTGAGATTCATCAAGAAACCTGGGGCAAAGGCATTCCGCTTGACCGCCTGGAAGCGCGTCTAAAAGAAGATACTCAACACGAGATTAAAGCGGTTTTAGCCACTCATAACGAAACAGCGACCGGTGTGACCAGTGATATTGCCGGGGTTAGAAAAGCGTTAGATGCAAGCAGTCACCCCGCGCTGTTGTTCGTTGACGGTGTAAGCTCAATAGCAAGCCTTGATTTTCGCATGGACGAATGGGGTGTTGATGGGGCAATCAGTGGCTCTCAAAAAGGTTTTATGATGCCAGCAGGCGGTGCGTTTTTAGCTTTTAGTCAAAAAGCCTTAAAAGCCACTGAAACGGCTACTTTCCCACGTTGCTTTCTGGATTTAAGAGACCAGATGACCAGCAACAAAGATGGTTATACACCTTACACGCCTGCTCTGCCTATTTTATACGGCTTACGTAAAGCACTGGATATGTTGCTTGAAGAAGGCTTGGAAAATGTCTATGCCCGTCACTTCCGTTTAGCAGAAGGCACCCGTAAAGCTGTTGCAGCGTGGGGCTTAAAAATATGTGCTCAACCCGGCTTTGAATCTGACACAGTGACAGCCATCATGGTACCTGAAGACAAAGATGCGCGGGATGTCATTAGCACGGCCTTCAACAAATACAATATTTCGTTAGGTGGTGGACTGTCAGAACTCGCGGGCAAAGCCTTCCGTATTGGGCATGTCGGCGATATGAATGACGTCTCCATGCTAGGTGCAATTGCCGGTGTTGAAATGGCGCTGTTAGACAACGGTTTTGACATAATACCTGGCAGCGGTGTGGCTGCAGCGATAGAGTATTATCGCGCGACTGCCAAGTAAAAACTGGCATGCAATAGCTTCAGCTATTGCATGTAAAAACAGCTAAAGCTATTTTACGCCAGCTTTAGGCTGTTATGCCTGTTTCTGAAAGACTATACCCCTATAAAATCTAGCGCAATCCATTATCCTTGGGTTGCGCTAAATCCAACTGATCACCTGGAGGATATTCAATGAGTAAACCCAAAGTCGTTGTTACCCGTAAATGGCCCTCTGAAGTTGAAGCACAGTTAAAAGACCTTTACGACGTCCAATTTAACGAATCTGATATCCCAATGACATCAGATGAACTTAAGCATGCTCTGCAATCAGCCGATGCCTTGCTGCCCACAGTCACTGATGCGCTTACGTCAGACGTCTTGAGTGTTGAAAATAAACAGGCCAGGATTATCGGAAATTTTGGTGTGGGTTATAACCATATCGATGTTAATACCGCTAAGGCACAGGGACTCGTTGTCACTAATACCCCTCATGTTTTAACCGACTGTACAGCAGACATTGCTATGTTATTACTATTAATGTCTGCACGACGGGCATCAGAAGGCGAACGCCTGATCTTGCAAAAACAATGGATAGGTTGGAAACCCACTCAGCTCATTGGTCAAAAAGTAACGGGTAAAACCTTAGGCTTAATCGGCTTTGGTCGAATAGCTCAAGCCATGGCAAGAAAAGCCCACCACGGATTTGGCATGAGGATTATATTTTATTCTCCCTCGCAACCCGCTCAAGGCATCATGGATGAGTTGCAAGCAACTCGCTACGAAACAGTTGAAGAGGTATTAACAGAAGCCAACTTTGTTTCTTTACATTGTCCAGGCGGAGAAGCAACTAGACATTTAATCAACGAACAGCGTTTAAAACTAATGCGCCCATCGGCCCACTTAATCAATACCGCTCGCGGCGATGTCGTTGACAGTAAAGCGTTAATAAAAGCATTAAAAGAGGGCTGGATTGCTGGGGCAGGTTTAGATGTCTTTGAAGGCGAACCTAATATAGACCCAGGTTTTCTGGATCTCGATAATGTGTCCCTATTACCCCATTTAGGCAGCGCCACCGAAGAAACGCGTGTTGCTATGGGAAATAGGGTATTAGCTAATCTTGCGGCTTTCTTTTCGGGTGAAGAGCCCTGCGACCGAGTCGCTTAACATCATAACTCAACGTTTTAACAGGCTAAAGGTAAAGATAGTGATGTATCTTGACCTTTTGCCTTATACGATTTCTTTTTTAGAATAAATGCTTTACCGCCTCTCTTTCTTCTTTTAACTCTGCTTCTGAAAGCTTCATTCTTTGTTTGCTAAACTCGTCGATAACTAATCCTTTAACAATACTTACCTTACCATCAACAACTGTAACCGGAAAAGAATAGACCAACCCCTTAGCTATACCATAACTGCCATCAGACAGAATCCCCATACTGACCCAATCACCTTCTGCAGTACCCAATGCCCAATTTCTCATTTGATCAACCGCCGCATTTGCCGCAGAAGCAGCACTCGACAGCCCTCTGGCTTTTATAACAACTGCACCACGTTCTTGAACAGTAGGAATAAACTCATTAATAAACCATTTCTTTTCTACTAATGACAAAGCATCTTGCCCCTTCACTTTTGCATGATTCAAATCTGGATATTGTGTGGTTGAATGATTACCCCAGACAATGACATTCTTGATGTCTGTCGTCAAAACGCCGCATTTTTCAGCTAACTGATTGATCGCTCTATTATGATCAAGTCGGCTCATAGCAGAAAAATTTTCGGGCCCTAAATCAGGTGCATTCTTCAATGCAATTAAGGCATTGGTATTGGCTGGATTACCGGTCACCAAGACTTTTACATCTCTTCTTGCTACTGCATTTAGAGCCTTGCCCTGTACGGCAAAAATTTCTGCATTGACTTCCAGTAAATCTTTGCGCTCCATTCCAGCTCCCCTTGGACGGGCTCCAACCAAAAAAGCATAATCTACATTTTTAAATGCCACCATAGGATCATCGGTAACTTCAACTCTATGCAATAAAGGGCTCGCACAGTCCTTTAACTCCATCACAACTCCTTGAAGTGCATTCAATGCCGGTGTGATTTCTAGTAAGTGCAAAATAATGGGCTGATCAGGCCCCAATAACGCACCTGACGCTAAACGAAAAAGCAAGGAATAGCTAATTTGTCCGGCAGCACCAGTGACTGCTATATGGATAGGTGTTTTCATTTAATTTCCTTTATTTGTACAAATTGTTATTTTACTCTAGAAAGAATAACTAGCCATTGGTGTAATCGTATCATTCCTAACACTGTAAAAACACTCATTAATGAAGCAGCTTAATCACGGCTCAATTTTTTTATCGGGTATAATAATCACAAAATTATCACATTAACCTAAACAAATAGGTAAGTTAATGAAAAAACTACTCTTCCATTTTGACACCGACATTCACCCCTCTGTTTTCGATACCGTCGTTGGTTATGATGGTGGTGCCGATCATGTCATCGGATATGCGGGATTAACGCCAGAAAACATTACTGGATTAGTCGATGGCGCTATTTTTACCCGTGCCCCTAAAGATAAGAAAAATACTGCTATTTTTGTCGGCGGCAGCAACATGGAAGCAGGACAAAAACTATTTACGGCTGTACAAAAATGTTTTTTCCCTGGATTTCAGGTTTCAGTCATGCTCGACAGCAATGGTAGTAACACCACTGCAGCAGCCGCAGTAGCAAAGCTGGCATCCAGTGGCTCTCTAACCGGAAAAAAAGCGGTTGTCTTGGCAGGAACAGGCCCAGTTGGACAACGCGCCGCAGCAATGCTTGCTCAAGAAGGGGCAGAGGTTACTATCACTGCACGCAAATTAGATCGGGCAATCTCTGCTTGCAACAACATAAAATTGCGCTTCAATGTTGATGTAAAGCCTATTGAAGCCTTCGATAATAATGCAAGAGCTGAAGCTATTGAAGATGCGCACATTGTTTTAGCGACAGGCGCAGCCGGTGTAGAATTACTTTCACTTGAACAATGGCAAAATAACAGCACGCTTGAGATGATTGCAGATGCAAATGCGACTCCACCTTTAGGAATAGGAGGAACAGATATGATGGATAAAGGCAACTTACGCCATGGCAAAATTATCTGGGGAGCTATTGGCTTCGGTGTGTTGAAACTGGCTTTACACCGTGCCTGTATTACTAAATTATTCGAAGACAACAAACAAGTCCTAGATGCTGAAAATATTTTTGCCTTGGCTAAAGAAATGGCTTAATTAACGCCTTTACAAATGAATACGCCGACCAACCCAAGCCCTTTGCAATCTGGATCACATGCCTTAAGCCTGTTTAACACGGGGATCGCAGCCGCCGATCCCTATCTTGCTGTGCAACATTGCTTATCGGTAGAGGATCAGCGCCTCAAACTGTTATTAAACAGTGACGACAAAACCCACTATCGCACAGAAGATTGGTCAAAAGTTCATCTTATTGCCTTTGGCAAAGCCGCTTGTTCAATGATAAAAGCTGCACAAGAAATTATTCCAGCTCATTTACGCTCAGATATCACTATCGCTGTTACTAATGATGAAAATATAACCCACATTGATGGCATTGAAGTGTTTAGCTCATCTCATCCTCTTCCTGACGACAGAGGACTGACCGCAGCAAAAAAATGTGCTGAATATGCCTCTCGTGCGCAAAAAAATGAACTCGTTTTAGTGATGATCAGTGGTGGAGGTTCAGCGCTCATCCCTTACCCTGTAGACTCAATATCACTACATGACAAAATTACTACTACTCAATTACTGCTTGCTAGCGGAGCCACTATTCAGCAAATTAATTGTATACGTAAACATTTATCTCAACTCAAAGGTGGCGGTCTCGCTAGGCTTGCGGCACCTGCAGACTTGCATGCACTTATTTTATCAGATGTTTTAGACGATGATTTAAGCGCTATTGCCAGTGGACCCACGGTTCCTGATGCAACAACGTTTTACGAAGCCATTAATATTGTTAAAGGTTACTCGCTGTGGGACGAAATTCCTCTGTCGGTACAACATTATCTAGAACTGGGTCTGCAACAACCAACACTTGAAACACCTAAACCAGGCAATGCGATTTTTGCCAATACAACTCACACCTTAATCGGTAGTAATGCACTTAGCCTTCAGGCTGTTTTTAAGGCCGCACAAGACTTAGGTTATGAAGCTAAAATTTATAGCAACCAATTGTGTGGAGAAGCAAAACAAGTAGCCGAAAACTGGGTACATGATGCAAAACAGTTGCTCAATAAAGACCTTGATAAGCCTTTGGCACTATTAGCAGGTGGAGAAACTACTGTTACAATAAAGGGTAATGGCAAAGGCGGTCGTAACCAGGAAATGGCCCTCGCCTTCTGTATTGCTGCGGAACAGCAAGGGTTAATTGGCAACTGGACATTTCTTAGCGGCGGTACCGATGGTCGTGATGGCCCAACTGATGCTGCCGGGGGTATAACTGATTCAAATACGCTTAAACGCATCAGAAATGCAGGCCTAGACCCGTTAGCCATGCTCAACAACAATGATTCTTATACTGCGTTGAAAAACTCAAACGATTTAATACTGACTGATGCAACAGGCACTAACGTTGCTGATCTACAAATTTTACTTATTTATCCCCATTCTTAAAATATAAACCCCCTCTTAATCAGGAGCTACCATGTTTAAAAAATCTATGTCTATTGCCGGTTTTGATGATGAACTCTTCCAGGCAATGGAAGAAGAGCGCCTTCGTCAAGAAGACCACATTGAGCTAATCGCATCAGAAAACTACACCAGCCCACGGGTCATGGAAGCTCAAGGCTCACAACTGACTAACAAATATGCAGAGGGCTATCCCGGCAAACGTTACTATGGTGGCTGTGAAGCGGTTGATAAAGTGGAACAATTGGCAATCGACCGCGCTAAAGCCCTGTTTGGAGCAGATTACGCCAATGTACAAGCGCACTCTGGCTCTCAAGCTAACATGGCAGTATTTATGGCGCTAATACAACCAGGCGATACTATTTTAGGCTTAAGCCTTGCTGATGGAGGTCATTTAACCCACGGTGCCAAACCTAATTTCTCGGGTAAAATTTATAAGGCGATTCAATACGGTTTAAACTCTGAAACCGGTGAAATTAATTATGAACAAGTGGAAGCCTTAGCGCTTGAACATAAACCTAAGTTAATTATTGCCGGGTTTTCTGCATACTCTCGGGTTTGGGATTGGCAAAAATTCAGAGACATTGCAGATAAAGTAGGTGCGTACTTTGTTGTTGATATGGCGCATGTTGCAGGCTTAATTGCTGCTGGCTTATATCCTAATCCAGTGCCTTTTGCGGATGTCGTCACCAGCACCACCCACAAATCATTACGCGGTCCTCGCGGTGGTTTGATTCTCTGTAAAAGCAACCCGGACATCGAGAAGAAAATTGACTCGTCTATTTTTCCAGGCATCCAAGGTGGCCCTTCAATGCATATTATTGCCGCCAAAGCTGTCGCTTTCAAAGAAGCCATGGAGCCAGAGTTCCGTGTTTATCAAGAACAAGTCATAAAGAATGCTAAAGCCATGGCCGAGGTTTTTATCAGTAGAGGCTTTGACGTTGTCTCAGGTGGTACTGATGACCATTTAATGCTGGTATCACTGATATCTAAAGGCATTACGGGTAAAGCAGCAGATGCTGCGCTCAACAAAGCGCATATTACCGTTAATAAAAACGCGGTACCGAATGACCCACAATCACCGTTTGTTACCAGTGGTATTCGTGTCGGCACACCCGCACCAACAACACGTGGTTTTAAGGAAGCAGAAGTCACTGAAGTTGCCAACTTAATGTGTGATGTCATGGAAAACTTAGAAGACGATGCAGTTATTAGTACCGTTCGTGAAAAAGTGAGTGCGCTGTGTGCGAAATTCCCGGTTTATAGTTAAGATTAAAACCCAGTACCTTATAATTTATAGAGATGCCAAAGCGTCTCTATAATTTCGATTTACGCTTAACAAGTCTGAGATACGATTATTTAATCTCTAACTGAGGAACAATATGTCAGATATAGAAATTGCCCAACACGCTAAGATGCGTCCTATTATTGGTTTAGCCAAGGAACTGTATGGGATTGAAGCAGAACACTTAGATCCTATCGGTCATTACAAGGCTAAGATATCGCTGGAATACATCAATAGCTTAACCGACCAGCAAGATGGCAAACTGATTCTAGTCACGGCGATTAGCCCAACGCCAGCGGGCGAAGGCAAAACCACCACAACGGTGGGTTTAGGCGATGCCATGAATCGTTTAGGTAAAAAAACCATTATGTGCCTGCGTGAACCTTCCTTAGGCCCCTGCTTCGGCGTTAAAGGTGGCGCTGCGGGTGGGGGTTATTCACAAGTCGTACCGATGGAGGATATCAATCTACATTTTACTGGTGACTTCCACGCCATTGGAGTAGCACATAATCTGTTGTCCGCTTTAATAGATAATCATATTAATCACGGTAATGCCTTAGACATAGACCCTAGACGTATTCAATGGAAACGGGTTGTTGACATGAATGACCGCGCGCTTCGCAACATCGTGGTGGGCATGGGTGGGGCGGCTAATGGTTATCTACGTGAAGACGGCTATGACATCGTAGTAGCTTCTGAAGTGATGGCGATTCTTTGCCTGGCAACGGGAAGAGAAGACCTTAAAAATCGTTTAGGACGTATCGTTATAGGCTATAAGTCTGACCGGCTCACACCGGTTTATGCACGTGACTTAAATGCGCAAGGTGCTATGGCCGCGCTATTAAAAGATGCCATTAAACCCAATCTGGTGCAAACACTCGAAAATAACATAGCCATTATTCATGGCGGTCCCTTTGCAAATATTGCCCATGGTTGCAATACCGTCACTGCGACTAAAACAGCGCTTAAACTCGCGGATTATGTGGTCACAGAAGCTGGCTTTGGTGCTGACCTGGGGGCAGAGAAATTTATTGATATTAAGTGCCGTATGTCAGGCTTAAAACCTTCAGCGGTAGTGCTAGTTGCTACAGTACGGGCACTTAAATTCCATGGTGGCGTTGTAAAAGAAGATTTAAACACTGAAAATCTAGCCGCACTTGAACAAGGCTTTAGTAATCTTGAACGCCACTATCAAAACATCATCCAGCATTATGGCCTGCCTTGTGTGGTGTGTATCAACCATTTCACTTTTGATAGCGAAGCAGAAATTAATCTTCTCCAACAAAAATGTGCAGACCTAGGCGCAAGCTGTGTGGTTTCAAAGCACTGGGCAGAAGGCGGTGCGGGCGCTGAAGCACTCGCTAACGCAGTAACAGAGGTTGTCGATAATCGGGAACCGGCCTTTACTTACGTTTATGAAGAAGATCTAAGTTTGTGGGACAAAATTGAAACTATCGCTACCAAGTTATACGGTGCGAAGAAAATCAGTGCGAGTCTCAAGGTAAAAAATCAACTCGCTGAATGGGAAGCTGATTATGGTAAATTTCCTATCTGTATCGCTAAAACACAAATGTCATTCTCGACTAATCCGAATACTAAAGGTGCTCCATCTGGGCATACTGTAGAAATTAGAGAAGTCAAACTCGCCAATGGGGCCGGCTTTATTGTGGCCATTGCAGGGGACATTATGACCATGCCCGGTTTGCCTAAAGTCCCTGCTGCTGAAAGAATTGATATTGATAATGATGGCAAAATAACCGGCTTGTTTTAGAACTTTACTTCTGTAGACTGCTCTAAGCCGTTAACTTGAAACCCTTTCATTAACTTATTTTAAATTCAGTCTATGAAGTCGCCTTTGCTATCTGTTGAAAATCTTAGCGTTACATTTAATCATCAACAAAAGGTGGTTGATGATCTGAGTTTTTTTATCTATCCGGGTGAAACTTTTGCTTTAGTCGGCGAATCGGGTTCTGGCAAATCGATTACTGCATTATCAGTACTCCGCTTACTTCCGAATAATGCGAAAATCAACGCTGAGGCGATCAGTCTGCAAGGTGATAACTTGTTAAAGCGGACAGAGTTTGAGCTTTGTAAAATACGTGGTAGACGTATTGGCTTAATCTTTCAAGACCCGATGTCATCACTCAATCCAGTGATGACTATTGGCAGTCAAATAGAAGAAGTCCTCGACATTCATTTTTCCTTATCAAAAGCAGCGTCTAAAGCACGGGTACTTGAACTCTTACAACAAGTTGAAATACCTAATCCAGAGCAACGCATTAAAGATTATCCTCATCAACTCTCTGGCGGGCAAAGGCAGCGAGTGATGATTGCAATAGCTTTAGCCGGAGAACCTGAATTATTAATTGCCGATGAACCGACCACCTCATTGGACGTAACTATTCAGGCGCAAATCTTAGCCTTACTTAAAAACATACAGCAACAAACAGGGATGTCCTTATGGTTAATCAGTCATGATTTAGCCTTGGTTTCGACGATTGCAGACCGTGTCGCTGTGATGCAAAAAGGTAAGATGGTCGAAACGGGTTTACCCCAAAGTGTTTTTAATAATCCCCAACATCCCTATACACGTAAACTCATTGCAGCACTACCGTCTATAAACAGTTGCCTGAATCATTCTTATCAAGAAAAACATCCCTTACTACAAGTCAATAACTTCTCTTGTTACTACCCGATTCGTAAAGGACTCTTTAAACGTATCGTTGATTATGTGCGTGCGGTTGATGATGTGAGTTTTGAAATTCAACAAGGTAAAACACTGGCGCTTGTCGGTGAATCCGGCTGTGGAAAAACAACCCTAGGAAAGAGCCTGTTAAACTTAATTCCTAGCAGCGGTGGCCGAGTGACTATCAACGGCATCACGCTAAACGAATTAACCGGTGAAGACTTAAGACAGCAACGCGCCAATATCCAGATTGTTTTTCAAGATCCCTTCTCCTCCATGAATCCCAGAATGCTGGTAGGTGACATCATTGCTGAAGGCATCAAAGCCTTACGCCCATCTGTCAATGAAACTGAGCGTAACAACTTAGTCCAAGAACTTTTACAGCAAGTCGATTTACCAACTGATTCAGCCTTACGGTATCCACATGAATTTTCGGGTGGTCAAAGACAGCGCATCTGTATCGCGCGTGCTTTGGCTGTAAATCCCAAACTGATTGTTTGTGATGAACCCACCAGTGCCCTGGATGTCTCTGTACAAGCGCAAATCATTCAATTACTCAAATCATTGCAAGAACAGAAAGGCCTCAGCTATTTATTTATCACCCATGATTTAAGTGTAGTGGCAGAAATAGCCGATGAGGTTGCGGTCATGTATCAAGGAAAAATAATAGAACAGGGAAACGTAGACCAAGTACTCACACAACCTAAGCATGCTTATACTCAAAAGCTGTTAAATGCAGTTCCTGTCTTACAAAATAACTAACTTGGCTGATCAAGTCCCGACTTTTGCCCTATTAAGACTATAGTTTTCATCATCACGTCATATTGAGCCAATAGACTGCCAGTACATAGTTTTGCCTACTCGCATCGGCTTAGCCCCTTGCGGAGAATCAAAGGTATCTAAACGAATTATAAATATTGAACGTTACCTTTAACCATTCGACGTTATGAATCTATCGCTGCTGACTCTGAATCTACATACCTATCAACAACACCCCTGTCATTGCTCGTTTGAGACCATGCATCAGCATGAGCGCGAAGTGCATATCATTGCTGAAGCTATTGCGCATTTAGGGATCGATGTGATCTGTTTTCAGGAAGTTGGGGAATATATGCACGACCCCATCACAACCCCTTATGGTGAATCACCTTCTAACATGGCTTTTCGAATTTGTAATAAGTTACGTCACTGGGGTCATTGGTATCATATACATCAGGACTGGAGTCATATAGGATTTCAGCGCTGGCGGGAAGGCACAGCCATTTTGAGCCGCTATCCCATGCGACATAATTTCTCGACTTATGTTTCTTTAGATCAGCGTAAAGACAATTATATGTCCCGTAATATTACCACCTCATGTATCGATGTTCCGTGGTTCGGGTTGTTACATATAGCCAATGTGCATTTGAGTTGGGGACATCATGGCTTTTATGAAGAGTACCATAATCTAAAAAAACTAATCAACTCCCGCTTACATTTTGGTGTTAGAGGCGATTTAATCGTTGGCGATTTTAATGCACCTGCCGGAGAACATGCTTATAACCATATCGTGAGTAATCGGGAATACGTCGATCAATTTCATGAATTACATCCCCATCGGTTTTACGAACCCAGTTATCGTGGTCAAATAGACGGATGGAAAAATTTTCCTCCTAAACGTATTGATCATATCTTTAAGCGTAATGGTCATCCCATGCAAGTTAAATCCTTGGACGTTATCTTTAACGATGACTACTATCCCATTGTGTCTGATCATTTCGGGTATCTAGCAAGGTTTGAGATGTTTTGAGGGTGTCATGTTGTGAATAACAGGGGGAGTGTAAACTTAAAATCGATGAATGTAGAATGCAGAGAACCTGCCCACACACAGCCTCATAAATCGTCTTTAAATATACCAGATAATTGTTGAGCATCAATTGCCAGAT
>SESC01000424.1_pt1 | contig 15431 bp, 12 predicted proteins | sample 3171431 | NCBI WGS metagenome assembly SESC01 (sample SAMN06051868, study PRJNA518727) | freshwater metagenome | biome: subpolar coniferous forest; feature: holomictic lake; material: water; isolation source: holomictic Lake 227, 8 m depth | place: Canada: near Kenora, Ontario | collected... | reverse complement strand
TTGTATTTTATGCTTAATATTTAACTTATCTTCAGGATAAGAAACTATCTTTTTGTATAATTGACTAATTATATCCTCTCCAGACAACCCTTGATCAAATAATAGGGTTTCTAAATACTTTCTAGATTCAAGGAAGTTACCTGCAAGGCAAGCATCAATTAAATTTAAAATATCTTTTGGTTGTGCTGCATTTGATACACTATAGATTGTTTCCTTCTTGATGTGATCAGTTGTTGATGCTGCACTTTGAAGATAATTAAGAGCTGATCTCATATCCCCTTCACAAATATCATAAATTGCATTTATTGCATCTACATCAATTTTAATATTTTCTAATTTTACAACTTCATTTATTTTTTCAGTTACTTCTTCCTTTGATAATGGTTTAAATTTAAATAAAGAACATCTACTTTGGATTGGTGATATTAATTTAGATGCGTAATTTGCATTTAAAATAAATCTAACTGTTCCTGTGTATTTTTCCATAGTTCTTCTTAGTGCTTGTTGAGCATCAACTGTTAAAGCATCTGCTTCATCTAAAAAAATTATTTTAAAATCAGCACCTAAAGGAATCGTCATTGCAAATTCCTTTATTTCTCCCCTAACTATTCCTATTCCTCTTTCATCAGATGCATTAAGTTCTAAAAAATCTTGATTAAATGTTGGACCAAATAACTCTCTTGCTAAAGCAACTGCACAACATGTTTTCCCAACACCAGGAGGACCAGAGAATAACATATTTGGAATTGATCTTTTTTCAACGTATTTCTTTAATCTTTCTGTTATATGTTTCTGACCAACTACATCTACTAACCTTTTTGGTCTGTATTTTTCAGTCCAAGGAAATGTATTTTCGTTCTTTTGGGTCATAAATATCACTATTAATATTAAATTTATTATATATTATATCTATTTTACACTTAAAATAATAGCCCAATATATTTATAACCCTTTTTATTGTTCTATATATATAATACTTATTTAAAAGGAAAATTATATGAATAAAGAAAGAAGAAATAAAGTTATGAAGTTTAGTTTATGGTTAATTATATCTTTTGTAGTATCTCAAGGATTAATCTATTTATTAACTAAAGAAAACTTTTTTACAACTCCAATGTACATATTTTTACCTGTTGTTGGGTTTATTGGATTATATTATTTAACACCTATACTTGAGAAGTATATAGATTATAAAAACAAATATAAAATTGCATTAATTTTTGCAGTTGTGGGTATATTTGCTTTTTACATAGCAGTACTATTTTATGCTTGGCAAATAAAAGTATTAAATCCAACTTGGCCAATGCAATTACAATTTTTTAATGTGTTTTTAGATTCTGCATTTCTCGAATTCATAATTTCTGGGATACTTGGAATTATTTTCTCTGAAAAATAATTTCAAACTATTTCTCTTTTTAATTAAAGGTAGTATTTATGAAAAAAGTATTTGTTAAAACATTTGGATGCACTCTAAATCAAAGAACTAGTGAAGAATTAACCACAAATGCATTTATTGTTGAAAATATAGATGATGCAGATCTCATCTTCATAAATACGTGTGGGGTTAAAGAACAAACAGAATTTAAAATTATTAAATATTTGCATGAACTTAAAAAACAAGGAATAAATGAAAAAAAAATTATTTTATTTGGGTGTCTTGTAGATATTGATCCATCTGGGCTAAAAAAAGCAAGCCCAAAAGCAAACTTCTTTGGACTTAAAGATCAAGATAAATTAAAAAAAATAATATCTTCTAAAAATAAAATTAAGAAAATACAAAAGATTACACAAGCAGTTATAATTGCAAACGGGTGCCTTGGTGCTTGTACATATTGCGCGGTTAAGTTTGCTAGAGGTAAGCTTGAAAGTAAGCCAATAACAGAAATAAAAAAAGAAATTGAAAGTGCAATAAAGAATGGAACCAAGGAAATACTCTTGACTGCACAAGACACTGGTTGTTATGGCCTTGATATAGATACAAATATAGTTAATTTACTTAAAGAAGTAATTAAAATACAGGGGGATTTTAGAATTAGACTTGGAATGGCAAATCCACAACATTTAATTAAATTTTACAAAGAACTCGCAGAAGTTTATAAAAATAAAAAAATTTATAAGTTTCTTCACATACCTATTCAAGCAGGAGATAATAATACATTAAAAAGGATGAATAGATTTTATAGCACAAAAGAAATTGAAAAGATTATAAATTATTTTAGAAAAATTCATCCAACAATAACAATTGCAACAGATGTGATTGTTGGGTTCCCAGAAGAAACAGAAACTGAATTTGAAAATACAATTAAGTTTATTAAAAAAATTAAACCCCCATTAATTAATATTTCTAGATTCGGAAAAAGAAAGGGAATAGAAGCAAATAGATTAAAAGATCTTCATGGACAAGTTAAAAAAGAAAGATCAAGAATACTTGCAATCGTTGCAAAAGATATTGCAAGAAAGAACTCTGTTATATTTGTTGGACGATACAAGCAAATTATGATTAATGAACTAGATCTTAGGAAAAACGAGTTTATGGGTAAAACAGAAGAATATCTCCCAGTAATTATAAAATCAAATAAAGCTAAAAATATCAAACTTGGAGATATTCTTAAACTTAAAATAAAAGCAGCCAAAGAATACTACCTTTTAACGTAAATAGTACCCCAAAAGTGGCAAAGTAACAGAAACTTAAGAATACTTGCCAAAAATGTTAAATATATAAATTATTTGCTAGACTAATTATATAGAAAACAAATTATATTATATATTGAATAATATTGAAAGAAGATGAAAGATATGGATATTGCAATTACTTTTAGAAAATATTTAGAAAATTATAAAATTATTTTATCCCTAAGTGTACTATTTTTATTTTTATTATTTTTAATAAATCCAATCTTTAGTGTATTTGGTGGAAATCTAAATATTTCATATAATATACTTGATCAAGCTCCAGGAGATATTATTTTAACAATCATTTCTTGTCTTGTGATTATATTTGTATATAGTTTAATACAAACCGTCTTAATTTATAGAATTGGTTCTGATTATAAAATAAGTGATAGAGTTCAAGCAAGAGATATTAAATCACACTTTGTTAAGCTAACTAAGTTTAATTGGATATTCTTTTTATTAGTTTATGGTGTATCAGTTGTATTATATAGTTTATTTTTATTAAATAATGTTTTTATGTCATTAATCTTTTTAGTAATTGCTTTGCTTCTTTGGTTTGTTCCACAAGTAATAATTATGGAAAAAGAATCAATAGGAGCATCTATTATAATTAGTGCAAAATACTGGAAAAGAAACTGGTTTTTTATGATTAGTTTATTTGTTGCTGCTTTCCTACTTATGTTCTTAACTTATGTTATTGAGATTGCATTAGGAAATGTTGTTGGCCCAATAGTTTCATTATTCTTATTTGTAATATTTATTATTCCATATATAGAAATATTAAAAACAGAAGTATATCTAAATAAATATAGATTATTAAAACCAAGAAATCAATTATAATTTAAGTAAAAGGTGTTAATTATGCAGATTATAGATAAAATAGATAAACATATTATTGAAAAATTAATTGTAGATGGAAGAACATCATTTGCAAATATTGCAAAAGAAATAAATTTAACAGATGTTGCAATTAAAAAAAGACTTGAAAGATTAAAGCAAAAAGGAATAATTAAATCTATATTTGCAGAGGTTGATTATACAATAATTGGATTTTCTGAACATATCGAAATGTTAATACTTATTGACCCTCCAAAACAAAACGAAATTATTAAAAAATTAAAAGATATGGAAGATATTATCATACTTAAAGGAGTTACTGGAGAATATAATTTTGTTGCAGAAATCATTGCGACAGATAAAAATAATTTAAAAAAGATACTTGATAATATTTATTCAATAGATGGGATCACTAAAGTTAATATACTTACTTACATTAAAGATTATAAAGCAAGTAAGAACTTGCCAAGTAAGATATTACAAACAACTTTCTAATTTTTTCTTTTTCTATTAGATGAATTATAAAGAACATGGAAACATTAAAATGAAGATAATTATCTCTGAAAAACCAATTGCTGGTAAAAGAATTGCAGCAATACTTTCAAAAAATAATTTTGAAACAAATCAAGAAAAGGGTTTTCCTTGTTTTAAGTGGGGTAAAGCTGGAAAAGAATTCTTATTAATTCCTCTTAGAGGACACATAAATACAGTCGACTTTATTGATGAAGATAGATATTGGAATATTTATACACTTAAAGCTCTTGCAGATAAGAAATTTGCATATATTGGATATGAGAAAAAAATAATTTCAGAACTCGAAAAAGAAAGAAAGGATCTTGAAGAAATTATAATTGCAACAGATGCTGATAGAGAAGGAGAAGCAATCGGACTTGAAGCATACAACTATTTAATTAAGAAAAATAAGAACGCAAAGCTTTCAAGAGCATACTTTAGTGCATTAACAGATAAAGAAGTTGGAGATGCTTTTACTAACCTTAGAAAACTAGATTTTAATTACGCATATTCTGTGTTTACTAGACAAGAAATTGATCTTCTTTGGGGTGCAATATTAACTAGGTACCTTTCGGTTGTTGGAAATAGGAAAGGTAAAATGTTTTTATCAGCAGGAAGAGTACAAACTCCACTTTTAAATTTTATTGTTCAAAGAGAACTAGAAAGACAAAAGTTTATTCCTGAAAAGTACGAGGTTATTAGAATTATATTTGAAAAACACAAGATTAAGTTTGAAGGCGTACACAAGAATGGAAAAATGTTTGATCTTAATCTTGCAAATAAAATTTATGAAGCAATTAAGAACGCAAAAACTGGAATTGTTAAATTTGTTGAAACTCAAGAAAAAAGAATTCCAAAACCAGCACCATTTAACACAACTAGTTTTCTTCGTGCAGCAAGTTCTCTTGGAATTGGAACTAGTCAAGCATCTTCTCTTGCAGAAAACTTATATCAAGAAGGATTAATTAGTTATCCAAGAACAGATAACACAGTTTATCCTCCAAGCCTTGATTTAAAAGAAATATTAACTAATCTTTCTGCAAATAAAACTTATAGAGAATATATTGATGAGATATTAAAAAAACCCTTATCTCCATCAAGAGGAGATAAAGAAACTACTGATCATCCACCAATACATCCTGTTGGATACTCAGATAAGCTTACTGGCAATTCACAAAGAATATATGAGCTTATTGTTAGAAGATTTCTAGCAACACTTTCAAAAGAAGCAGTTACTGAAAATATATCTGCAGTTATTGATGTTGAAAAAGAACCTTTTTCAGTTTCTGGACAAAGAATTATTGAAGCTGGGTGGAAAAAAATATATTATTATTCTAAATTAAATGAAGTTATTCTTCCAACACTTGCAAAGGGAGATATAGTTAATATAGATGAAATGTTTTTAGATAAGAAAGAAACAACACCTCCTGCTCAATATAGTGAGGGTGGACTAATCAAGCTTATGGAAGAACAAAATCTAGGAACTAAATCAACTAGGCCAGCTATTATTCAAAAGCTAAAGGATAGAAATTATATTGAAGGAACAAAAAGCATATCTCCTACAGATATTGCAATCGCTGTTTGCTCAGTACTTAACAAGCATTGTGAAAAAATTACTAATCCAGCTTTAACCGCAAACACAGAAATTGAAATGGATGAAGTTGCAGCAGGAAAAAAAGATAAGGATAAAGTTGTAGGAGAAACTAGAGATATTATAAAAACAATTGTTGATATTCTTCTTAAAGAAAAAGATGATATTGCTAAAGAACTTAAAGGTGGAATACACACATCTTCATATCTTGGGAAATGTCCTAATTGTGGAAAGGATCTTGTAATTAGATATGGAGGTGCAAGCGGAAAACAATTTGTTGGATGCTCTGGATTTCCTAAATGTAGAACAACATATCCTCTCCCTCAAAATAAAAAAGCAGCTCCATTAAATAAAGAATGTCCAGAATGTAAAGCACCAATGATACAAATGACTGGAAAGAGAGGACTTAATTTTGAAATGTGTCTTAATCCAAACTGCATAACAAAAGAAGCACTAAGAAAGGAAATAGAAGAGAGAAAGGCAGTAAGAGAAGAAAAGGCACAAGCAAAGGAAAAGAAAGTTGCAGAAAAAGAAGATAAAGCAAAACAAAAAGAAGAAGCAAAGAAAGAGAAAATAAAAGTTGCAAAACCAATAAAAACACCAAAAATAATAGAAAAAAAGATTACAAAAAAGAAAGCTGAATAACTAATTTTAAGATAAATTTTATAAACTTTTTCCAAAAACCTTTTAATTCTATACTACCTTATTCTATTAGGTGCAACAAATATCAAATCAATAGTTATCTGTTATATTTGTTGGACACTAGGTTGAGTAAATTATTATGACAGAAAAAATAATTCTTACTGTTAAGGAAAACGACATTAAAGATGTTGGAAAAGGTATTGCAAAGATAGATCCAATTGTTTTTGATAAACTTAAGCTATCAGCAGGAGATACTTTAAAGATTGATGGAACTAAATCAGCTATAGTTTATGCAATTAAAGGAAATATAGAAGATACTGGGCTTAACATAATTAGAATTGATGGACTAATTAGATATAATATAGGTGCAGGAATAGATGAAGATATTTATATTGAAAAAGTAATTCCTCTTGCAGCAAATACAGTTAATCTTTCACCAGTTATTGATAAAGATAAAAAAATAAAATTAAGTCAAGATATTATTGGGTATATTAAAGATAAAATAATTAATCAGAATATTATTGAAAATAATATGATTAAAATACCTGGTTTACCAATTCTTACAGCTGATGGTTATAGGGATTTACAATTAATAGTTACTAAAACAATTCCTAAAGGTGCAGTAAGAATAATAGAAGACACAAAGCTTGTTGTTTCTGAAGAACCTGAACAAGCACATAAGATAAGCATAACTTATGATGATGTTGGTGGACTTAAAAAAGAAATAGAAGCAATTAGAGAAATGGTTGAGTTACCAATTAAAAGACCAGAAATATTTAAAAAACTTGGAATTTCTCCACCTAAAGGAGTTCTTCTTTATGGGCCTCCAGGAACAGGAAAAACACTATTAGCAAAAGCAGTAGCTGGGGAAACAGATGCTTACTTTACAACAATTAATGGACCAGAAATAGTTTCTGGAGTTTATGGAAAATCTGAAGAAAATTTAAGAAATATATTTAAAGAAGCAGAAGAAAAAGCACCAGCAATTATTTTTATTGATGAAATTGATGCAATTGCTCCAAGAAGAGAAAACATTCATGGAGAAACAGAAAAAAGAATTGTTGCTCAACTTTTAACATTAATGGATGGAATGTCAAACAGAGGAGATGTTGTTGTAATTGGTGCAACAAACATACCAGAAGCAGTTGATCCTGCTCTAAGAAGACCAGGAAGATTTGATAGAGAACTTGAAATAAGTATTCCAGATAGATTAGGAAGAACAGAAATATTACAAGTGCATATTAGAGGTATGCCTCTTGTAAATGTAAACTTAAATGAAATTGTGGATTTAACAAATGGCTTTTCAGGAGCAGACTTAAATGCATTATGTAAAGAAGCTGCACTTAAAGCAATTAAAAGATTAATGCCAAAGATAAGTAAAGAATCAAGCAAACATCTATCAAGAGAGTTGCTTGATGAGCTTGTAATTACTCATGAAGATTTTTTGGATGCACTAAATGTAGTTGAACCAAGCGCAATTAGAGAAGTAATGGTTCAAATACCAAACGTTTATTGGACAGACATAGGTGGACTTGAAGAACAAAAGCAACAATTAAAAGAAATGATTGAATGGCCATTAAAACATAAAAATTTATTTAAAGAAGTTGGAATTGATGCTCCAAAAGGAATACTTCTTTATGGCCCTCCAGGAACAGGAAAAACCTTCCTTGCAAAAGCAGTTGCAACAGAATCAAATGCAAATTTTATTTCAGTTAAAGGTCCAGAAGTTTTTAATAAGTGGGTTGGAGAATCTGAAAAGAAGATTAGAGAATTATTTAAAAAAGCAAGACAGCTTGCTCCATCAATCATCTTCTTTGATGAAATTGATGCAATAACAAGCACAAGAACAAGTAATGATATGTCAAGCGGTGTACAAAATAATGTGGTTGCTCAAATATTAACTGAGATGGATGGAATATCTAATCTTAAAGATATTGTAATCATTGGTGCAACAAATAGGGTTGATATTATTGATCAAGCATTCCTAAGACCAGGAAGGTTTGATATTAAAATGTACATTCCTCTCCCAGATATTAATTCTAGAGAAAAAATATTTGAAGTTTATTTAAAGAAAATGAAAATAGATAATAAAATAACTCCAAAAGAGCTTGCAAAAAGAACAGAAGGCACTAGTGGAGCTGACATAGAAGCAATTGCAAGAGAAGCAGGAATGATGGCAATAAGAAGAGCAATCATTGAAGAACATAAAAAAGAAAAATCAGAGATTAGAATAACAAAAGAAGATTTCAATAATGCAATAGATAAGATTATGGAAATTGAAAAAGAGAAAAAAGAAGAAAAAAAGAAAGGAAAAACACAATCAGATAAAGGAATTGCTTAAGGAATTAAATTAAATTCCTTAAACAAAAAAACTAATTCTAATATTGCTTTATTGCTGACCACATGATTTCGTCTTTACTATTTACTTCTATTCCTGTAGATGTTATCTGACAGGGATGAACTGTTAATGAATGTTTTGTTCCTCTAAGTTTTCTAACAAACATTGATCTGTTTGGAGGAATAAAATACATCATAAAAATTCCATCAACAACAAATTCCTCAACACCATATGCGGAGAAATCTTTTCCATTTGTTTCTGCAGTAAGAACTGTTGTACAATTTAAATCTTTTAAAGTATCTGAAAATCTAAATAAAAGATTTCTAAGTTTTCCAATATCAGACATCCAAGCACCAAATGCAGTTGTTGAATCTACAGCAAGTCTAACTGCTCCAAGATCCTTAACCATTGATGTGATTATATCTAATTCTTTATCTATTTGTGGTTCTACTGGTTTTCTAGGATCAATATGCATTCTGTATATTTTCATTAAATTATTTTCTTCAAGAGATTTGATATCCCATCCAAAATTTTCCATATTCCAAACAAAGTTTCTTAAGTTATCTTCAACAGTAACTAATAAACCTGGTTCTCCAAACTTTCTTGCACCCTCATAAATAAAAGTTGTTGCAAAAATTGTTTTTCCAGAACCTGTTCCTCCTGATACTAGAATTGTTGAACCTTTAGGAACTCCTCCTTGGATTAATTCATCAAAACCCTTTACTCCTGTTGGAACTCTTTCCATAATTTATACACCTCATTTAACTTGATTTCTAAGTTTAATATATATATAATATATGGTAAATTAGGCTTAAAAATGGGTTTATTTATGATTAAAATCAATAAAAGTAATAAAAACTAAGTTATTAAATATTAGAATTTAAGTGTCCAACAAATATAACAAGAAATAAATCATTTACCAGATGAGCCAAAACCTTTTGCTCCTCTTTCTGTTTCATCTATCTCACTTACTTCTTGAATTTTATCATTTAAAATTATTGTTGGAATTATTTGAGCAATCTTATCTCCTTTCTTAACTTCGAAAGGCTCATCGCTTGAATTGAAAAGACAAACAAGAAGTTCTCCTCTATATTCTAAATCAATTACTCCTGCAAAAACATCTATTCCTTTCTTTGCAGCAAGTCCACTTCTAGGGGCGATTCTCAAATAAGTATTAAAAGTAGGGTATGGTATTTCTGGAAGAATCATAGTAATTCCAGTTGATATTGTTCCTCTTGATTTTGGAGGAATAATTAAATCAATATCTGAAAATAAATCAAATCCAGCATCTGTTTCATGTGCTTTTTCTGGAAGCTTAGCGCTTTCTGTTAATCTTTTTACTTTAATCATATTAAATCCCAAATTTATGTTTTAAGATCACAAGAACCTTTAAATCCACATCCTTGTGAACATTCTGTGCATCCACCAATCTTAATCATAATTCCAGTCTTGCAGTTAGGACAAGTATTTCCTGCATCTGCTCCATAAGTTACATCTTTATCTGGAACTTTTTCTTTTTCTTGCGGATTTCCTTTCTTAAGCTTTGCATCTTGTTGTTTCTTTGTTGAATCTTCATTTCTTTTTTCTTGATTTTTATCTGTTGAAAGAACTTGTTCATCTCTTGATGAATCACGATAGATTGTTACTCCTTTACAACCAAGATCATATGCTTTAAGATATAATTCTCCTGTTTGTTCAATTGTGAAATTTGCAGGAACATTTGCAGTCTTACTAATTGATGAATCTGTCCATTTCTGTATTGATGCTTGAACTTTAATGTGATCATCAGGACTTAAATCCATTGCAGATACAAAAAAATCAGGAAGAACTCCATCTTTTTCATAATCTTGTGCTAAAGGAATATTTACTTCATGGAAACCAAGTCTTGATTGCCTATAAAATTTAAATGCAAAGTATGGCTCAATTCCTGTTGATGTTCCAAGCATAGTTCCAGTTGATCCTGTTGGTGCTTGAGTTACAAGAGTTACGTTTCTCATACCTTTTTCTTTAATTTTTTCTAAAACTTCCTTTGGTAATTCTCTAACAAATTTTCCATTTAAGTATTTTTCTTTATCAAATTTTGGAAAGAATCCTTTTTCTTCTGCAAGTAAAGATGAAGTTAAATACATTTCACTTGTTATTGTTTCATAGATTTTATCAATAAGCTTTAAACTTTCTGGGGTTCCATATTTAACTCTAAGTCTAATTAATAATTCAGCAAGTCCTAAAGTTCCCCCACCAATTCTTCTTTCTGCTTTTTGTAATCTTTCATTCTCTTCAAAGAAATATGGTGTTAAATCAATAACGTTATCTAAAAATCTAGTTAATACTCTTGCTGATTTTTTAAGTTTTTCCCAATTAAGTTCATAAACTGGACCTACATTATCTACCCCAATCTTATCTGCAAACGAAGCAAGATATAAATGGCCTAAATTACAAACACCCCAGGCTGGAAGGCCTTGCTCACCACAAGGGTTTGTTGCAACAATTTTATTATAATAATAACTATTACTTAATTTATTATATCTCTCCATAAAAACAATTCCTGGTTCTGCGCTTTTCCAAGCAGATGTTATAATCTTAAGCCACATATCTTTTGCTTTTACAGTTCCATAAACCTTTGCAGGATATCCTTTTTCCTTCCAAGATTTTAAATCTCCATCCCATTCCTCATTATATATATCTTTATAAGTTGGATTCTCATAGTCTGGGAATTCAAAATTCCAATTTTCATTATTCTTAACTGCTTCCATAAATGAATCTGAAACTTTTATAGAAATATTTGCATGTTCCAAAACACCACTTTTTGTTTTTGAATCAATAAAATTATAAATATCTGGATGCCAATCATCAAGCATTAACATTAATGCACCTCTTCTTGAACCACCTTGCTCAATTAAAGATGTAATAAAAGAATATAATCCACCCCAAGAAACAGATCCTGATGATCTTCCATGCACACCCATAACATAAGCATATGCTGGTCTTAAAGTTGATAAAGACATACCAACTCCTCCACCTCTTGAAAATATTTCAACCATATTGTATGCTGCATCTTGTATGATTGATCTTCTAGAATCCTTTGGAGAAGGAATAACAAAACAATTATATAAGGTTAGATTTGATGTGTATCCTAGTTCATCAACACTTGCACCAGTAAGTATTCTTCCACCTGGCGATATATGTCCATATTTTAAATTATTATAAAACTCATCAAACCATTTTGATTTATTTACATCATCTTTTTCAACAGAAGCAACAGCTTTAGCAACTCTTCTATATGTATCATTTACTGCTTCTGATGGTTTTTCACATTTACTTGCTTCTTGTGTAAATTCAAACTTATTTTGTTCATCAGCATAAAGTCCAGTAATCATGTGTAAAACAAGATTACGATCAATTATTTTCTTAACAATACCAATATCTTTTTTAGGGTATTTCACATCATCTTTAGTTATACAAATGATTAGATCTCCTTCCTTAATATCCTCTCTTTTTGTTTTTAGAGAATATCTATCTAAAAAGATAATTAATCCAAGATCTATAAATTGAGTTGAATTATTTAAAACATTAACAGCTTGTTTACTTAAGTCAACACCCTTTTCTCTAAGTGTTTTAACAAATTCAGAATCATCAATCTTTTCTTGACTATCTCTTGTTTTTCTTCTTTCTTCACGATATAAGATATATGCTTTTGCAATTGATGAAAGTTCGCTTGCAATTAAAACATACTCAATAATATCTTGTACATCTTCAACTGATGGTACTTTATTTATGAATTTAGATTCAAGTACTAACACAACTTTATCAACTAAAGATTCTAAAACCAATTCATTATGTGAATCAGTTGCAAGCATAGCTTTTGAAATTGCAAGCTTAATCTTATCTTTGTTAAAATCAACTGTTTCTCCAGTTCTTTTTTTTATTTTAGTAATTTTTTTAATTTGTGTTAGCATGGTAATTCCTTCTTATGTGTTTTATTAATATTCAAATCCTTTTCTAGCTTTTATTCCTTGGTTATAGTAATGCTTTATTTCTTTAATCTCTGAAACTAAATCTGCAATCTTTATTAATTCTTTATTTGCATATCTTCCAGTAAAAACTAACTCTATATTTTTATTTTTACATTCTTTAACTATATTTATTGCTTCTTTAATCGTTATTAGATTATAATAGATAACTAAATTTATTTCATCAAGAACTAATAAATTTACGTTTTTTGTATTAATTATTGTATATATTTGTTTTATTGCTTTTAGTGTTTCTTCTTTATCTTTTTTACTAGGTTTATTAATAATAAATTTATTTGATCCAAATTCTTTATGTGTAATTTTAATTTTTGATAAAATCTTATCTTCACTACTTTTTTGTTTCTTAAGGAATTTAACTAAATAACAATTAAGTCCAGCTCCTTTTGCTCTAACTAATAAACCTAAACTAGCTGTTGTCTTACCCCTACCTTCCCCTGTGTATATTGAAAACATAAATAATCAAAAAAATAAAATTTTAAGGTTATAGATTAATACACAGTTGCCTTTTTATACCTTCTCCCATGTGTTTTGTTTTTATTGAAAATTAGAAGAAAGTAGTAGATAAACTAACAAATTTAGGAACGTTAGGTTTATATTATTAATTCGGCATAATATAAATAGAGTTTATTATTGGAGTTGGTTATGTGGAAGTAACAGATAAAATCTATGGTAAATACAAAATTAAAGAAAAGATAATTATAGATCTAATTAATACATCTGCAATTCAAAGATTAAAAGGAATTAGACAACAAGGACTACCTAAAGAATGGCACTATGGGGTTGAATATACTAGATATGATCACAGTGTAGGTGTAATGATATTACTTGATAAGCTTGGGACTCCATTAAAGGAAAGAATTGCAGGACTATTACATGATATATCACATATGGCCTTCTCCCATGTATATGATTACTATATTAATAATAAAACAGAATCTCATGGAGATAACATTTTCTATGAATGGTTAAATAAAGATAAAGAAATTAAGAGTATATTAAATAAATATGGGTATGAACTAGAAGATATAATTAATTTTAATAATTTTAAGCTACTTGAAAGAAATTCACCAGACCTTTGCGCAGACAGAATTGATTACACACTTAGAGAAAATGTAGCACTTGAAAAAGATAATAAACTTGCAAAAAAATTATTTAATGATCTAAAAGTAATAAATAATGAAATTGTTTTTAAAAATAAAGAATCCGCAGAAGCATTTTATAATATATATAAATTTTATGCTGAAAATTATTGGGGTGGAGTAAAACACACAATGAAATATAACATATTTGTAAAAATCTTAAAGCAAGCAATTAAACTAGAATTGATTATAGATGATGATTTTTATAAAACAGATGATTATATACTTGAAAAGATTAAAAAATCAAAAGATAAAAAAATTATTAAAAATATTAGAAAATTAGAAACAAATTCTTTTAAAATACCAGATAAATACACAGGATTTACTGGCAAGAAAAGAAGTGTAAATCCAAAATATATTTATAAAAATAAGTTGTTATATTTGTTGGACAACCCACCTCAAAAGAGTTGATATTTATGAGTGATGAAGAAAAAAATATAGAGTTAATTAATAAATTTAAAAATGAATTAAATATAGAGGGTTTTAGTGAAAAAACAATTTCAACTTATTCACTATATTTAACAATATTTCAAAAACACATTAAAAAAGATTTAAAAGAAGTTAAATCGGAAGATATTATTAATTTCTTGTCTTATTTAAAATCTGATAGGGGGGCTAGTTCCTCTACTCTTAATCTAATACTTTCAGCTATAAAACATTTTTATTCTGAATTTTTAAGAACTCCAATTGAACTAAATATAAAATTACCAAAAAAATCAAATAAAATACCAATAACTTTAACCCCAAAAGAAATAAAGGAACTAATTAATGCAACAGACAGTACAAGAAATAAACTAATTATAGAATTTATGTTTTCAACAGGTGTTAGAATTTCAGAATGTATAAATATGAAAATAAATGATTTAGATTTCAACGAATATACAGGAAAAGTTGTATCTGGAAAAGGAAATAAAGATAGAATAATTATTTTATCTAAAAATTGGGTTGAAGATTATAAAACCTATTTAAAGAATAGGGAAGAAAAACAAAAATCAGAATATTTATTTTGTAATCAAGAGGGTGAAACTCTTTCTCCAGACACAATACAAAAATTTTTAAAAATATCTGCAAAAAAAGCAGGAATAAATAAAGCAGTAAGCCCACATAAATTAAGACATTCATTTGCAACCTCTCTTCTAGAAAATGATGTGAATATAAGATATATACAACAACTATTAGGACATGCGAATCTAAATACAACCCAGATATACACAAAAGTAAATACAAATAAATTAAAAGAAATTAAAAATCCATTGGATAACATGTAATTTATAAAAGGTGATTTTATGGGACTTGGAAACTATAGATTAAAATTAGGAACTAATAGATTTAATAAAAAAATAAAAAAAGTTAATGAAAAAACAAGTGAAAAATATGAAGATCGTAAAAAAGAAAGTACAATTGCATTAAGAGAAATAAAAAGCAAAAGAACTTGGATAGTGCAAGAAAGTAGAAAAATAAATGGAGTATTACATAATCTAAGTAAAAATAAACAAAAACTATATAAATTACTACAAGAAACACAAGAAAAAATAAATAAAGTTAGTATAAAATACAATAAACAAATAACTGATGCTAATCAAAATATTAGACAATCAACAGAATATAAGAAATATATTGAATTCAAAAGAAGAGAAGATGCAATAAAAAACCAAATTAAGAAAATT
>SESC01000423.1_pt1 | contig 15452 bp, 12 predicted proteins | sample 3171431 | NCBI WGS metagenome assembly SESC01 (sample SAMN06051868, study PRJNA518727) | freshwater metagenome | biome: subpolar coniferous forest; feature: holomictic lake; material: water; isolation source: holomictic Lake 227, 8 m depth | place: Canada: near Kenora, Ontario | collected... | reverse complement strand
AACTGGACCCCCGGGCCGAATGGAAAATTCCCCCCAATTATTTTGGACGACACCGATTGCCGCTGCCAGGCAAGTGGGACGCATACAGAGCCCGTTAAAATAACCTTCATTCTCTTTTTTGAGCATTATAAATCCCCCGGTCACAACGCCATATCGCACCAATACAGGACGGTATTGGGTGGGTCGAAACGAAAATGCAACCAAAAAAGATGGGATCATTTATTCGATTCTGTGCAAAAAATAATACTCGTGGTAAAAATAGAATGGGATAATAAGGAACGTATTAGTTTCTTTGCAGGTGTGGCACTTTTAAGTCTGATCAATATTGCGCTGATTACGGCTAATCTAAATCAATACCTCTTCAATTGGTATATTCTCGGTATTTCGATAATAGTAATAATAATCATAATGATAATTATGACAAGACTTTCAATACCATGAAAACAATAATTTTTTCATTAGCGCACGTAATATATCACCACGTTGGAAAGCCATAGGCCGGCGATCGGTTATGCGGTCGTATAGGGAAAATGGTATCCTTGAAAATATATTATACTGATCGATATCAACGCTTTCAGTTCAGGGTAATGATAGAGCAATTAAACTGAAAAGGAAGTAGAGCATATACTGTTGGCTACATTGTTAAGGGAATGAAAGAAAATTGGTGTAGTAGTCTGATAGAAATGTACCCCTGTAGTGTAGTGGTCAATCATGCAGGACTTTGGATCCGGCGACGGCAGTTCGAATCTGCCCAGGGGTATACCGATTTTTGAGCTGGTTGCTGCTATCCTTGCAAGGTCGTTTTTTTAATTGGCAAACAAAAAAAATCTACGGCTCTGACTGCATTCGCTCACCGGGGTGGTGACTCCGTATTTGAAAAGGCAGGACCAAAATGTATCAGCAATTTTTCAAATATCTGGGAATAATCCAATTGTTCCATTCTGAAAATACGTTTGGGCTTTCGGGTATTTGAGCGTGGTCCGGACAAATTTTTGAAACTATTATACAATCCTGACTTTTTTAGGACTGAATTTGAGCATCAAATGCTTGATTGGTTCATACACATTCTTGTGGTCAATATTGATCTTTATTACCTCCCTGTCATTTCTCACAAATGAGATATATCCTGCAAGGAAGACTGGTTTCTTCATGCAAATTTGTTGAAGGTCCTTTTTTTCTATCTCTATCTCCTTGTAGACTTCCAGGTCTCCAATGGTCTTTTTCATGTTATCCATCGTCCTGCCGAACAGCTCCGCATATACGAAACCCCCAATCGCGGGACCCTTCGGGTGACCAAAAATGTGTTTCTCGTTTTGTAAGATAAATATCCGCCTATCCGTTGCGTAGATGCCGTAACCGCCGACATTTGTACCAATTGCACCTGCCAGGTCCTTGCTCTTCCCGTCAGTGAGCGAAAGTTTTATGGACGGACTTGACAGTCCACCGATATAGGTCTCTTTCGGCTCGCTTTTTTCAGGATGGGTTGTGGATAGTCCAGGTAGGGAAGTAATGCCGGACGTTGGGTTTAAGCGGATAATATTTTCATTGCATATCCGGGCTTCCATTGTACGTCCCAACGATACAAGTAACTCAGCTTTCTTATTCCATGCATCGTAGCTGGAGGGATCAAGACCGATAGCTGTAGTATAGCACCTGAGTGCATCTTCATTGTCACCTGCTGAATTGTAGACCTCTCCCTTAACAAGCCATGCCGTTGCCTGGGCCTTTTTTTCACCGGTCATTTCCCCCACGATATGGGGGTTACCCTTGTCCCTGGTTATCTGTGTCTCTTCAAGGAACCGCCGGACCCGGTCGAGACTGTAGCCGCAGAAAAGACAAAAATTACTGCCTGCTGGTACCTCTTTTCCACATTCCGGGCAGAACACTACAAAGACCCCCTCTACCTTCTTCCGTCGGCAGCAAAGCTAATAAACTGTTTCCCCACGTTTTTTTAAACGTCTGATAAAACAGTCCCGTGGTCCCGGGTGGCAATGGAAGGATAGTTCTTCACCGAAAAAAAGGGTTAAAAAAATGTCTGGCTGCAGGCAGGAGGTAGAAATCCCTCAGGTTGTTTCTTCAGCCTCGGCAATCGCAAGCTGGTACATCCAGTCCATCAGCCTGTTACACTCGATCACGTTACATTCATCTTCACAACCAATGCAGGGGATCAGATCTTCACCGGCAAGGATCTGGGCGGGGTCCAGGGGACGCTTGGATACCGTCAGGACGTAGGTCTTAATCCCCTCTTTTTTGAATTCAGCCCGTTCAATCAGCCCGGTATCCAGAAGTTTCTTTACAATCCTCGAGCATTTGCGGCTGTCGACATCAAGTATTTTCCAGAGCTCGCTCTGGAGAACGCCTTCAGGCTTGGACTGGATTACCTTCAGTGCCTCTTCGATCGGATTGTTCATAGGCTCACTCATCAGATGACCGGTGAGATTGAAAGGATATTGTTGCCCCTAATCACGACGGTCCCGAGGTTTCTTCCCCGCTGGCCGCTGTCATTCAGTTCGGTTGTCTCTTCCATATGAATATTGAGGTACTCATCCACTGCGATGAGACGACCTTGTAATTGTCTTCCATCATCTTTTATTTCAACGGTAATTTTCGAATCAACAAGAGAAAATACCTTTTTAATGGGAAGTACGATTCCGTTAACCATCTGCCTAAATTTAGGGCGACAGGTAATTAAAGTTTCTTATATTACAGTACCAGTCACCCTTCCTGCATCAATTGTGCCCCTTGCCTGGTACATCGACCCGATGCCGGGACCGCCGGAACATAATCCTGTCCGGGTGCGGAAAAACGCAACAAAAAATGGGTAATTTATTCGGGGATTGGCTTCCACCGTGACGTTAATTCTTTCTCTGCTGCAAGAAGTGTCGTGTATTCCATCTCATCGGGAGAGAGCCGGTGGGGTTCGAAGGGGCCATGCGCACGGATCATATCTGCCAGCTCGCTGCACCGGCTCCGGACCCGGTCAAAGGCCGGGTCATCAAACATGTCTGCCGGGCCGATCAATTCGCCATTGCAGAGCTGGAACCCGAGACATGTGACGCGTGGCGGGCCGTCGAACCTGGTACAGTTCGCATCACATACACCGACCGGCATAATGGGCCCGTTGTGCGACCCCCGCATCCAGCCGGCTACCAGTACCGGCGTGCAGAACGGTTCAAGAGCTTCCCCGACAGCGGGAAAACCGCTGTGGGCCCGGACGATCATGACCGGGTCATCCTTCCCGATGTACCGCCCTGCCACCAGGTCTAGGCGTTGGGTGCTGGTCGATGCAGCGATCTCACCATCCCTCCTGAACACATGCTTGATCACATACCGGGACGGTGCCCCGATATACGCGAGGAGACGATAGAGCTCTTCAGGGCACGAAAACAAGATCATCCGTTTTTCGATGAGGTCGTGGACCTCAAAGATAAATCCCTTGTGTAGGGAGGGGTCAATTACGAGTCCGGGCGTGTTGAACGGATCGGCAAAGATCTTGTACAGGAAGAAGTTCCATGCCCCGGGCTCGGTTTTGTCGGCCATAAATACCAGCACCGGATCACTGGCCCGCTCCTCAAACTCCATCTCGGCAACACCGGCCCCCATCCCCTTAACGTTACCTGAAAAGGCGTCTGCAAGCATGTCCTGCCCCGCACCATAGAGTTTCATGCTTTTTGCAACTGCTGTGCACTCCATGAACACGTCCCAGGCAAGTTTGTGGACTTTTTCGTTGTCCACACCATGGGTGTGCGTCATGATCAGCTCAATGTCATCTCCGCAGTGCGTGACAAACGAGTCGATCAGCAGTTTGCCTTCCTGGTCCCGGAGCAGCCTGGCCGCTTTCTCCAGGAGCTTCGGGTGGGTGCGGGAGTGCCCGGGAAAACTCCCCACATCCGCCTTCATCACAGAAATAGTTGTTTTCGGCATCATATCACGGTAAATTCTACGTTCCTTCGTAACAGGAAAAAATTACTTCGTATTGTTTTTCAGAATGGCATTCCGGACAAGGGAAGCGGACCCGTACGAGCTGAACGCCCTGAAAAATACAAGGCTTTCAGCATATGCCATGGCCTGGATTGCCTGTTCTGTATCCCCATCAACTGCGTAGAGTTCCCGGAAAAATTCCTTAATTGCAAATTTGCAGTTGCCATCAACAATCTGCCGGTCTTTTTTACCGGGGTTTGCGGCACGGTATGTCTCAAGCGTCCACGCCTGGATGTCGTTGTAGAGGGCGGGTTCATACACTTTTAAGGTGTTGAATACGACGTCCTGCCAGAAGGTCCCGACATTTCCCTTGATAATATCGCCTTTTGGGAAATGCTGGTTGATGAGTTCCCGGGGGGTACCGGTAATGCCATGCTGGGCGATGCCGACATGTAAGTTATTGTCCCGCAGGGCTTTTGCGACTGCCTTTGTCTGGGGGATATCGATTGACAGCTGTTCGACTACGTTCCCTGCATCATCGTAAATATGACCATGCGTGCTCCCGTTGGCAATCGCAAGCACGTGGGGAAATACCCCGGTCGCATTCAGGGCACTGATGAATTCAACTGCTTCCCCGGGCGTAGTCAGGATCAGGCCCTCCCTGTCTTTCCTGCCAATCTCCCCTACTTCCACTTCCAGACCGAAATCCTTTCCTTTCATCTGGCTCTTAATATAGTGCGCCAGCCCTGTTGTGACCTGGATATTCTGTTCCAGTTCTTCCCTGACATTTTTCCCTTCAAAATTGAAGAGGTGTGAGGCGTCAATGGCAAACGAGGTATACCCGGCGGCGACCTGGGCATCGATCAACTGCCTGGTCTGCTCGATTTCTGTGGGGTCTCCCTTCTTTATCGTGATATGATCTGCGTGAAGGGCCCAGGCATCAAACTGTACATCCTTCGCAGCTTCGTTGATTTTTTCTGCGAAATCCTTCGGTGTTAACCCCGTATATCCCCCTTTCAGGTCACATTCGGAACGTGCAAGTTCTATAAATACTGCGGAATCTGTATCTTTCGCGGCCCTGAAAATTCCCTTTGCGACCGTCGTGATCCTGGTATTCGCGGCCATTATAATTTTTTTCTGGCCTGAAATTCCATCAAAAATTGCTGAACCCGAAATTGGACCATATCCGTTCTGTTTCATAATAATGCTCTGCTCCAGTGTACTCACTCTTCAGCCATAAACTTTTCAATCATCGCGATCTCTGTCCTGCCCCCCACGTAGATGGGCGTGAGCTCATCGATAGACCCCGGCATGATATCCCGGATATCGGTCCTCCCGTTGCTGATTGCCCCGCCGGCCTCATGGATGATCATTCCTACCGGGTTCGCTTCAAAGAGTAATCGTAATTTTCCTTTTTCCTTACCCTTAAACCCAGGATAGCAGAATACACCGCCCTTATGAAGGATCTGGTGAAAATCTGCGACAAAACAGCCACTGAACCGGAGTTTATACCCGGCAAGTTCGAGGCTCTCAATCCACCGTGCATGGGCCGGGCGGTAATCCTTCCTCAGGGCGCCGGGTGCGTAAATTCTCCCTTCCGGTATTCTGATATTCTTGTGCTTTAAAAAAAACTCCCCGGTATCGTCGAGAACAAATTCATGGACCCCTTTTCCCGTAGTCAATGTCAGGGTGGTAAGAGGCCCGTATAGGAAGTACAGGGCGGCAACCATCTTTGCGCCCTTTTCGAGGACGTTCCCTGGATAGATGCCGATAATAGACCCTGTGCAGAGGTTCACGTCAATAAGTGATGATCCATCGAGAGGATCGATGACAACCCCGAAATTATTCTTCGGGTCCTCGACTTCGATGATCCGGTGCTGTTCTTCCGTCGCGATATAACGGACAAGCCGTGTCCTTTTCAGCCCTGAGATGAACACCCTGTCTGCATAGGTATCGAGGGCCATCTGTTCTTCGCCATATACATTCCTGGTCTTTTCATCTACCGGTGTTTTCCTGAGCGTACAAAAAAAACCTCTCCTCACCTGCTGAGCCTGTTTGCTCAAAAAGAGAATTAACTCCGTCAGGTCTTTATCTGTTCCTGCACTGACAAGAAAATCTTTGAGTACCATTTTTTACAGCCTTCCTCTGCCACAAAAGCATTAATTTATCGGGGATCCATACGGATCCACTGATTCCCTGTAGTCTTTTGTTTCCGGGGTTTATCAGGATTATTATCCTGCCCGGTATGTGTGTGTCTTCATCCAAATGACCGGTACGCCATTTCATCGTAGCCCGGACCTGGTATTGGGGGTAACGTTGCTGAGGTCGCAGACCATGGGTAAAAAAAATGTACTGGTCTTCTTGGACCTTCAGCCAGGTAACTACTCCTGGTACATCCTGGCCTTAAACCCTGGTAAAATACGCACTACTGCCGTTTTCAATCCCTGATCAATGAACGAAGTGCCCACAAAAAGCGTGCGACCTGGAGGCCGGGCCGTTAACCGTAGCACACGTTCCGGATTTCACGGGGACCGTTCAGGTACCCGTTGTTCCGGAATAACTACACGCTACGCCCGGGGACCCCGGGAACAACTCACGCCCGCCGGGCGTTACGAATTGAAAAACAGGGGGACTTTTCAAGCCGGTTATGCGATCCTGAAACATACATGGTGCGGAATAAAGCCTGTTAAAAAAAGATTTTATTCCTTCCAGGCAGGAGATCCGGGCTCCTTGACCTGCTCCCGGTATGTTACTTCGAGTACACCATGCCTGAATGATACCGATACCGAGTCCTTCTCTGCAGGGGGTACATCTGCGGTCGTATGGTATTTCCGGTTCCCGTCCCCTGCCTTAATATGGACGGTTGAACCGGAGAACATCACTTTGACATCATCGGGGGAGACTCCCGGAAGTTCGGTCACCAGGATCACATCGTTTCCAACCCGCTGGACCTCCACTTCCGGCTCGATCGTCCCATTCCAGGCGGGGGCCTGGTCCTGTTGCGGGGCCGGGCATACCGGCATGTTGACGTAGATCCGGAAGTTGAAAATGACGGGTGCGGGGTGCTCGCTCATACCCGCCTGTTCAAGCATTTTCCTGATAATCTCCCCGATGTTTCTGAAATTATCATCTGGTGCGCTGGTCATAATGGTATTCCCTGTTCGTTATCTGGTCGGTTTAAGTTGCTCATCCAGCTGGCTGGTGAGCCGTTTTATCTCGTTGAAATTCTTTTTAGCCCGGAAAGTCTCTTTCCGGAGGGTATCTACACCGATGTCCGATACCGCTTTGAGTCCTGCCCGCGCCAGGGTGGCAAGGGCATTTTCAAGGATTGCGCGCTGGTCATAGTTGTAGAGCATCTCCCATGCCTGCCGTTCAGCCGCCTCGAGGGCGTCCCGGTCAAGAGATCCCTTTACTCTCTTCGCTGCATCATCAAAGTGCTCCCGTGTTATACGGATGTTCACCACGGCGTCCTGCCGTTCCTTCTCACTCGTATCTGCCATTACCGTGATAAAGTCACGCATTGCACCAAGTTTTGCCTGGCGGACCAGTGCCTCGATATCAGCGCCGACATACCCTTCGGTCTGCCCGACAAGGTCATCGATACTGATGTCATGGGTAAGGAGCGCGCCGGCATCCCGCAGGTACACCTCGAAAATCTTCTTTCGTCCCTCTTCATCGGGTGGTGGCACATAGATATGGCGTTCCAGCCTTCCGGGGCGCAGGAGTGCCGGGTCGATCATATCAGGCCGGTTTGTTGCCGCAATCACGGTGACGTCTTTCAGCTCCTCAAGACCGTCAAGTTCCGTGAGTATCTGGGAGACTACGCTCTCTGTCACGTGGGATGAACCCGCGAAGGAACCCCGTTTCGGCACGAGCGCGTCAACTTCATCGAAGAAGATGATCGAGGGGGACGCCTGCCTGGCCTTCCGGAATATCTCACGGACTCCCTTTTCAGACTCCCCTACCCACTTGGAGAGGAGTTCAGGCCCCTTAACTGAGATGAAATTGCATTCTGACTCGTTTGCCACAGCCTTTGCGAGCAGGGTCTTCCCGGTCCCCGGTGGCCCGAAGAGGAGGATCCCTTTCGGTGGCCTGGTCCTGAGTTGCTCGAATACGAAGGGGTACTTTAGCGGCCACTCAACCGCCTCCTGCAGGTCTTTCTTCACGTCGTCAAGGCCCCCGACCTCGTCCCAGGTAATGTCCGGGATTTCTACCAGCACCTCGCGCATGGCACTTGGCTCGACCTGTTTCCGTGCCTCGTCAAAGTCAGCCCCGGTGACCCTGAGGTCATCGAGGATCTCTGCCGGGATCTCCTCATCCGGTTTAATCAGGGGGATGATCCTCCGGAGTGCCCTCATTGCTGCCTCTTTTACGAGCAGTGCGATGTCTGCGCCGACAAACCCGTGGGTGGTATCCGCGTATGCCTGCAGGTTGACATCCTCTGCCAGGGGGACACCCCTGCTGTGGACCTGGAAGATCTCAAACCTCCCTTTCTTGTCGGGAATGCCGATCTCGATCTCACGGTCAAACCGCCCTCCCCGGCGGAGCGCCGGGTCGATCGAGTCCGGAAGGTTGGTTGCTGCGATGACAATGACCTGTCCCCGCCCCTTCAGGCCGTCCATCAGGGAGAGGAGCTGTGCCACGACACGGCGTTCCACCTCTCCTTTTGTCTCTTCACGTTTTGGTGCGATCGAGTCGATCTCATCGATGAATATGATCGTCGGGGCATTCTCCTGTGCTTCTTCGAAGACTTCACGGAGCTTCCCCTCGCTCTCACCGTAATACTTGCTCATGATTTCCGGGCCTGAAATGGTAATGAAATGGGCCTCCACTTCATTTGCCACCGCTTTTGCGATCAGCGTCTTGCCCGTGCCCGGCGGCCCGTAGAGAAGTACTCCTTTTGGTGGCTCTATCCCCAGCCGTTCGAAGATCTCCGGGTGCCTGAGTGGCAGTTCGATCATCTCACGCACGAGCTGGAGCTCGCGTCCGAGCCCGCCGATGTCCTCGTAGTGGACGTCCGATAGGTCCTGCTTTCCTTCTTCAGGTTTGTAGGCCGTCTCTTTCAGTTCGATCTCCGTGTCATCGGTCACAATACCGATCCCTTTCGGGACGACTTTTGAGATGACAAACGTGATGGGATTTCCAATGACGTCAACCCGCACGTTCTGCCCCTCCATCACCGATCTCCCGGAGAGGACCCGGTGGAGGTACTGTTCTCCCCCGATCAGGCGGATCGGCTGGGTAGGTGCAATCACTATCTTTTTGGCGTACCCTAGTTCGATCTTCCTGATCGTAACGGTGTCATCAACACCTGCCCCGGCATTGCTCCTGACCGTCCCGTCGATACGGATCACCTTGTTACCGGTGTCCTGCTGGAAACCTGGCCAGACGATAGCCGTGGCTTTTTTCTTGCCCTGTATTTCTATTACATCACCACTGACCAGCCCGAGTGCCCTCATGATATCGATGCTGACTCGTGCTATTCCACGTCCGGCGTCGTCGCGGGCGGCTTCCCTCACCCCGACTTCTGCGTAATCTTTATTTGGCATCAGAACTCACTCCTGGCAAATAGTAACTAAAGGTAAGTCTCATTTTATTATAAATATAGTGGTGATGTCAAACAGGTCAGCTTCATCCATATAAGGCAGAAATAGAAGGTTTAACGGATTTTAACTGGCTATTCGTTGAGGAATAAAAAATAATAACTCAACCGCAGGAGATAGATTCCCGTTCTGTGACGATCATGTCCATGGCCACATCGTTATCGTCAGCGGGGACTGATCCGATCTCCTGGCAGGAAAAAGCAGCGCCGATCTTTTTTGCCTGTGGATACAACGAGAGGAACCTGTCATAGTACCCTGCGCCGTAACCGAGCCGGTGGCCGGTCCGGTCGAAGGCAAGCAGCGGGACAACAATGACCTCCAGGTCCTCACCTCGTACCGGGATTTCGTTACCAATTGGTTCAGGGACAAAAAAGGTACTGATGACCAGGTCGTCCGGATCTTTTAAGCAGGAGAGGCGGAGTGTCCTGGTCTCCCGTTCAATGATTGGTACGACCACCCGGATGTCCTTTTTTATGAGGTGCCTGATGAACGGCATCGTGTCCACCTCTGCAGGCTTTGGTACGTAGACCATCACCGTCTTCTCACCATTGAGTCCCTGTTGAAGGGAGTTGCAGATGGATTTGCTGAATGATCTTACTTCATCAGCAATAAGCCCCGAGCGTACCACCCGTGCCCTGTCCCGGAGTTCCTCCTTGGATGGTTCCTCTTCGTTCCGCATACTTGTTATTAGAAATGGTTGGAATGCTGCTTAAAAGATGTCATTCTGACGGGGGCCTTCACAACCGGCGAAAATGGTGATGAGGGGGACTCCTGGCCCATTATCCCCACCCGTTCAGATCTCCCCGCTTTGGCCGGCCAGTTTTTGGGCATGGTCAAAGCACCGCCTGGCCTCCCCGGTCTTTCCGAGTTCCTTGTAACAGAGACCACAGTAGTTCCAGGCCTTCAGGTTATCAGGGTCTATCCTGATCACCCGCTCAAAAGATCGTATCGCGCCTTCAATACACCTGGTATCCCCACGGATTTTCCCGATCTTTTCCAGGGTCTCCCCGCGGTAATAGTGGCATTCTGAATCAGCGGGTGCGAGAGCGATCGCCCGGTCAAAACACGGGAGTGCCTCTTCAAACCGTCCGAGCTCTTTTAAGCAGATGCCCTTTCCTTTCCATGCTCCGGCATGGTCCTCTTTCATTTCGATCGTCCGGTCAAAGTACAGAAGCGCTTCCTCGTACCGGCCCTGCCGGGCATAAAGGTCTATTCCCTTGGTATACCAGGCGCCCTGGACTGTCCCAAGGAAACGGCTCACGAGTCCTGAAGACTGCACTTTTTTTGTTTTTTCCTCCTGCTGGCTGGCAGACCGTTTGATGTCTGTTACATCCCGGATCGATTCGATTGCGCCAAGAAGATTCCCGTCCGGATCCGTTATCCGGGTGGCTTTTGCCCAGAGAAATACTTCTCTCCCGTTAAGGTGGACCCGCTTTGCCTCCGCAATATACGACTCCCCATCTTTTATGATGTTCATGTAATGGCCGCTGATAAATGTCTCGTCGTTCTGCAATACCAAATCGATCAGGACCGGTCTCCGTTCGCCGTAAAAGGGAAGGGCATATTCATAGTCTCCTTTATTCAGAATGTCAGCGGCTTTTACGCCTGTCAGTGTCTCCATGGCGGTATTCCAGGATATCACCGTCCCCCTGGTATCGATGGCAAAGGTGGGCTCCGGGATATTATGGATAATATCAGCAAGGTTATGGGGGTATACCGGCAGCGACTCTTCCATCTGCCCCCGCTTCACCGCCTGGTGTATCATCCCATTGAGCTCTGCAAACTGTTGCTTTGGGTGTTCACCCTTGATCAGGTAGAAATCCGCACCACTATTGAGTGCCTCCATGGCCACCCGTTCCCGCCCCTTGCCGGTAAACAGGATGAGTGGGACCCGGTTGCCCTCCGCCCGCAGGGTCTTGAGGAATACGAGGCCATCAATATCGGGCATTTCAAAATCTGTTACAATTACATCGAACTTATTATTTTTTACAAGTTTCAGCGCCTCGGAAACTGACCTTGCCGAGGTAACGGTCATCTCCCCGGAACGCTCCAGGAACAACCTGCCTATCTCAAGCAGCGCCGGTTCGTCGTCAACAAAGAGTACTGAGATCATACAACCTCCCTAAGCGCCAGGGGTAGGACGCGTTGTCCATGTACCACCGGGCACCAATAATCTATTGTTCCCTCTGGCATGCGGTTTTTACTGGTAGTGGATGTCACCGTGTCACCCGTTTTTTTTCGGTCGCGTTTTTCAGTGCAGGGACATATCCCCGCCTGACATATTCTTTTACCATCCTGCGGGCTGAGAACCGTGGGCCATTGCTTTTAATCGCTTCTTTCATCATCTTTACCCACTGGGACGGCACAGAATCATCAGACTGGGTATAGTAGAGCGGTACTACCTCGCGTTCTAGGATGTCGTAGATCTCATCGGCGTCTGCCCGATCGCGGTTATCTCCTGTGGTTGCTCCTCCAAATGCCCATCCGTTCTTTTCGTTATACCCTTCAGGCCACCAGCCGTCGAGGATACTCAGGTGGAGGACCCCGTTGAGCGACGCCTTCATCCCGCTCGTTCCGCATGCCTCCATGGGAGGAACGGGGTTATTGAGCCAGACGTCAACCCCGTGGACCAGGTATTGGGCCATCTGTTCCCCGTAATCCTCGACAAATGCGATCCTGCCACTGAAGTCCTGCTGGTGAGCGTACTGGTATATTTTCTGAATAATCCGTTTCCCGTCATCATCTGAAGGATGTGCTTTGCCTGCAAAGATTATCTGCACCGGTCTCCAGGAGTTATTCACGATCTTCTTTAACCGCTCAATGTCCAGGAATATCAGGTCTGAACGTTTATAGGTGGAAAACCTCCTGGCAAACCCGATTGTCAGGGTATAGGGGTCGAGGAGAGCACCGCCGGATATGACATTCATGGGGTCTGTACCTTCGCTACCCCATTTCCGGCGCTTGTGTTCCCGTATCCGGTTGACCAGTTTTCTTTTCAGCTGCATATGCACAGCCCACAATTCCGCATCGGGAATTTCATCGATCATCTCCCAGATCAGGGTGTTATCATGATTATCCATCCAGGAAGGGCAGGAAGGGGAAAAATACTGGTTGAACATGAGTTCCATCTTCGGGTCGAGCCAAGTTGGTACATGGACGCCGTTGGTGATGTGGCTGATGGGAATTTTCTCTCCTGGAATTTCCGGCCAGAGGCCACGCCACATCCCGCGTGCGACTTCCCCGTGTTTTTTACTGACCCCGTTCCGAAAGGTACTGGTCTTGAGGGCAAATGCCGTCATGTTAAATAATTCACTGGCATCCTCCGGTGCGAATCCAAGGTGTAAGAAAGAATTCCTGTCGATCCCGAGGAGTGAATGGTAATTGCTGAAATATTTATCCATAAGGGAGTGGGGGAACCTGTCATGTCCTGCCGGCACCGGGGTATGGGTGGTGAAGACCGTGGTCTCCCTGACTCTCTGTTGTGCCTCTTCGAAATTCATTCCATCTGCAACATTTTCCCGTATTCGTTCAAGCAGTGCGAATGCAGGGTGCCCCTCGTTGAGATGCACGATGGTCGGCCGTATCCCAAGGAGGTCCAGGATGTAACTTCCGCCGATGCCAAGCACAATCTCCTGCTTGAGCCGCTGCTCCAGGTCCCCGGTATAGAGCCGGTTGGAGATATCCCTGTTTTTCGGATCGTTCTCCTTGATATCTGTGTCAAGAAGGAAAAGGGGGATATTGCCCACTTCAACTTTCCAGACGCCGATGTAAATTGGCGGGTCAATGAATGGCACCCTGGCAACCAGCGGGGTGTCATGGTCGTACATGACCCTCGTTACCGGGGCCGCTTCACGGTTTAAGACTTCAGTTTTATTTTCCTGCCAACCGTTGGAATCGATGTCCTGGTGGAGGTATCCCTGTGAATACATGAACCCGATAGCAACCAGCGGCAGACCAAGGTCACTGCACTCTTTTAAGTGGTCACCTGACAGGAATCCGAGGCCCCCTGCATAAATCGGGAGCGAGTGCTGCAGCCCGTATTCGGCAGAGAGGTAGGCAATGGAAACGTGCTGGTCAAACGTGATGTTCTCAGAAAACCAGCTCTTTTTCTGTTGGAGTTCGTGCCTGAACCGGGACATGACAATATCATAATGAAGGAGATACTGGGGGTTTTTTGAAGCACTGACCAGGGTCTCTTCAGGCAGCTCCGATAGCATTTTTACCGGGTTATGAATGCTGTCAATCCATGCCTGGGGATTTAATTGTTTAAATACCAGTTTTACCGCAGGATTCCAGCTCCACCAGAGATTATACGCGAGATCGATAAGCCCGGAAATCCGCTGGGGTACATGAGAGAACTGATTTTTTGGGTTGTCTGCCACACCACTCCTCCGAGGTTGTTCAGTGCTTCCATATCACCCTCAAACTATTTTATCTATTCCGCCCGATTTTTTTTAATCCTGCCCGAATGCCGGGCAATCTCTCTTACATTTCACCGGGACTTGCCAGGGGGCCATTGGGATGGTCTACCAGGCTTTGAATATCTGCCGGGCATGGTTCCCCCTGGCTGATAACGTACAGCTGCGAAACGACTGGTCCATTGCTGCAACCAGTCTACTACAGGAGGTCTGTGTTGGTCCCTCTTAACAAGCCACGGGTCTGTTCCCTGCCCGGACTCTCGTCCTGTGCCAGGTGGGATGTAAAAAAAACTGGGGCCCCGTTGCCATCCTGCCGGCTACCGCATATCCGGCTGATTGGTTCTGATCCCGATTTGTCATGGGGCTGGGGGTGATAATCTTTTTAAAAACTAAACTCCTCATTTCCCACAAACCCCGCCTCTTCCCTGTTCCTGCTATCCAGTACCGTAAAAAAGCTACACACCTTGTTCCTCAACAAGGTAGTTGATCACGGTCTCTGAAATATCCCCGGCATATTCACCGGTCCTCCGGATACTTTCAGCGATATAGTGGAGCAAAATGGCTAGGGGTGTCCCCATCGTCATCGACAGGGAGTTGATCTGCTCACATGCCTCATCAAGCACAGTTATCGCCTCAATATTCCGGTGCGAAGCCATAATATCGGCCTGGAAAAATGAGGCGATACTTTTGTCAAAAATTGTAAGAGAAAGGGTACTTGCAGCACGGATTGCCCATTTTGTGTCCTTGCCGATATCCTCTCCCTCGATTCGTTTCATATTTTCGGCCACCCTGACGGCGTGGTCCCCGATCCGTTCAACAATCCTGCTAATCAGGTAGGTATTCACCACGAGCGAAGTGGAGAGATCCATCTTTCTTGAAAGGTTGACATTTTTCAGGATCACGTTCATCTGGCGGGCAATCAGCCAGTGGAGACGGTCAACATCATTGTCCCGGGCGATGACGTCATCGGCAAGGGCGGGGTTGTTTGTTTCGATTGCCATTACCGCATCTATATGCATATTTTTTACAACCACGTACATCCGCTTCAGGGTGTTATCGAATGGCATCTCCATCGGGTTGAGGAGATCCTTTAACAACATCATGGAATCCGTCTCTTCAATGACTTCGGGCCCGATGGTCATCTGGGCAAAATCACGGACAACCTGCCGGACGAACGGGGAGAACCGGTGCTTTGCGGTGATCCTGATGGTGGTGAACCCGGCAATATATGCCCCGATCAGGAGCCGGAACAGGTAAGCCGGATCATTGATAGAAGAGACATCGAACTCCCTGCTTGACTGTGCCTGTACCTCGGTGATATTTTTTGTAACCAGAAGTGTTCCGTCCGGCTGAGAAATTAAGCCAAGGGGATCATTCTTCTGGATGTGTGATTTGTCGATCCAGTCCTTTGGGAGCGTGATAATGTACGATGATCCCCCGGTTACCTGAACTTTCCTGATATCCATAGATTATTCCATCCTCTGCACCGTTGGATTATTTAACTCTATTC
>SESC01000422.1_pt1 | contig 15462 bp, 15 predicted proteins | sample 3171431 | NCBI WGS metagenome assembly SESC01 (sample SAMN06051868, study PRJNA518727) | freshwater metagenome | biome: subpolar coniferous forest; feature: holomictic lake; material: water; isolation source: holomictic Lake 227, 8 m depth | place: Canada: near Kenora, Ontario | collected... | reverse complement strand
TCCCCGGGTACCGCCTTCCCGCGGGCTTTCCGGTATGAAAATTGTTGCCCGGAATGTTCCCGGTTGATGTAGACGGGGAAAAAAGATCCCTTTAATTTTTGATGGTGTACTTAAGATCCCTAGGGGGGGTCACGTTGATGTGGCCCGACCGCTTTACATTTAGCATTTTTGTCTCGTGTCCCATCACTCGTATCATTAATTTTTCCATTTGAATTTGTTTACACGAGACCGACAACTGCATGGTGGAGAATGTCCAGTGTTCTTCTTAATGCCCGGCCTGCATCACGCAGGTGGTGATAGATCTCCCTCTTTTTCAAGGCGTCCATCGGGTTATCTGTCCTGAACAATTCCGCCATTCCTGCAACATATAGGGTCTCAATCTCGTGGTCTGCGTCACTGGCTTTCCTGATAAGGTCTTCAATCTGGTTCTTATTGGTGTTCATGATCTTTACTCCTTTCACGGTGAAGCTGCAACCCCTGAGCAGGGCTTCTGCCATGGCGAGTATTGTTTTGTCAGCACCGACGCCGAAGGTATACATCTCGATGGCTGTCTCTTTTGAAAAGTTCAGGAGGTAATCCATCTGCCGGGAAAGGTCATAGATGTCCTGCCGGTCAAACGGGGTGGAGAATGAATTGATCAGTTTATCTTCCATTCGGTGACGCATGGCATCAACTTCTTCTTCAATCTGCACCATGTGAACAGGATCTGACAGGGGGCTGGAATTGAGCCAGATGACAAGAGTTTCTACACCGGTAAGGGTTTTATCTGCCTGCTCTGCAAGCATCTCTTCAAAGTTATATTCCCGTGGAAAAATTAAGTTGAAAATATTTGGCTTTGTCTTTTTTTCAGATTCTGAATTTTTTTCACTCATATTCGTTCATACTCCGGTGAATGGGGTCATAACTGTATACATCGTGGCGGCGGCGAGGGTTGTTATGGGGATTGTTACCAGCATTGCAATGAGAATATCCTTTCCTACCGACCATTTAACTCTTCGTGCATTCTCTGCAGCCCCGACTCCGAGTACCGAAGAGGTGATGACCTGTGTTGAAGAGACGGGGGCCCCGGCAATCGTGGAAATCGCTATCGCGACACCCGAAGAGAACTGTGAATCAAAGGAATGGATCGGTTCAATTTTAAATAACCGGTTGCCGAGCGTATGCATGACCCGCCATCCCCCACCGATAATCCCTGCACTCATCAGTACTGCACAGGCAGCGCGGGCCCATAACGGCACATCGAGGGTAGAAGACTGCCCGGCGGCGAACAGCACCAGGGCGATGATCCCAAGCTGTTTCTGTGTGTCATTAGCCCCGTTGAAAAAACCCATTGAAGCCGCTGCTACCCAGTTAAGGCGTACAATGCTTGAATTGATATGCCGTTTTGCATTCCTGAGCAGCAGCATGGTGACCTTGTGCAGTATAAAACTGCCGGCAACCCCGATAATGATAGAGAGAATGAAAAATACGAGGATTTTTACGACCCCTTCAAGCTGGTGAGACGGCCCGGCAAGGCCACCGATGCCCCATAAAACCCCGCCAATTCCTGATGATGCAATGCCAGCACCGATCAGGCCTCCAATTAACGCGTGGGTTGAGGAAGACGGAAGGCCGAACCACCAGGTGATGAGGTTCCAACCAATTGCGACGGTTATTGCGACAAACATTATCCATACGGTTGCAGCCCCTGAACTGGTGGTGATCAGTCCTGACAGGGTAAATGCCACGGCACTTCCACCAAGGATTGCACCCAGGAATGATACGAATGCAATTAAGATAACCCCCTGCTTCGGGGTTGCGGAACGGGAGGCTATAAGGGTTGCTGCAAGAGAACTTGCGTCCTGAAACCCATTGGTAAAGGTGAATATCAACGCGAGTATTACCGTTACGACCGCAATTTCAAGCATGGTCCTCCGTTTGGATCCAGCCCGCCACCGGGGTGCTGGCAACCCGACATCCGGGTCCGGCCTTGTTCAAATTCCGATGTCTTACAGGATTCCATAAGGTCTCCCGGGTATATTAGCCCTTCCGGGTACACTCCCGCAGTACCTGGGGCGAATCTATGGTTTTTGACACCATGGTTTCACTTACTATCCTTGTGTTACCTGTGTAAGCGACCCTAACCCTTGTGTGTTTAGTGAGGTTGAAATACCTGACAATCACAGTATAATAATCAAAATTTTTGATTTCCCCGGTGACTTTTCCTTATGGCAGATATTCTTTGTCCGAACTGTAAATCAAAGGATACAGAGTTTGACGACCTTGTCACCACCGAAACCGGGCAGATGATAGCGAAGTGTCATTGTAATGCCTGCTCCCACAAATGGGACTCACCGTTTGGGTTGTAATCCCCGGCATCAATTTTCTGTTACACCCAACAGCTTTGACCCAGGGCCTCAAGCGTAATTGGCATATGGGACGGGAGCCCCGGACTTCGGGGTCCACTGAAAAAAAGAAGACCTGAAGAATTATCCGGGGCGTCACCCGGTACGGTTTTGGCTAATCCAGTTGAACTCGACCCCTTTATCCGGTTGCGATGTGAACTGGCCAATCATCGCCCAGCCAATTTTCCCACCCACAGTTTTTATGCCCCATATATCGTAGGACGCCACTGCACGGTCACCGGCATCATTTACCATCAGCCGGTTACTCGTACCATCATAGGTCTCGGCCTGCCTGATAAAGCCGCGTTTCAGTTCTTCCGGATTGGCATCCGGGACAAGGGCCTTCACAGATGCAATCACCCAGATACCGTCGTAGAGAGCCAGTGGTTCAGCATCAGGTTCACGCCCGGTCTTTTCACGAATTGCCGCTGACACCCGGGTGGCATCACTACCCGGCCGGAAGACCCCCCACATCGTACCTGAAAATTGGGTGTCAGCCGCGAACCGGGCAGCAGCCGTATCTCCGGTAAGCCCGGGGAGGAGGAGGTTCCCATCACACCCAAACCACCTGATCCGGCTGAGGTTCGGCATCTCCCCCGCCGCATTCATGATGGCAGGCACTTCGTTGAAGGTAATCGCATAAATGCCGGAATTCTCTACGCCATACTGCGCGATAACTGCCCCCGCCTGTATATCGAGATCTGATACCGTTGTATTGAAACTGGCCGTTCCTGGTGCATAACTGACCCCTGGGGTCATTATCCCGCCATTTCTTGAAAAGGCACCGGACACCGCATTTTTAAGGCCTCTGCCCCAGATATCATCCCGCCATAGTGGGATTATTGTGTTTACGTTCTCATGGGTAAGGTAGGAGCTCATCGCCTTCGCCTGGCTGGTATCATCAGAAATAAGCCTGTAAATTGAATCATTCGCAATCGCAAGGTCCGGCGAAGTACTTCCCGTTGCAATGACCAGCATTTCGTTCTTATCAGTAAAGGGTTTTAACTCTGCCAGTTCTGCACTGCTAAAATAACCAATAATGATATTTCCGCCATTTGAATGGATCTCTTCGGCGAGCTGGCGCGTGGTTTTTCGGTCACCATTCGTATTGCTGATATTCACTTGAACGCGGTAAGGTGCCCCGATGGACTCATAATAACGGTTGATATCCGTTTCCGCCAGTTTCAGTCCGACGGCCCCGGTCTCTCCATATGACTTCGTGTCACCGGTGAGGGGTACGAGGGCCGGGATTGTAATGACCTGCATGGTTACTGGTGCCGGGATGTCCTTCACCGGCGGGGGGGCAGGGCTGGTGCATCCGGAAATGAGTGCGCATATCATTACCAGGAATATCATGGTAAATAAAATCCGTAATCGCATACTAGGCACTGTGAGAAAAAATCAGATAAACGTTGTGATGGGGTGTCCGGGATTACACCGTTCCAATAAACCGGGTCAGGTGTTGTCTATACCCGCGGGATCCGTAACAACCGGCTGTAAATTTACCCGGGGTCCCGCCCTGGCAAGCCGCTACTGCTTTGGTCCATTATCCCCGCGGGTTGCGTCATTGGTTTCCTCCTTGAAAAAATCGACCCATGCCTGCCGCGCCTCTTTCTGGATCACGGTTGCCTTGAGGTACTGGTAGAGCGCATAAATGACCAGGAGGTATGCAAACGTCCGAATAATAATTAATGGCAGGGTAAGCGGGACCTTCAGCCCGGCCAGTGTCGCTGCATGTGATACGCCGAAAAGGCCAAACGCAATCCCTACATAGAGGGGAAGTTTCTCTCCGCTCTTTTTAAAGAGCAGGTAACCAAGTACCACGATGATGATACAAAGGGCAAGGTTGATAAAAATAATAGGGTCCCATTCTATTGCCATAGCCTGATCACCATTGAAATAATCTATCTGTATATAGTCGCAATTTGTTATTAATCCGAAGGTTGGGAGAATTACTGAGTATCACAAATTCGCAAACGGGAATCCTTTTTTGGGTAAACAGGATAACACAATGTATTGTGGGGTATGGAATGGAAAGTACGAAAATTGAAAACGTTGATAGTGTTGCCATGATGAAACGGATCGATTCCGATACTGCGGGAGTGCTCGAAAAAACACTGAACGATCTCGTGGCAACGGGATCGAAATTGATTCTATGTGATTTCTCGGCAACCACCTACATCAGTAGTGCAGGTCTCCGGGTATTGCTATCCGTGACAAAAACACTTCTCCGCACAAAAGGGAAGGTCGCTCTTTGTTCCCTTCGTCCCAATGTGGCCGAAGTGTTCATGATTGCCGGAATGAACCAGATTATTCCGATATATCCTACAAGGGAAGCAGCAATCAACATGTTGGCAGGAAAATCCGGCCCCTGATACCTGGCAACCACATATTTTTGTTAATGTCCCAATCGCGCCATTGGACTAGTTCATCCACATACCTGATAACCACGTGATCTGGTGCAGGTAACAGCAGCGCCAGGGGTGTATGCGATCTTAGTCCCCACCGGTTCGTCCCTCGTATACACAACCTATCCCGGGTTTCATATCCATGTGCGGTGCACCAATGGAATGAGGCCGCGGGTTCAATGCACAGTTTTTATTACGATGCACCACAAATTATTCAGTAGGTGCACCAGAAAGAAATGCACTTCACAATGGTTGCATCATCCGGGCCGAGGTCCTGACAAGTTCATCGAGACTATTTCCTGGTCCTTGAAATGGGACGAGGTTTTTCTCAAGACAGGGGACTGGCAGTGACTTCCCGACAGACAGCCCAGGGTTACCAGGAGAGGGTACTATTGACTGAAAACTTAGATCCGGGCAGGAACGATATCTTCCTGACCGATAATACTGCCAACCCGGCACCACTCGGGCTTTGCGCATTTGGTATGACGACATTGTTATTGAGCCTCCATAATTTAGGACTTACAACATTGTCCAGCCCGATCCTCGCCATGACGATCTTTTATGGTGGCATCGCGCAGGTCATAGCCGGCATCATGGAATGGAAAAAGAATAACACATTCGGGCTTGTGACCTTCGGGAGTTTCGGGTTTTTCTGGATCTCGTTCGCAACAATCCTGATGCTCCCGGTGCTTGGGCTTGCAAAAGCTCCAGGTCCTGCTGAATTTGCAGCATTCCTAAGTGTATGGGGTATCTTTGCATTGGGTCTTTTCATCTGCACCCTAAAAATGCATAAGATCCTGATGATCACGCTCCTGGCAGTCGTACTGCTGGTAATCCTGCTCGTCGCAGCACAACTGACTGGTAATCCACTTATCCTCCAGCTTGGCGGGGCAATGGGTATCATTGCCGGTGGTCTTGCAGTCTATATTGGGATTGGTCAGCTCGTCAATGAGATCCACGGGGAAAAAGTGTTCCCTGTCTAATCCATTTTTTATTATCCTGTTTTAATTTCTGTTAGCCAGATATTTTGTTTCTACGTATCGTTTTTGTCTTATGTAACCCGTAATCGCCATCTCCCTCTAGAACATCAGGAATTAAGGGACTACAAAAAAAGATTTAAAAGGATGGGCGTTACAATAACGCTTCATGAAAGGAATTTTCATCGCAGGTATCATCACCTGCCTTATCCTCGCACTGGTAATTGCCGGATGTACATCACAGCCGGCAGCACCTCCTGCAACCACAGTTGCAACCCAGGTTGTTACAGCTAATCCAACCGTAATCCCTGTTTCAACTCCTGCACCAATAACAGACCCAATGCTCCATGGGAACTGGTTCCTCAAACAGATAGGAGAACAAGGTGGCGCTGCACCGGTACTGATGACGAATGTGCAGATCAATATAAATTTTGACAATGCAGGGAATTTCCAGGGTAATTCGGGTTGCAACGACTACAACGGCCAGTACACGCTGAGTGGTCAGCCAATGTTCAACGGTAAAGGTATGACAATCGGCCCTATCACGTCGACAAAAAAATACTGCGCAGAAATTGCGAATACGGAAACAACGTATTTCCAGGTCCTCCAGAAGACCACGAGTTACGTCATCAATTCAAATGGCGAACTTACCCTTACTGATAACCTGAACAGTAACCTGGTATACACGAAAAGCCCGGCCTCACCAATGCCGAGGTTCTGACCCTCTTTTTTTCTACAGGCCTGATTACAGGAAAGACCTCTGGAACGTCAACCGGACGGAAAATCAATGATTGCCTTTCACTTACGTTGGCGTTAATGCCGCTTCAACAGCACGGATGAGGGCTGCCTTGTTAATGGGCTTTAAAATAAACCCATCAGCGCCGTTATTTAGTGCGGCCTGGACATGAACACTGGAACTATCTCCCGTCACCATCAGTTTTTTCATCCCGGGGTCGATCTGGTGTATTTGCCTGGCAAGTTCAGTTCCATGCATATCCGGAAGATTGAGGTCAAGGAGGCAGAGCTGGTAGGTGGTTGACCTGACTTTTGCCAGGGCCTCTTCCGCAGTGGAAGCGATATCGACCGTATACCCACTACGCTCAAGCACCAGCCGGAAAATATTCAGTATATTTTCCTCATCGTCTACAAGGAGAATTTTTATTTTTTCCATGGCCCCGGTAATCTCCATTTCCAATACTATTAAACACTATGTATATCTGGTTTTTAAATTAGTACTGAAACGTATTAAAAGCCACCGGCATTGATCGGGGATTTCCGTTTGAACTGGGAAGGGTCAAGATGGTATCCAATTGTTTTTTCAGGCTTGTGGGATTGGCCTTAGTACCCTCTCAATTGTTATCAGCAACGTTGGCTGATCTTTCGGGTAAAAAATTAAATCTGGACCCCGGCAAAGCGGTGAATTTTTTGACCTGGCCATTGGGATTGTAATAGGAATGATCGGAATTTATTTTCCCCATATTTCGTTCCTGTATATTTTTTAAAACTACCCCGCAAGTGAACAGAGCATGATACTGCCGTAATCTCGTGTAGGAGGACCCCTTCAAAAAAAGGATTAATGAATTGTATTTTCATCGTGCCAAATCAGCGGCATATAAAAATTACTCATTTTTCCCGTCATCCTTTTTTAAAAATGGACTTTTCTGATGTCCATAACCACCGTAAATAGCAACGGCACCAATCACGATCACAATCCCGGCGGACGGGGTAAAGGGAATATTTTTTGCCGGTGTCGGAGCAGTTGTTGGCCCTGATGACGGGTATTGACGGTAATCTACCGTGGTTGGAGTTGCATGGACGCCGAGAGATTCCAGGTTCCTTTTTGCTTCGCTATTGTTCGGATTGATCTGCAGGGCTCGTTTGTATGCAGTAATGGCAAGGTCGTTCCGGTTCATCGAAATAAACACCTCGCCTTTTTTCAACCACGACTGTTCATCTTTCGGGCTGAGATCTGTTGCGTGGTCAAGCGCCTGGACCGCACCTTCTTTATCGTTTAATGCGGCACTTGTGAGCCCTTTCCCATACCATGACTGGGTGGAATACGGGTCAAGTGCAATCGCCTTGTCAAAGGAGATCAGTGCATCGCTGTACCGGGCCAACTTATAGAGGTCAAACCCTTTCGTCGTGAGGGTCGTTGCATCATCACCCGGGTTCCCGCTGGATGCGGATACAAATCCCGGGATAATAACCAGTGTCATGAACAGGATGAAAACAACAGGGAGTTTTTTGTGAAATGACCGGCGCATATGTAATATTTCCATCAGCGTTGTAATAATTCTTTATCCCGGAAGAGACCATTCGGTCCTACCTGTTCTGACATCATGTTACGTGGCCATTTCCTCTGTAAATGCTTGAATGAACCCCTTTACAAGGTGATTTTGAATGTGCATTTTCATGTTTTCTGGTGTGAACACATAGCATTCAGGTGCGTTTCAAAGAACCACTCCATTTTTTATCCTTGCATCTCCGATCATCAGATGAACATATGACCTGTAATGAACAATCCGGGGAGGTCCTTGACCAGATATCCAGCCAGATCATGAAATGCCGCCGCTGCCCGCTCTGGGTGGAGGCGACACATGGTGTTCCGGGCGAAGGCAGCAGGTGTGCACGGGTGATGTTTATTGGTGAGGCACCCGGTGAACAGGAAGACACACTTGGAAGACCATTTGTAGGCCGGGCTGGAAAGGTCCTTGATTCCCTTCTTGCCAGGACCGGCCTCTCACGTGAGGATGTCTTTATCGGGAATATTATAAAACACCGTCCCCCTGGCAACAGGGACCCGAAACCGGATGAAGTAATCGCCTGCACCCCTTGGCTTGAACATCAGGTCAACGCCATCCGGCCCCCGTTAATCGTCCCGCTTGGCAGGCACGCGGCTCGGTACGTGCTCGGGAGGATGGGGGTGGAGTTTGTGAAGATCACCGATATTTCAGGGACCGTGTTCGAAGGTGAACCGTTCGGTTTTCCACAAAAAGTAATCCCTGTCCTGCACCCCGCCGCAACGCTCCACAACCCGCTGAGCAGGGGACACCTGGAGGAAGATTTCAGGCACCTCGGGGAGCTGCTTCGAGAGACGGGGCCATAAGTGGCAAAGGAACTAGGGGAGTGGAATATTCGTTTTAATCTCGTCATCTCGAAAATGGGTGGGGGAAGGAAAACCTTTGGGGTCGTTGTCAGTTGTGGTACGGGATTGCCTTTGAAGAATGACCTGTTGCTACAGTGCAATGGCAGGGATTGAACGTTTCGGAAGCTGAACCGTGGACCCTGTTTTATTAAAAAAAAGGTCAGAGTGACCTGAGTTTCTGGCCAAAGGCCGGAAGGTAATCTTTTTTCCTCGACATGACACCCTCAAGCCTGACCGGTTGCACGGTATAATCAAGCCCAAGAAGCGTATTCTTGTCGCCTGCTGCCAGGAGATAACTGGTATTTTCCATCACGTTGGTAAAAAGTGCAAGGTACAGGTGAACGCCGTGCTCTTTCCTCAGGATATCCAGTTCCGCCCTGATCTCTTCAGCCCGCTCCACAGGGTAATCATCTGATGCAATCATCACCTGTGCGATGATCACCCCCCTGCCGAAAAGCGTGTAATGTTTCGTATCTGCCAGCAGAAGGTCACGGGGTGCTGCGTGGACAAGGTCCATCCCCTGTTCTATCAGTGCAGTCCCAAATTCGGCAGGGTTGAGTCCTGTGACGCCAGCAAGGAATGAAACGGCCTTTTTATCTTTTTCTGTCGTCGTTGACATCCGGAGCCCGAGCGTATCAGAGAGGATACCCGCAAGGAGCATGCCCGCGGCAGGGACGGATGGGACCAGGTCCCCATCCATAAATTTGTGGGTGATAATTGTTGACGTCGAACCGACAGGTTCATTCAGGAACGAAACCGGCTTCAACGTCGTAATTGCTCCAAGCCGGTGATGGTCGATAATTTCGAGGATATCGGCCGACTCGATGCCATCAACAGACTGGGTAAACTCGTTATGGTCAAGGAGGATTACGGACTTGTGTATCTCTTCGAGGAAGGTATTTCTCGATATCATCCCAAGGAGCAGGCCGTCCTTGTCGACAACACATGCGGTCCGGTAACGGGAATTTGAAACCATCTGTTTTGCATAGGCGAGCGGGTCTTCGGGCCTTACAACCGGGACATCCGTTGCCATCACAAGGCCTGCAGCCCGTGAAAGGTGGATTAACCTTCCGACACTGAATGCATCAAGAGGGGTCGCAAGGATGGAGACATTCCTGGTCTTTGCAGCGGCGATGACCCGGTCCCCTACCGGAGCACCTTCTGCAACAATCAGGGCTGCGATACCGGCCGAAATAAGAGCCAGCTGGGCGGGCTCATTATCGCCCGTAATCGCCACATCACGTCCTGTCAGGGAGGACATGGCATTGTGGAGCGCATCGATTGCAATGATCACCCGGCCATTCAACTCCTCCGAGCAGGAGACAAGGACCCGAGCCTCGAGGATCCGGGCGAGGGTAGCGTGGGATATCGGCCCGATGACCAGCTGTTCCCGCCGTTCCGGTGTGACATATGCCTTTGCAAGTCCATATTCACTGACCAGGCCGACCACCCGGCCATCGTGACTAATAACCGGGATATTCCGGATGTCATGTTCATCCATCATCAGCGCCACATCGATAGCCGGCATCTCCTCCGGCGCACGGTGCGGGTAGAGAAATGGAATATCTGCAACGGATGGTTCAACCGATTCAATCATTTCAGGCGGCTGGAGCTGAAATTCTGACAGGACGAACCTGGTCTCTGCATTCAGTTCACCACACCTCACCGGGATATACCGGCCAGGCTCCTGCCTGTTGAGTAACTCCGCATACCCGATTACGCTTGCAATGCTATCGGTGTCGGGATGGGAGTGCCCGATGACATATACGTTCTGGCTGCTCATTTCAACAAACCCCTGGTCGCCGGTCTTTTGACATGGGCAATTGTGCGTCCCGGCAGACGGTCGTACCATATCAGCTCAACTACCCTATAATGATCTCGAAAAGAATGAAACTACCAGGCAAATCCCGGAATTTGTAATCCTCGTTATCCCCGGATGGGTTAGCAACAGATCAGGCAGGCCACTAATAAATTTTTTGTCCCTGGTACAACTTCTGCATGGAAAACCAAAAAAACTGGCGTAATCGATCCCTTTATTCAATATTTCACCAAAGATGTACTAATTACTATGCAGATTGAAAAGAAAGTATACCAACGATCACTGGCGATTGCAGCCTTCCTTTTTATTACCTGTGTCATGTGCACGGGCGGGGTGTTTGCATCGTTCATTTTGGTACCCGGGGCTGGAATCGCACAGGCTACGGATAGCTCACTAACAAACACTGATTGGCAGCTGGTCTCATACGACAATGGGAATTCACCGGTACCGATAGCAGCCGGTTCAAAAGTTACCCTGAAGTTTAATAATGACGGCAGTATTGGCGGTTCAGGTGGTATTAATCTCTATTTCGGTTCGTATACACAAGATGGCACAACGGTCACATTCGGTCCCATTGGCTGTACCGAGATGGCTGGTCCTGAGCCTTTGATGGACCAGGAGAGTACATATTTCCGCCTTCTTGATTCAGCCCGATCATTCCATATCGCGGGAAGCACTCTTGAATTGTCTGATGCAGCGGGTCACACTGTATTAAAATTCAAGTCTGATACTACCGGGAGCACGAACGGCCAGGCCGGTAAGGATCCCGCAACAGTGCTACCTGGGACTGAATGGCAGCTCTCGTCGTATTCAGACGGTAATGCCGTTGTATCAGGGACTGACATCAGGACTATTACACTAAAATTTGACAATAAGGGGGATATCGTAGGATTTAGTGGGGTGAACACGTATTTCGGGGGCTGCAACCTTGATGGCAATGCCATCTCAGTCGGACCTCTGGCGTCAACAAAGATGGCTGGGCCACCAACCCTGATGGAACTCGAAACGGTCTATCTCAACCTGCTCGGATCAGTAACCGGTGCCAGTATTTCCGGGGATTCACTCAGCCTTACTGATAAAGACGGGACCGTCGTATTAGTATTCGAGAAAAAAACTGGCCCTTCACAAGGCAGGTTCAGTGCATTTTTGCCACCCAGCTCGTCACATGCGGTACTCTTTCCAGGAATCGGACTTCCGGCTACGACTACTGCTATTGACTGGCTTCAGAGCACCCATAATATGAGCAGTTCGACGGGCAGGTTCCGGTGGGACCTGGTACAACCGGGAAGGGGCACCGTCACCAATATTACGACGGGAAATCATCAACGGCCGATCTTTATGCCTCGTTATGATGATTCCATCACCCCGCCCATCAGCTACCCTGGCGGACCTTTATACTAAAACCCTTTTTTTATCCTGTTACAGCACGAAATACCTGGCAATTGCCAACGGCATTTTCGTGGCACTCAACTCCGGTAGTTTAGTGACCTCTCCCCGTACGTGATGAAATGGTAACGCATTTCATAAAAACTGCATAATGTCCCGGTCATAAGTACATATGATGATAAACAGGGTATTTTTCATATCAGCCGCCTGGTGGCCGCTCCCGCAGTCAGATATCGATCCTTAATAATGCGGAGAAAAGAGTTTTCACTGGGAAAAATGGGTGGGGGTGTTTTGTTGAACGCCAAGGGACCAGGTGGCGCTGCTAACTTTGGGCGGCCACTACTTTCCCGTCTTTTAACTGGATGATCCGGTGGAAATAGTCCTTGTGCCAGTCCTCGTGAGAGACCATAACGATCGTCTGCTGCAGGTCTTCATTGATCTCTCTGAACAGGTCCAGCACCACCTTCGAATTCTCTGAGTCCAGGTTTGCGCAGGGTTCATCGGCGAAGAGGATGTCGGGCTTGTTCACCATCGCCCGGGCGATCGAGACGCGCTGCTGCTGGCCACCGGAGAGCTCGCGGGGGAGGTGGTCACGCCGGTCGCAGAGGCCGAACTTCCGGAGTATCCCGTAACTGTCGTTCCGGGTCTGCTCCTCGGTCCGGTCTTTCCGTAGCATTGCCGGCAGGGAGACATTTTCCATCACCGTGAGATCGGGTACAAGTGCATAGTCCTGGAAGACGTACCCGAGGCGGTAGAGTCTGAACATCGTCTTCTCGTAATCGGTCAGGGCCAATATGTCCGTGTCATCAATCACAATTGTCCCCGACGTTGGAAGGTCAAGAAGACCCAGCATGTGCAGGAGGGTGGTTTTGCCACTGCCGCTTGCCCCCATGATACCGAGAAATTCGCCCTTTTCGATATCAAGTGAGAGGCCGTCCAGGGCATTCACCTGCACGTCCCCCATCTGGTAGATCTTCGTCAAGTCGCGGATCACGATCATTTCAGGCCCTCATGGCGGTCTGGATGTCCTCGCGGGAGACCTGGTAGGCAGGTACATACCCGGCGATTAATGCTGCGATGAACAGGATCACTGAATTTACGAGAAGGTCCATGGGAGTCAGGTACATCGTAGCAGACCATTCAGGGGTGACGATGGGGTGATAGGCCATGTACGCTGCGAGAACTACCGTGATGAGGATGCCGAGAATAATACCCAGTATGCCGAGAATGATGACCTGGAACCCGTAGTTATGCATAATGACTTCCTTATCCACACCTATCGCCTTAAGGACCCCAATCTGTTTGCGGCTATTGAGCGTTTTGATGGTAATGACGATGAACAGCACGACCGTCGTAATGATGATGCTGACAATCAGGGAGACCATGTTGATGATAGCAAAACTCTGGAGGGCACGGCCCATCCCCTTACTCAGCAGGTCTCCAGTGGTCTGGACCTTTCCGTTCTCCCCTACGCCATAGCTGAGGAGCTCGTTCTTGATGAACTGCTCGGAATACCCGGGTTTAGCTTTCACGGTAATGAGGTCTGCCTTGTCCAGGGCCTTTCCTTCCACCTGTTCCATGTCTGTCCAGGTAACATACGCCGCACTGTCCACGGGGTTCCACCCTGTCTCATAGATACCTTTTACCCGGTATTCTTTTGTATATCCGTTTCCGTACTCGATGGTAACTGAGTCCCCTACCCGTACACCACCCAGTGACTCCTGGAATTCATCTTCCTGTCGGACCGCGGCGTCACCGGCTACGGGTCTCCCGATGATTACCTCCCCGGTATCTCCTTCCCCAAGATAACTGCCGGCAATCATTTTGGTATAGACCGGGGACACTTCCTTCTCATCTGTTGGAGTTATTGCACGCACATTGACACCAAGAGTCCGTTGCCGGAACTGAAAGGTCGCTCCCTTCGAATAATGGGGGGATGCCCGTTGTACGCCGGGCATGCCATTGATCAGATCGAGCGTGGCATCAAGGTCAGTGATGTACTGGTCGCCGGATTTAGGACTGACAATGACATTTGAAACCTCGTAATCCACTATCTGTTTCGTAATACTATGGCCTATCCCATTGAACAGGGAGGGCAGGAAGATCATGTTGGTAAAGCACATCCCGATAATCAGGACGGTCAGGACTACACTTGAACGGCTCCCCCGCTGGAGTGATCGCAGTGCTAGGAGGGACGCGACTTTCAGTTCTTTTTTACCCATGGAAGGGCTCCGGCGCCATTTTTCTTCGGCAGGTACCAGTACTTGTACGCAAGGATTCCACCAGCGATAATGATCAGCAGGACAAGGATGAACATCCCGGTATTGTCCTCGGGTATTACCCGGATTGACATTTTGCTGGATATTGTATGGGACCCGAGGTCATCCACGTACGTAATAACGGTGGTATACTCGTAGGTACCCCCCTTGGCCCCGTCAAGCGAAAAAACCGCAGGTGCATCGTTGCCGGGCTTGATCTTGCCGATAAATGACTGCGTTGTACCGGTCATCGGGAGGTCGGTTGTTGCGACTACCTGTTTTGCTTCACCGGTGCCGGTGTTCTCGATCCTGATGGTCAGGTCAAACGGCTGGTTTGCTATTACCCTTCGCGGGCTTGTATCAACAGAAACAAAACCAAGCTCGGCTTTCCCTTTCATCAGGACATCAATGGAAGTTGTTTCAACATGCCCTGATCCATCAATCCAGTTGTACTGGAGTGTGACCGGTACACGGACCAGCCCGGTGGGGGTGTTCCGATCGGACAACAGGACGAGATTCACCGTCCTTGAATCATTGGCATTTATCGCACCGAGATGGTAGAGGTCTGTCTTCTTCGGTGCAATCATGCTGCTTACGTTATTAATCCGGACCGTCACATCATCCGTGCTGGTCTCTCCCCCGTTCCTCACGGTCAGCAGCACCGGGATCTCGTCACCCGGGTTCACCGTATCTGGGAGCGAACTTTCGACAATCATGATCGCCTTTTTCTGGATCCCTACCGGCGTGTTAACATTGACCGGGATTGGGTACCGTGTGCTTCTCCCTCCGGTGGTATCGATCCATACTTCAGGGTAGTACATCCCGGTCTCCGGTGGGGCACGGATGGTAAACGTCAGCGGGAGCGACTGCCCGGGCCCGATCTCTCCCACACGCTCGAAATCTTTGCTAATGACCAGGACGCCTTTCCCCTCGAGCTGGACATTTTCGATGTTCACATTGATGTCCGTAACCTTGGTGGTGGCGAAATCATTGGCAATGACTCCTGCGTTCTCTTTCATGGTCGCGCTGGAGGCCGTATTTTTTACAACGATGGTGATCGTCCCAAGGCTGTCCGGCATCATTAT
>SESC01000417.1_pt1 | contig 15519 bp, 10 predicted proteins | sample 3171431 | NCBI WGS metagenome assembly SESC01 (sample SAMN06051868, study PRJNA518727) | freshwater metagenome | biome: subpolar coniferous forest; feature: holomictic lake; material: water; isolation source: holomictic Lake 227, 8 m depth | place: Canada: near Kenora, Ontario | collected... | reverse complement strand
GGTGGTTTTTTTCAGAAAACACGGACAAATGAAAAACAACACAACACGCGAAGCTCAGGATTATCTGGATATTTGCATCGCTACTCAGCTATTAACTAGTGTTAAAGCGGGTAATAAAATCCGGCAATACCCCATCTCTACAGCTAAAAATGGACCCGGTGAACTAAAAGGGAGTGAATGTACACCCAGAGGTTGGCATCAGATCAGAGCAAAAATAGGTACCGAACAACCCATAAATAGTGTATTTGTGGGAAGACGTCCCACAGGTGAAATTTATACGCCTCAATTAGGTCAGCAACACCCAGAACGTGACTGGATCTTAACGCGGATCTTATGGTTAGGAGGACTGGAACCCCACAAAAATCGTTACGGCAATGTCGACTCGACCTGGCGCTATATATACATCCACGGTTGCCCTGATGAATTGATGACAGGCAGCCCACAATCACATGGCTGTATTCGTATAAAAGGTGCAGATCTTATAGAGCTATACGATAGTGTCAATGTAGGTCAGAAGGTTTTTATCCATGAATAAAACCCGGCTCGTTTTAGGCATCGAATATGATGGTAGCGGCTTTTTTGGCTGGCAATGGCAAACCCACCAACGCAGTGTTCAACAAGTACTTGAGCAAGCCTTGTCAAAAGTTGCTAATCATCCTGTGACAGTACAATGTGCTGGCAGAACGGATACCGGCGTACATGCTCTTGAACAAGTAGTCCATTTTGATACGACGAGCCAACGCGATCTTCATGCCTGGTTGCTAGGAGGTAACAGTAATTTACCGGATGATGTCAGAATCTCCTGGATTGAAACTGCCATTGGCGATTTTCATGCCCGATACAGCGCGATTGCCCGCTTTTATCGCTATATCATTCTTAATCGCCCCATAAAATCAGCCTTATTACGTAACCAGGCTACCTGGTGTCGGGTACCGCTTAATGAAAACATGATGCATCAGGCAGCTCAGCACTTAATTGGGCATCATGATTTTTCTTCATTTCGCGCCCAAGGTTGTCAATCTAAAAGCCCTTGCCGAACGATTTACTTTATAGAAGTCTATCGTCAAGAGGATCAAGTGATTATCGACATCTCGGCTAATGCTTTTCTGCATCACATGGTTAGAAACATAGCGGGGGTTTTGATGGCGATAGGAACAGAAAAACAGCCTGTTGAATGGACTCGTGAACTGCTAGAGGCAAAAGATAGAAAACTGGGTGGAATTACTGCCCCCCCTGATGGTTTATATCTTGGTGCCGTTTATTATCCTGCAGCTTATGGCCTGGTTCGGCATCCGATATTTAATAAATTACCTGCTGATGCTCAAAGACATGATTAAAATACCTTACCGCACATTAACTCACTCTATTTGCATTTACCCAAATATAAAGTAGATTATCCCTTCATATTCAACACATATTAACGACCAAAAATGAATAACTTTTTATCTTTCCAAATTCATGGCGGTGCCGACCATAGTGGTGGTGTTGCAGATAGTGTTTCCAACCTTCTGATTTTTCTTGAGAAACTATCAGATCACGGACCAGAAACATTCTTTTCATCGATATTGCCCGGTATTGCAAGCCTGGAAAACATCCACCCTTTGCTGGTACATTTCCCCATTGCTTTTTTAACGAGCTTTTTCATTCTCGATTTAATAGCTACGCTGACTAAAAATACCCTCTGGAGAAAAGCCTTCAGCTGGCTTCTCTATCTGGGAGCTTTTTCAGCTATTTTCACTGTAATCGCTGGATTTATAGCGGCTGATACGGTTCCTCATGGTGAAAATGTTCATGAAATTATGGAAAACCATGAACACATCGGCGTTTCAATTCTGTCCCTGTCGCTTGGATTAGCGGCTTGGCGATTAAAAAGTAGCGGCGTTATTTATGGTACAGCAAATGCTATTTTTCTCTCCCTGTCCGCATTATTGTTTGGACTGATTGTTCAAGGTGCAGATCTAGGTGGCCTCATGGTTTATCAATACGGTGTTGCTGTTAAATCAACGCAATCAGCTGATGTTGCCAATAGCCATCAACATACCCAACCAGAACCGATTGAATCCGAAGATCATCAACATCCGCATGAACATGAGCATGAGCATGAACACGAGCATGAGCAAACCCCTGTTGTTCCCGATCCAAAAAATCAGGATAAAAACAACTTAAAGATTACACCCCATCAGGTATCTCCTCCTATAGACCCTGATCATCCAGACCATCACACGCATAGCCATACTCATTAATCAGATAAGAGCACTCTAATTTATATTGGATCAGTCTATAAAGTATTAAAGCAAAAAATACATTTGCTTTAATACTCTGGACTTGACCCAAAACAAGACACAATCAATATTAACTACAACACTGAAATAAGCAGAGCAAAAACAAATGAAATAACCAGAAAAAGGGTAAACATCCCTTTGTAAGATAACTCATCTTTAAACTGCTTAAATTCTTGCCGTAATGCTGCCTTAATATCATCAGCTTTTATTATTCGTAGACACCAACCACGAAATGAATGCAGTTCTTCATAAGCCACTTCCTCAGCAAGTAACGCCTGAATCGTCGGATAAAAATCACCACACTTAGGGCATCTGACATCAAAGTCTTTACGCTCATAATCACAAGAGGGGCATTTATTCATTAGATACTCCTAAATTATTTTGTCTTTTTAACTTTACAATGCCCAATATGAGGCAATCGTTATGCATTTTTTGTTGATAATGATGACATGAATGTTATTATTCCAACAAAAGATCTTAACTCACTTAAATTTAACTGCTGAAGTACTGTCGTAATGATTCTATGATAGCAATTTTTAGTCACTCCATACATTCTCAGATGATGGGATTTGATTTTTTTCACCGCCATTCACTTTTTTAACCTCTAAGGAGCATCTAATGCTAAAACAGTACCGTAAACATGTTGAAGAGCGTGCCGCTGAAGGCGTAGTACCTAAGCCACTTGATGCCGAACAGACAACTGCTTTAGTTGAATTAATTAAATACCCTCCACAAGGGGAAGAGGAGTTTCTTCTTAATTTATTAGCTAATAGAATTCCTGCCGGTGTTGACGAAGCCGCTTACGTTAAAGCCAGTTTTTTAACTGCGATAGCAAAAGGTGAAACAAGCTCACCCATATTAACACCCACCGATGCCACTGAACTATTAGGTACCATGCTAGGGGGGTATAACATAACCCCCTTAATCGACTTGCTGGACAACCCTACCCTGGCACCGATTGCAGTTAAAGGCTTATCACATACCTTACTGATCTTTGATGCGTTTCATGATGTTGAAGAGAAAGCATTGGCAGGCAATGAATTTGCTAAAGCAGTGATTAAATCCTGGGCAGAAGCCGAATGGTTTACCAGCAAGCCTGCTGTTGCTGAAAAAACCACAGTGACTGTCTTTAAAGTCACCGGAGAAACCAATACCGATGACTTATCACCCGCACCGGATGCATGGTCAAGACCGGATATCCCGCTTCATGCCAAAGCGATGCTAAAAATACCCCGGGAAGGTATCACCAATGCAGAACTTCAAATTGAAGAGCTTCAGGCAAAAGGTTTCCCTGTTGCTTATGTAGGTGATGTGGTCGGTACAGGCTCATCACGCAAATCAGCAACCAACTCGGTTCTATGGTTTATCGGTAACGACATTCCCTTTATCCCTAACAAACGCGATGGTGGCGTCTGTATCGGTAGCAAAATTGCACCCATTTTCTTTAACACCATGGAAGATTCCGGTGCGCTACCCTTCGAATGTGATGTCACCCAATTAGCTATGGGCGATGTGATTGATATCTATGTTTATGAAGGCGTCATTAAACGTCATGAAACGGATGAAGTCATCTGCACCTTCGCTTTAAAAACTGACATTATCCTGGATGAAGTCCGTGCAGGTGGACGTATTCCATTAATTATTGGGCGTGGCTTAACGGATAGAGCCAGAAAATCCTTAGGACTTGAAGCGTCTAACGTGTTCTTGCGCCCATCGGTAGAAGAAGTGAGCAAGAAAGGCTTTACGCTAGCACAAAAAATAGTCGGTAAAGCCTGTGGTGTTGAAGGCGTTCGTCCTAACACTTATTGTGAGCCACACATGACCACCGTCGGCTCACAAGATACCACCGGCCCAATGACCCGCGATGAACTAAAAGACTTAGCCTGCTTAGGTTTCTCAGCTGACCTGGTGATGCAATCATTCTGTCATACTGCCGCTTATCCGAAACCCGTCGATGTTGTCATGCAACATACCCTACCTGATTTTATTATGAATCGTGGCGGTGTTTCTTTACGTCCTGGAGACGGAATCATTCACTCCTGGTTAAACCGCATGTTATTGCCAGATACTGTGGGAACGGGCGGTGATTCACATACCCGTTTTCCGATTGGCATTTCTTTTCCTGCAGGCTCTGGTTTAGTGGCTTTTGCTGCAGCAACCGGTGTCATGCCTTTGGATATGCCTGAATCCGTATTGGTTCGATTTAAAGGTGAAATGCAGCCCGGCATTACCCTAAGAGACATGGTTAACGCGATTCCACATGCTGCCATCAAACGCGGATTATTAACCATTGATAAAAAAGGTAAGAAAAATGTTTTCTCAGGCCGCATCCTGGAAATAGAAGGTCTACCTGATTTAAAAGTTGAACAGGCATTTGAATTATCCGATGCGTCAGCAGAACGCTCAGCCGGTGGTTGTACTATTCGTTTAAATGAAGCACCGATACGTGAATACTTAAACTCTAATATTACCCTGTTGAAATGGATGATTTCTGAAGGATACGGCGATGTAAGAACGATCAAGCGTCGGATTAAAAGCATGGAAGAATGGCTTGCCAATCCCGTTCTACTGGAACCGGATGCCGATGCCGAGTATTTTGAGATCATTGAAATTGATATGAATGAAATCAAAGAACCGCTATTGGCCTGCCCTAATGACCCTGATGATATTAAAACTCTCTCAGAAGTTGCGGGTACAAAAATCGATGAGGTCTTCTTGGGTTCCTGTATGACCAATATCGGTCACTTCCGTGCAGCAGGTAAATTACTTGAACAACAAAAAGGTGAATTACCTACCCGTCTATGGGTCGCCCCACCGACCAAGATGGATCAAACTCAATTAACCGAAGAAGGCTATTACAGTACCTTTGGTAAAGCGGGTGCCCGAATGGAAATGCCGGGCTGTTCATTGTGTATGGGTAATCAGGCACGTGTTGCAGAAAACTCAACCGTCGTTTCTACTTCAACCCGTAACTTTCCTAACCGCTTAGGTAATGGGGCCAATGTTTATTTAGCCTCTGCTGAACTTGCAGCCGTATGTTCATTGTTAGGTAAAATACCTTCTTTTGATGAATATAAAGTCTATGCTGAACAGATCAGTAAATCGGCTGGAGAAAGTTATCGCTACCTCAACTTTAATCAAATGAAGGCTTACCAGAATAAAGCGGATACTGTTGAAACTGCTTAATTTTGATTAAGGTAACGCGTAATCAATAAACGTCACGCTATAAGATGCGCCAAACAACCGTGAAGCGCATCGATCAATTTATGGTTCAAGGTACACAGAGTAAACACCAACTTGTTAGCTTTGTGTACTTCACACAGTTTCGAAGTTGAACAACGAGCACTCTGCTTTTATGCCCTCAAAACCACCTACGTTTAAAGTTTCACTAACTTATCAAAATCGCACGATGGCTTTTTATTATAGCCAGATTGAACAACAACAACGCCTGTTAAAGCGCATTCAAAACGTCTTACCCTACAACCTGGCAAAGCAAGCGAGACACTGTCTGATTAAAGAGAAAAAACTACTGATTTACACTGATTCTGCAACATGGGCATCACAGTTACGCTTTTATAACCAGGCGATTATTGGAGCCATTCAATCAACCACAAAAGCACCGATTGAAGCGATACAGGTGAAGGTAATAACCAGGCAAATAGGTTCTTCTTCAGGATCAATAAGGAAAGCAAACTTACCTTCTGTAGAAAAAATAGCGCAGATAAGAAGTGATAGTTTGTCTATTTCAGATACTCAATTACAGCAAGCATTACTCAAATTAAGTACCACTCTGGATAGATTATCCAAATAGTGGATTCTCATCGCTGTCAATTGCGAACAGAAGCAACGTTAATTCAGCGATAACCTCGCTAATCATTGCGTTAACCAGCTTCTGCACGCGATTGAGCTAAAGTCTACTTATCTTTGGCTGACGCTTCCTTGCTGTCATTGTGGAACTCACGGATTAAATCATCGGCACTGGCGAACCCTTCAAGACGAACCCAAGGTTTGCCAGGAGTAACCCGATAAAAAATGAGCTGAAGATGGTTCATTTTATCGCCACGGAAAGTATTGAAAGCTTTCTGCAAGTCTATACTGGCTTTTGTGGTTCCAGTGTAGAACTGCCACCCCTTTCCAGCTTTAAATTTCTTGGCATATTCGCTCAGACGCGCTGGCGTATCCTGTTCAGGATCGATTGAAACCGAAACCAGATGGACTTTGTCAGCCTCTTTTCCTAGCTTGGTCTGAGTCGATGCAAATACATGGCTAAGCAATGGACAGATAGCAGCACAGGTCGTGAAAATAAAATTCAGCATCACTGGACGACCATCATCCAGTTCCTTCGAGAAATCCACTTTATCACCCTCTTGAGTAACCATTGTCACATCGGGCAATTTGTAGAAGGCCTCACTGCGAGTGTAAGCAGCTGATGGATCCCTGGATACTTCAGCCGGGTGGTGTTGATGCTCTCCCTGTGACTTGACATTGTCGCCTGCAAAAGCATTATCGAACGTCAGTACGCTCACACAGACAAAAAGGGTGGCACGCAAATACCGTCTGCAATATTTTCTCATGGCACGATCCATTCAGACTCTGCTGCCAACTTGTCACCGTCGAAACGAACGATATAGCCACCCTTTGATGCAAAGCGCTGGCCAGGGGCCAAGCTCATGTGTGGATAAGCGGTTATATCTGCCCCCGTGCTCAGCATGTCTTCCCCCCGCTCCACCAGATAATCCCGGTAAACGTTATCAAGCATAATTGTCACGAGTTCATCCAGCAAAATCAGATTTAAGTAAACTTCAGATTGCAGGGTTTCGTTAACCAGCGGAATTTGCAGACTACCGAGCCATCCTTTTAACGGCAGCATATTTTTTCGGCGTTTTTCACCTATCTCGTAAGGATAAACAAGCTTGGCTATAGGCTTCCAGGCTGTCGGAATCGCTGCAGACTCGCCATCGGCCAACAAGGCAGAAAAATAGGACTCTGCAAGCGGCTTGCTGGGGGCTACTTTGTCCAGAGCCAATAAATCGGCTGGCCGTAGCCAAAACATAGCGGCATCCTTGTCCTCAATACCTTCCAACGCCTTGCGTAGATCCTCGGGGTCCGCTTTGCTCAAAACTCGATCCTCAACTACAATTCCCGAGCCTGACAAAGCTTTGGTTAACGCTCGCGCCGCCTCACGGGTCGAATCATCCTGTCGATACACTTGTAACAAGCGTTGTGGACGTTGACTTTTCTTGTCGATGAGATACCTGGCCAGCACATCAGCCTCCAGCGCCACACCACGAGAAAAATACATCGAATAAAACGACTCATTCGTTGGTGCAAGATCGACGCTAGGAAACAGACAAGGCAACTGCTCCTGTTGACAGAATTCTTGTACTGGCGCCCAGGTTGTATTCGACAGCCCAGAGATCATGGCGAACACTGGCTCACGCTTGTATTTTTCTACCAATTGACTTCCCCAGGTTTCTGGCGGGCCTTGCAATTCCCAGACTTTCAACTCCCAATTCCGTACTTTATGAGGGAGAAGTGCAGGACCCATGCGCATGCGGCCTGAACTCGGCTGCTGTGAAGCATTCCGTTGAACGAAAGCTGTTCGCATCATCTTCAACAGCAAGTCTCGCTGTTGTGGATCCACCCCAGGAGTAATAACCGTTGCAAAGCTCAACCCATCATCCTTAACACCCGGTGATAACTCCGCCGACAGTTGCTTCAGATAATGGATCAAAGCCTTCATGTCTGCATCGCCAAGGGAGTAGCGCGGCATGATAGCATTCAGCTGGCCCCCTTGTTTGTTAACACCGTGGAGAATCACCTTGGCGAGTGATTTATCAGTGTAAGAATCATGTGGCCGAATCAGGTTTGTGCTGCTGCGAGGGTCCACCAATGCAAGCGGGCGATTTTCGCCAGGGAACAGAAAAGGACCGGTAACCGGTGGTACCACATTGCTGCCTTCAAGACTCCCCATGCCGCTTTTACGATGGCACTTGGTGCACGCGGCAGCTTCGCCTTCGACGACTGTCTTATCAAAACGCACGCCCTTCAACTTCGCACCAGAACTTAAAATACCTTCCTGGTATAATCTGCGCCCTTGTTCCAGCTCATCGACCTTCAGTTTTTTCGCCTCGGCAGGGGCAGCGAATGCCAGAGTGGTGCATACAATAAATAGTAGCTGACAAATGAAGGTAGGCAGATTAAGATCCCGAAATACACTGGGATTCGGAACTATAGGCACAAACATTTGGCTCTCCAAAAACATTAAAAAAATTTTTTACTATCAACGCACTGCAAAGCAATGCACCATACCACTAGGACTATGGAGTAGATGGCTTGATACCGAGGAGTTCCACCTCGAATATGAGCGTACTGTTCGGCCCAATATCCCGTCCTGCTCCCCTCGCACCGTAGGCAAGTTTTGGTGGGATGAAGAACTGCCATTTAGAACCCACTGCCATCAGTTTCAACGCTTCCTTGAAACCCGGAATGACCCCGCCGCCCAGATTAAAAAATACGGATTTACCATTGCGGTAAGAACTGTCGAACTCGGTTCCGTTAATCAACGTGCCCCGATACTGGCACTCGACTATATCAGAATCAGTGGGCTTGTTACCCGTACCCGTCGTAAGAATTTTGTACTGCAATCCGCTCGGCAGTGTCACCACGCCTTCTTTTTTGCCGTTTTCAGCAAGAAATGCCTCGCCAGCTTTTTCATTCGCCTCGCCTGTTGCCTTCATGGCCTGCGCCTGCTTTTGCATCAACTCCGCTTGATAGGTGTTGATGATTACACGAAGATCTTCATCAGACTCCCGCAGTTTTTTACCTGTATAAGCGTCTTTCAGGCCAGTCATTAATTCATCCAGGTTTACGTCAAGCCCCAGATGTTTAAAGTTCCTGCCAATATCGACCCCGATTCCGTAACTGACCCTTTTCTTGTCGACCTTTACCGCAGCCGGAGCCACTTGGGCGGTTTGCCCCACGACCTGAGGAGCTTTAAGGGCAGTAGATTCTTTCGCAGTCACCATCGTCGGCAACAGACAGTATCCAATAGACACCACTGCCAGCCAATTCAAATTCTTTTGTATCATGATCAAATTACCTAATTTATACGAAATGTTGAATTCAATTTTTTTTGCCAAATATTTCACAGCAATTCAAAAAATGATGGAGATCGCTTCCCATTGGAAAAATCCAGCTTTGATATTGCTGACCTACTTTGTTCCAAGAAAGTTTCACGGTTTCCATTCATTCAATTATAAATGAAAAGGGGGATTTTACTCCCCCTATAACAGCTTAATATAAGCAAACCTTAAGCATCTACCCCTATGCCCCGCCACAAATGTGGACGGGGCAAACGTAGTTGTGACTGCCTAATTCAAAGTCAGATTGACTGGACTTGACGTATGGCTCACAGTTGTTGTCCCACCAGCGGCATAGCTAACTGTATAGTTAACAGTGAAGGTAACTGGCATATTCTTAATTGTCGTAGTTCCAGTTTTAATGGAAACGACCACGCTTTTATTGTTACCCGTAGCGGTTGCAATATTAGATGTACAAATTGCATCCCAACCAGGAGCTGGCTTGGCAGGCAGGTTGCACGTCAAACTTAACACTTCAGTAATACCCGGAATTGCATAGGTATAGATTGGACCCACTGGCACAGTAAACGCAGCTGCCTGAGTTTTCGTTGCCGCCGAAGAGCTTGGAGACGCAACACCAACACTAAAGTCACTGACTAACGTGGTGGAAATTGCCGTGTTGGTGCCATAGTTAGTATCACCGTTGTAAGTCACGGTGAACGTTCTTGACCCAACAGTGTTATAACTCACTGGGCAACTACCGGTTGAATTGGTAGCATTAGCAGCATTACTTAGGGTCGCCGTGCAGTTATTACCCGAGCTGGATAAAACAGTCACTGTTCCCGTTGGTGCAGCGGGTCCAAAGGGGTATCCGGTACCATTACCCACAACATTAACAGTAACCAATTGTGGCACATTCAAGTTTGTGATTTGTGGCGCCAGACTTGTGATACTGACTTTAGCAGCGTTAGGCGTTGCTTTCACATGCACAACTTGTGATTGTGCCTTGTAGATTGACGTTGCATTCCAATTCGCCGTCAGCACACAATCGCCCGCACCGGTGAGCATACTAACAGTGGCTTTAGACGTAGCGACTGTACCTGTACTGCTTGTAACGGTTGTGATCGGTGATGGGGTACCAACCAAGCAAACATTAGCAGTTCCAGTAATCGTCGGTGTTAATGTACCCGAAGCATTCGTCGTTGCAGTCACTGTGAAACTACTATCGTAGACCGCCGAAACAGGGTTGCCCGTTATCGATACGACAGAATCTTTGAGCGTTGCCACCGTAACCTGAGTCGCCGAGCCACCAAGGTAGTTTGCAGGTGGATTAGCAGTCGCTGGCCAGGTTGCACTGAGTATACAGTTACCTGAGCTGGCTAGCATGGTGACCACTGCAGTCGCTGGACTTGAACCTGTGACAGTACCGACTGAGCAAATTCCCGAAGTTCCTGCTATCGACGATGGCGCTATGCCTGCATTCGTCGTCGCTGTGACCAGAAACGTAGCCCCTTTGACTGCGGTGGCTGGCGCGCCAGAAAATCCCACCGTCGGTGTCGCTGAGCCTGCATTTACAAACAGTTGTTTTGTTTGTGGTGTTCCATAGCCCCAAGTTGCCGTTAAGGTACAAAGTCCAGTACCAGCGGTCATGGTCACAATTGCATTAGCACTTGCAGCCGTTCCAGTGGGAGAAGAACTAACCGAGCAAGAGCCCGATGCTCCGATACTCGGGATAGCGCTAGATGATGACGAACTCGCAGTCACTGTGAAGCTAGTGTTATAAAGAGCAGTCGCATAAGGAGCAGTAGCAGTCGCAGGAGCGCCAGTAAAGCTCGTTACAGGTACACTACTTGAAGGCGAATAAAAGTCAGGCAAAGAATCAATACTTACCTGCTTGAAAGGCAGTGGGTACTGATTTAACTCATATGTAGGAGAATCTGCATAATCATCTGTTGCTACTACTTTATAGTATAAGTTCGTGCCTCCTGCTGTGTCATTAAACGTAACCTTTTGTCCGTAGCCTGTTGTGGAGAATCCAGATGCAGGGGCAGTCGTCAAGTTAACATCATATGAATGAGGAGATCCCGTGAAGTCAGACGCTGTAGAACTTACAACCCTGAATTTAGTCTCGCTTGCAGAGTTATCCGTCCAGCTCACGTTAACACCCGTCGCCGCTGCGGTAACACTAAGATCCGAAGGCGCATTGGGTGCCACCTCGAAGATCATAGTCCGCATAAAGTCATTTTCTTCGTGACCCAGAACATGACAGTGCCATACGTACTCCCAGCCAAAGTTAACCAATTTGTTACTAACAGGGGGAACATTTGGCAGATTAAAAGGATCATTAGCCGTAAACTCTGCAGTAAACCCTACTGGAGTGTTAGCATCCAAAAGCCCAATACTATCAGGAACCGGGAAGGGTACAGTCGGCGTAATAGGCTGCAGTGCCACCAAAACATCTTCTAGCGGATTCATCCGTACCGTGTCCTTCCACCCGAGTTCATTGGCGTCTGGCTGCCGAAGCGAACCATCCCAGCCCATCCGGTTGACCACCTGCACGTTGAACAAATGGACATGGACAAAGTGAGTATCCACACCGTTGTGGGTAATTTTCCACAGTTGCGTGTCGCCCTGTTTAATAATCTCGGTTGGCGGATCGACGTAACCTAAGGGAATCGTCGTCTGCGTGAGGAAGTTCGTAAACGGAATTTCGACCCCTAAAGTAGCGTTCATCCGCCCGTAGTCGGCTGTGAACAACTCCTGGATTGTCTTTTGATCCAACGTTACACACTGTGGTGAAACAGTGTATGGTGGTGTTGGAGCAACGTAGGGGTAACACTCTGGTGCCTGAGTTGCATGGCTAGCAGGGTTAGCAGACGGAGCAATAGGATTCGTAGCATACGCATCCAATTGCAGCGGATATAACTCCGGATACGGTTGAAACTTCACCGAATTAGCCGAAATATTAGCGTAGGTGTTACCGTAAGCGTTAACACCTGAATAACCGTAGGTCGAGTTGTACGCTGCCTCAGGAACGATGATTTTCGGCTGGGTTTCTGCAAAGACGCTAGTAGTAGCCGCAGTTGTAGCCGTAGCCGGAGCCGTAATAAACGCTGTCTTCACTGATTGCAGACTGAAAGGCACCGTGTTGGGTTGCGACAACGTAGGATCTACATAGACCTTCATTAAAGTGCGGGTGTTAGGACCATAGCCAGGCTGAGTGCTGGGAGCACCACCGATCGGAGTCTGATCCGGGTCACCCGTATAATAGTCTAGGCGGGAATCAAAAGCAGGCGCAGGCGCAGGCGCATCGTTGTACAAAATGAGCGTCTTACCACTAAATTTGGAGAAGTCCACAATGACTTCTGCCCGCTCTGCGCTGCCGAGCCAGAGACCGTGTACACCGACACTTGTAATCGTTATGCTTCGGGTATTTCCCTCAAAATTGTTAGGAGTCGCAGGGATAACCACCGGATTTGGCAACAACCCACCCTCGGTGGCGATCTGTATCCATGGTGGACCCGCCTTTGTTGGATCGGGTACACCACCGGCTCTACCGTCTGCCGTCCACATGGTCTGAGAAGCAGGGATCCCAGGTTGAGCACCGTAGTTCGGCCAGCAACCGGCAGGAAGACCCGTTCCATTCAGAGGATTCCCACTTGTATCCAGGAGAGCGGTAGCAAGGCCTAAATCTAACGACGGCACGGCCACAGGGTTAATTGAAGTACAGAGCGGCAGAGGTGATCCTGACATAGGTGGAGCCGCCTGAACCATCGATACATCCATACCTGTACTGTCAGCAACAAACCACGACAGATTCAAAGAACGATCGTTAGTGGCATTCAGGATCGGAAACCGATAGGCTGCAGCTGCCACATGGAGGACGGGGTAGGCCTTTCCATTGACCATAGACGTATCACCGAAGGATTCCGGCGTACCAGAAGGATTAGGCGTGATAGGACATTGCACGGTAGTGCCGGCATACGCAGCTGACGTACAGCCAACAGTCACCGCAGTGAGTGGAGTTGCTGCAGTCAGAGACGATTGCGGAGGAAAGAACCATGGGCCGTAGTCCCAACGACCCCAGCCGTTTGCAAGGGTCGGATCAAGCGGATTCTGGTTTGTCATATAAACATGGGGAAACCAAAGATCTCCGTTGCCTTTAGGGCTAGAATTAATACTGACAAGATTGCTATACCCGAAGTTATGATCCACCGACGGATCCGGGTTTATCCAAGTTGGATCCTGAGTTTCCAATTGCTCTTTACTGGGTACGAAAGTCTTTTCCTGAATGACAAGCGGTATCAGATGCGTAAGGTCTGGTGTGCTGCCCCAGGTTCCGGGCACGCTCGCAGCAGCCAACATATCTTCCTGTACCGGATCAACGAGCAAATAGGGAGCTGTCTCGCCCATATAAACGTTGAGTCGAGTGATTCCAAGGGAGTGGTCGTGGTACCACATCAACCGACCACCTTGCTGGTTGGTATAGTACAACGATATCGCGCCATGGCCGGGATCAGTGCTATAACCTGATGGGGGAGAATTTGGAAAGCAAGGCGTTGGACCTGTTGGGTGGCATTGCGGAACCTTAGCTCCAGTATAAACCGTACCATCATTACCGGTCTTGAAGAACATGTCAGGTACATTAGAGGTACTTTGCCCCTTTTGGATGGCAGCACCATCTCCAACTGGAACGGTCCACTGTGATGGCGTGCCATCGCTGATCCAGGGAGTCACGCCGCCATGAAGATGCATGTTGGCACGGTTCTCGGCAAGCTGACTTAAGCCATCCTCGTAGGTCTTATCAAAGGGGACATAGATATGGTCTGAAGCGACGCCAGTAGAGCCTGTAATGGCCAGGCAGTTAATAAACTTCACGCGCACCGGGACGTTTTTCGTGGCTTGAATCAGGGGACCCAGATAGTTCGGCTGCACACCTTTCGCATAAGTACAGGCATCGCTATTGGATAGGGGGGAGGAAGTAGGGACCGACACATAACCACGTGTTCTTGTAGGGGGCAAATCATTATTGAACTGATGATTGTACTCCACAAGAGCGATTTCGTAATAATCCGAACCCGGAAAAATGCTCGTATTGGGTGTAGCTTTCGTCGTCTTCAGATCCGGTAGAGCGTCAATGTCCTGAAATTTACGAATACCGGTACCGGTAACAAAAGGCGCACCGATCACTGCTGTGGCCATGGCACCCGTACCGCAGGCGGTTAGCGGTGCCGCGCCACAGGTTACGTTGAATGGTGACAGTGTCCCCCCTAAACCTAAATCAACGATGGTAACCTGGGGTATGGTGTAACCCGCACAGTTACCTGTTGGTGTCAAACCAGTTATAACATTTCCGTTCAAGTCTCCGCTGGTAGTTGCAGTTGCAGAACAGGGAGTACCTGAAACAGTGGTATCTTTGATGAAGACCGCAGGGTTTATATAACCCGTTCCTGAGTTGAGAATCGTGAAGCCGGTAATGGTTCCAGCAGGCAGCGGACTATTGGCAAAGTTACCGACATTGAAGTAATCCGTACACATAGGTGTACGTGTCGTACCATCATAATATGCTGGAGCTCCACTTCCATCTTGCATCCAATCATTGCAAGTATGTATTTTTCCTACAAACGGAGTAGTAGCAAACGCATGACTGGAACCCAACCCACACACCAAGGCAACGGCTGCTGCCAGTAGGTTCATCTGTATCGTAGAGCGGCTTTTTTTCACTGGATTATCTGTTTTCATTTTAAACCACCATTTTTACGTATTTTATCGGCACGCCTGTCATGGGCACGCAGTGCTGCATCCCATCTAGACTTTTGCAGCCTGTCTTGGTCTTTAAGACGGACACTCTGATCAAAGGTCTGATTGCCTATGGATTTCTGTTTAGGGTCAATGCCAGCACTACCCTCTGCCTGAGCCTGTTGCACATAGGCTTGAGCAGCTGCCAATATTAGAACAGTGCTAATCATTATCAGCTTCTGTTTTAATGGTTTATATTTAGTCATCTTCATCTATCCCCTTTCAGTTTACTGTTATTAAGATTTAGCTCACGTATTAAGATTTAGCTCACGGATATTTTAATTTATCTAAAGACCTTTTTGTTTTCTAGTTTTATTAAAAATATTAATACTATCCTAATGTACAATAATCTTTTT
>SESC01000416.1_pt1 | contig 15565 bp, 13 predicted proteins | sample 3171431 | NCBI WGS metagenome assembly SESC01 (sample SAMN06051868, study PRJNA518727) | freshwater metagenome | biome: subpolar coniferous forest; feature: holomictic lake; material: water; isolation source: holomictic Lake 227, 8 m depth | place: Canada: near Kenora, Ontario | collected... | reverse complement strand
ATTTAATTCTTTAACTACCGATGGTTGTACAGCACTAAGTGCTACTATTGACGATGGAAATTGATCATCAACTTGACTACCAATTAAATCTGTTAGTCGCTCTACTAAAGCCTTTCTGCCGGAAGGCAATTGCATCGTTTTTACTTCCGGATCGCCATCTAATGCTCCACGGGCTAAGTTCTGTTTTTGTGATAATAAACTCAGCATTCGTTCTTCAATGCTATTTTCACACACAAAATTAATAACTCGTACCATGCGGTTTTGATTTTTACGCCAAGCTCGGGCAATCCGTTGTTCTAATTTAGCAGGATTCCATGGTAGATCTAAGTTGATAACTATATTGGCAGCTTGTAAATTTAATCCTACACTACCGGCATCCGTTGATAAAAATAGCCGACAATTAGCCAAAGTTTTAAATTTATTGATTTCTTGTTGCCTTTTGGCTGGATTTACCGAACCAGTATGCCAAGCAAATTCTATTTCTTTAATAATTGCTAATTCTCGTACTAATTCCAGCATTCTAGCCCATTCTGAAAATATAATGATCTTGGCTTGTGGATCAATTAGTAAATCTTCCAAAATATTAGTTAATTCTTGTAATTTAGGTGAAATTTTACAAGCCGGATCTAATATATATGGAGAATCGCAAATCATTCTCATACAAGCTAAATATCGTTGTAACTGTTCGTGTTCTTCTTTTCTTAAATTACGGCGTTTTGCTTGAGCTAACAGCCTACTAACTCTCTTTTCATATTCTTCATAACGAATTTTTTGTTCTGGTTCCATTGCTACCAAATAATTTTTAATAGTACGATCCGGTAGTTGAGTTTCGATCTCTTGTTTAAGCCTACGCAACATGATGGGCTGTAATCTAGCATGTAATTGATCTAAATTTTTATAGCCAACAGCTTTGCCAGCATCATCTAATTGATAAAAATCTCTATTAAATCTAAATAGCGATCCAAATAAGTAGGGATCTAAAAATTGTACTATAGAATAGAGATCATCTATCCGATTTTCTAATGGTGTACCGGTTAATACAAAGGCATAACGACTCTTTAACTTTTTGATTGCATTGGCAGTTTTAGTTTGCCAATTTTTAATTCGTTGCGCCTCATCTAAAATAATTACATCTGGTGCTAATAAATGCTGTAACCAAGCCCCATCAACTACAATTTGCTCATAATGCGCTAAATAAAATACTGCTTGACTTTGATATTGTTTTAGTCGATTTCCTCTAGCTCCTTGAATAATAATGTTAGATCTAGCAGTAAATTTTTCGATCTGTTCCAGCCATTCCCCTTTAAGTGAAGCTGGTGTTACGATCAATACTTTCTTAATTTTATTGGTTCGATATAGCCATTCACAAGCAGCTATAGCTTGTACCGTTTTTCCTAACCCCATATCATCTGCTAATAACGCCCGTTCATTCAGCGCTAAATGGAGCATTCCTTGTTCTTGATAAGGATATAATGGAACTTTTAAGATCTTTAGATCCAGGGTTCCATGATCAAGTTTAGTTAAAACTTGTTGTTTCCAAGTTTGTTTTTCTAATATAGTACGTTGTCTTGCTACTACATCATCCATATGTTTAGAAATCCGTACTTGTGATGTAATATCGTTACTTACTATTAATGGTATTTGTTCATAAGCAGTTAGCAAATCTATAGTTAAATTACCATTAACATCAAAGAATTCAGCTAATTTTTGGTATATTGTTACTTGTTGATCAAGCTTTTTAGGCCACAGGATCTGCATTACATTATTGGCACATCGATCTATATAAATCTCGATTTTAGGACTACCGACTAAGGCTGCTTGTTTAAATTTTCTCTTACCACCTTTTTTAGTTGCTAATTTAAATAATACATGCTCTATGTGTTTACAGGTACCTAAACTATTAGCACGATAATCAAGACATTCACAAGAATTAATATGACTAGTTAAGGAGCGTATTTCAACTAAATACTTGGTTCCACGTTGTTTAGAATGTACTAAAAAATCCCCAAAATAACTAAATTCACTGTCTAACGACTGCATTAATAATGCTTCGGTTTGCCCGCGTAATTTTCTACGTGCAATTTCATCTAGATCAGTAGTATTCCACCCTTTATCAGTCAAACTGCTGAACTTAACTACTTTATTATATTGTTTAGATTTTTTTATTTTTTTCATGATTGGCCTACTGCAGTGCTGCCGGTTCTACTAAAATTCCTTGCCGTTCATATCTCTTTCTAGTACGACTAAATTTTACCACCACTACTACTAACGAACTATACCATTTAGCTTTACGAGTAATACTTACGTCACCACTAGATAAAAAATGTAAATGATCCAGTTCAGCGCACTTTAAACACAGCGGTTTTCCTATCTCCATAAATAATAAGCTACTTTTAAATAGTGTTTGTTGACATTTTGAACATTGAGCATCCTTCGTGAACTGAAAAACTACTAGTTCCGGTAATTTACTAAGTTTTGCTAAAATTTGTTGTTGTTTATTAATAGCAAGATCATTATTAAAATAATGTAATTGATACATTTGTTCAATTGCCAAAGCACCATCTTTACTGAATTGTAATTCTCTAGGATGTCTAGTAGTAGACCAGGCTTTAATTGTATGAGCAATTAACTGCTGTTCTGCTACCCACTTAGTAAATACTGCTTTAGTTTGCTTAATTTTTTCTGTGCCAGCATTGATAGCTAATTCTAGGTAAGGAATTTGACAGGTTTTCCATAAATTAATTTGTGCTAACTGTAAAAAGCCAAGCCTAATAAAAATGTCCATTAAACTAACATAGTTATTTTGGCTTAATCCAGTTAAAGCTGATCTAATAACTCGTTCTTCTATATTACTACGAGTTTTAATTTCAGCTTGTGCTAACACTTCTTCCACCATAATATGTCTCTAAACATTTTAATGCATTGCTGGTTCTTCATTAGTTTGCGGCATATATTGCTCCAAGGCTACTTTAACCTCTTCTAATCTAGTTTTACAAATCTTATAAGCTTTAGTAGCTTTTTCAATCATCGGGATCAATTCATCAATATTAGCCTCTCGTTGTACTCGTAAGTTTTCTGCTATTTCTTTAAGAATTTCGTAATTAGGGGTAAATTTCTCGGTCATCGCTATTCTTCTCCATTATTAATTATCTTTAAAATTCCATCATAAAATTCTATTTGCAGATCTCTATAATTTTTAGCTTGGGTTTTAGAGCTTACTACTTGATTTAATGGATCTCGAACCACTACATAACCACGTTTTAAAGTTGCTTGTGGCCCTAAACTAATTATATTAGTTATTAATTCTTTAATGATCTGGACTTGTTGATGATATTGGTTAACTACTTGTCCGGTTAATTCATTAAATATTCTAGCTACAATTTCATTACTTGATCTATAATTTTGTTCTATAACAGTTGCTATATTGCGCCATAATAACGGTAATTCTTGTTTAGTAGCTAAATATAGTTTAGGTACAACCGTGTTAATATTATTAAAATATTCCAATACTTTTGCTTGTATATGGATTAATTGTAACATGTTATGCTCATAGATCCTGGCATATTGTTGAGTTATTAGAGTGGTAGTTATTTTAACGGTATTTTGTGAATTAATCAGAGTGTTATTATATTGTTGTTCAACATTTTGCCCGGTTTGTAAAATACCAAGTTCAGCTATTTTTAAAATTTTGTTTAATTGTTCTACTGTGGCATTATAGTTACTTAAGTATATATTATTGCTCAAATTATTAATTTCTTTAGCGTTAGTGGTTGCTTGTTGAGCATTTTTCATAATAGTATTAAAAATATAGCCAATAACTTTAGATGGAGTATCAAACTTACACCCAGCTACTTCATCTATTATAGTATTGTCCCGTTCATGTCCGATACCGGAAAATACCACTATTTGGCTTTCACAAATCAATTTGGCTATGCTGTAATCATTTAACCAAGCCAAATCAACCGCAGCACCACCGCCACGAATAATTGCAATAGCATCAAAATTCATAGTTTGATGCGCTGTAAAAATGGTTGTTAAGGCCCTAGTAATTTCATTACTAGTATCTATTCCTTGAAATTGAGCAGTGTAGTAATGAAAATCACATAGTCCATAGCTTTGTAATAAAGCAGCTTCTCTTTTAAAGTCCCCTAAACCAGCCGCAGCGTCAGGGCTTAATACCGCAACTCTAGTAAAATCACCAGGCATTGTTAATTGTTTGTTTTTACTATAAAGACCTGCTTTTTGTAAAGTATCACGAATTGTAGCTAGTTTAGCCGCTAGATCTCCCATGGTATAGGCAGGATCTAGATCTTTAATATATAAACTAAATCCATACTGCACACTAAAATTTAACCTAACCAGTAGTAATACTTGCATTCCTGGTTTTAAAAAATCACCGGTTACTTGTTTAAATCGTTCAAATAACCCAGGATAATCATCTTTAACAATCATGGCTTTAGCTTTACTTAGCAGCTTGCCGTTTTGCATTTCTACTAATTCTAAATAACAATGTCCGGTTGCTGTATGTAAAGACACTTCGCTAATTTCTGCTTTGATCCATTCTAAATGTGGCGTTATTTGTCTGACTGCTTGATTAACTTTTTGTAATAATTGCGATAAAGTTATGCCTTTATCCTTATAATTATCGATGGCAGTTTCATCATTTTTAGGTTGTTCAGTAGCTACTAACCATTTACTAAAATTATTCAGATCTAAGCCACTTGGTATATACCATTTTTTTTCGTCATTATCCCAACGGCCACCTAATAATTTTACTTGGTCTTTTTCAGCAAAATCTACCTTTAAATATACATTTGTCATTAATAATGCTTCAATGTTATAACTGTACTATAAAATAGTAAGCTAATCAGTATTTTATTGCAATACCTGATTAATGCTGTATATATTTTATGTGACTAAAAATGATAAAATACCTTAAAAAAAATTGAATCAATAATTACTATGAATACAAGAACTGTAGATCAAATAAAACATTATCAACAAATCTTATCTAAAGCATTAGCAATTTTACCTAATAAAGAAGATCTAGTTTTATTTGAACAATCCATACATGCAATCTCTATGATTAATCAATATCAAATATTTGAATTGGCTGAAACAGTGTTTAAGCTCATAGTAATAAAAGATTTACGTAGTTTAGCTGTTGAAACTTTAGGTTTTTGGTTACACGTGCCTTGGTTCAAACAGCCAGCCTATGAAATATTTGTTAATGATCCGGATCCTGAAGTAAAATTTAATGCTTTATTATCTTGGGTTAGCTATTATACCGGCACTAAAGATCCTATAGTTTTAGAAAAATTATATATAATTTTGATTAATGACAATAATCCTATTCCTATAAGAAAAACCGCATTAACCGGAATTTTAAATGTAAGCGATTTTAATTATAACCCAAGCGATCCAAACATGGTTAATTTAATGAATATGATCTCTAAAAAAACATTTTATGAACACATAAATTGGGAAATGATAACCAATATTATGAAAACTTATGCACCAGAAGCTATAAAAATTTGTCCAATTATTAAGTAATGCTTAATAGATCCTTAATCTTAGAGTTACATCATTAATTTATATAGGTCAGAATTTTTATGATGATCTTATAGCTATATTGCAGAGCAGATAAAAATAGGTAAGTTGTATTATTTTTTAGATCATGGTCTCTATAAAACTTTATAGATTTTTAACATATAAAAAAAATTCAACTACCAATTTTTACCTGCTATCTATTAAATATTACCTTTTATGCAATCAATATTAATAAATAGGTTTTTTCGTTAAAGCTATGTAACTATTTTAACAAAAAATAAAAATTTATATTTTATTATTTAGTTTTAGCTTTGGTTTTTGTTTTAATCCTAAATTTTGTTGACTGCTTTTTAGGTTTGCTCATCTTTTTTGAAATAGCTTTTTTGGTAGTTTTTTTAACAATACTATGTTTTACGTTTGGTTTCTTAAAACTGCTAGTTTTACGTTTAGCAGTAGTTGTTTTTTTAATCATTTTTTTAGAGTTCATTTAAATGGTTCCTTATAATAAAAAATAAAATTTTCTTAGATTTTGATTTCATAATAGTACAATTTATATTTTTTGCTTACAAACACTTTCTATAGTTTCCAATATTATTAATATTTCATTAAAAACCAAAAATTGATTTTATTAATTAAATTCATGTGATATAAATAATATTTAAGATACATATATAAAAACTTTATAGGTATAATAATATCTAATGTGCTTGAAGAACTGGTTGTTGCTGATTTAAGGAAAATTTTGCTGCAATGCTTAAATAATAATACTAATGAAAGCATTATTAATGTAGCCATTGATATGATATTAAATGGGGTACATGTAAATCTAGTATCCAAAGCTACTGGTTTGTCGGTATATGAAATATTAAAATGGTATACTAATAAACATTAAAATTTATATTGAAAACTTATGCTTTAAAATATTATAATAAATGCATAGTAATAAAAATAAAGTAGATCTGCTATTTATAATATTGTCTGTAAGTAAAATAAGTAAGTTATAAAATACCAAATATTATACTTAAAACTTAAACACAGTAATTCCCGGTGAATAAAAAAATCCTTTATTTAGTTAGATATTTAGTGACTTAAAAAAATATTTTTCGTAAACTTTGGTTATAGGTTAATCAATTTTTTAAAGGTGGTTAACATGGAACCAAAACAATTAGTAAAGAAAATGAAAAAGCATTTATGTTTACCTGGGTTGCTAAAATCAACTAGAAGATCTTTTGAACTCATCCAAGATTCAGTAAAACGAACAGCAGAAATATCGCTACCTGATGTCTTAATGTCTGGTCTAGCAATGTTAGGATTAAAATACCCGTCTTTGTTACAATTTGATATAGCAACCAGATCAGACGAAATGGTTAAACATAATTTAAGTGCTTTGTATAGTATCCAACAAGCTCCTAGCGATACCCAAATGAGAGAAAGATTAGATCTAATTTTACCGCAACATTTACAAAAAACCATTAATAAAACCATAGCTTTACTACAAAGGGCTAAAGTTTTAGAACAATACAGATATTTTAAAGATTATTGTTTAGTGCCGATAGATGGTACTGGTTATTTTAGTTCTAATAATATTTATTGTGAATCTTGTTGCCAAAAAAATCATAAAGATGGAACAGTAACATATCAACATCAAATGCTAACAGCAGTTATAGCACACCCTAATTACAAAACAGTGTTTCCTTTAATGCTGGAACCAATAACTAAACAAGATGGTATTACGAAGAACGATTGTGAACATAATGCTGCTAAAAGATTATTACGAAGCTTACGTAACTATCACCCGCATTTGAAGATGATAATATTGTTAGATGCATTATATGCTGATAGCGCTATTATAAGATTACTTCAAAAACTAGAGTTACCATTTATTATTACCGCTAAAGAAAAAGATCTATCTTATTTGTTTGATGCATATAAGAATGCTAAAAAAGAGGAAGTTTGTTATGTAAGAGAAGGTATTAATTTTAACTATAAATTCTGTAATAACTTACCATTAAATGATTCCAACCAAGAAATCAAAGTAAACCTTTTTCAAGTTTTGATCAGTAATCAACCCAAAGAACAATATTTTTGCTGGATTACTGATTTACCGTTAGATAAAAATGATATAGAAGAATTAACTAAAAGTGGGAGGTGTAGATGGCGAATAGAAAATGAAACCTTTAATACTTTAAAAAATCAAGGCTACCAATTTGAACACAATTTTGGTCATGGCTACAAATATTTAAGTACCGTACTAGCGTATTTGATGTTTCAAGCTTTTTTAATTGACCAAATACAAGAATTTTGTTGCAAATATTTTAAAGCAGCATTAGAAAAAGCTCAAAGTAAGCTTAGATTATGGGAAAAAATTAGAGGCTTATTTATTCATTATTTTGTAGATAGCTGGGAGCAAATTTATACTGTTATTATTGATAATCTTAGAGGGCTACATTTAAGCGAACTAATAAATACTTCTTAAACTGATTATAAAAAAGTTTTTATGTTTTGCCTGTGGTAGCCGTTGAATTTTGATTAATAACTAGTATAAATTCTTCTAATAGAAAAGGATGGGATTTTTGAATAATTTTTCTCGATTAAAGAATTCTGAACTTAGAGTAAATACAACTTTTGACCGGGAGCTTCTGACTTAAACAAAAAAAATTGTATTTTATTGATTATTTATGTTAATAATAAATTAAGCGCTAATTAGGTGAAGACATGGCAAATATTGATACATTAAAACATTATGAAGAACTAGTAGCTAGTGGCATTTCAGATAAGCAAGCTAGAGTGCATATTTATACCTTAGAGAAAGCTTTAAATAATCTTGGTACCAAAGAAGATTTACGGACTATAGAAAAAGATTTAAGGCATTTCTTTGTAATGTCCATCGTTGGTTTTATATATGCTCCACTCGCTATTGCCTGGCTAATAAAACATTTACCATAAATATAAGTTTAATTTCTTTATAGTATGGGATCAACCACTTTTGGAAAAAATACTAAACCTTAAATAATGATTTATTTGGTTAATAATTTAAACATGAGATTTTTTCGAGCTACCTATAAATTTTAACAATATTTATAATTGTAATAAATTTATTATGTCGTTGGTTTTGTAACCTCTACTGTTTTTTCTAACTGAAAATACCGTTGCCTAGATGCTCCATCTATAGCTTTAATGGCTATATCTTGTACCTGTAGATTAGCTTGGTTAGCTCTTTCAGTAAATTGACCAATTTGTGCTTCCAAATTAGTAACCTTAGTTTCTAGGTTAGTAATGATCTGTTTATAAACTTTAGTTTCACCTTCTACTTTGGTTTGTGCTAATTTAGCCTCATATTCATACTTTAAAGTTAAATTTCTAGTAACATTATTTTCCGTATCTAAAATAGCCTGTTGTTTTTCTGCTGGGAAGTTTTGTACTCTTTCTTTAAGCATCATTAATTCTTGCTCTGCTGCTGATAGTTGTTCTTCACGAAGCTTAAATTCCTGCTCCAAAGAAATCCGCTTCTCAGCTAATTCTTTTTCTAGCTGTTGCTTTTCAGCTAAATATTGATCTTGTTCTTTAGCCCTAGTTAAATTACGTTTATAAATATACTCATCTTCTTCACGAGTTCTAAGTTTCTTTGTCAAAATTTCTTGTTCTTTTATGGCTAATTCAAAATCTTCTTGTTCCTTTTTCCAAGTATCACGCTTATCTTGCATTTCTTGTTCAAATACACTACTTTTTTCTTTCATGGTTTTTTCAAAAACTGCTGATTTTTCTTTTTGAGCTAATAATAACGCTGCTAAAGTATCTGTATTGACTTTAATTTCATATAATTCTGCCAGTTCTTGAGTTTGAATATTAATTGCTTGTCTAAGGTTAACTAATTTTTGATTTTCAGCTAATAATTGATCTTCTAGATCTTTAAATGATTTATTGATGATTAATTTTAAATTAGCCAAACCTTTAACAACATCATCTGCAGAGCAGTTAGACGCTAACTCTACTACTGCCTTTCGGTCACCAGCTACTTTTTCTTCTTGTTTATTAGATTTTTTATTTTGCTTTATTTGATCTAATAACTCATAGTAAGCGTCTAAAATTTCGTTTTTAGTATTTCTAGTACCAATTTCTTCTACCATGTTTTTTGTCAACCATGAATAATTTATATATTTTTAAGTTAATATATTTAAATTATATAAGTCAATAATTTTATTTCGAATATTTTCAAATTGTTATTAAAATAATAAAATTTGAATAACATAACTGCTGTAAACATAATTAAAGATTAAACAATTGTTAAGCCAACCACCTCTCATTGTTTGTTTGCCGTACTAATCACATCTGCCGGACGAATTGTTTTACCATTACGTTGATAACCTTTACGACAAACCTCAATAATAGTACCTGCGGGTAGATCGCCTGAAACTGGTCGCGTTTCAAGTACTCTTATTTTATCAGTTTCAATTTGATCATCTTTAAATACTATTTCTTGTACTTGCCAGTGCCTCAGTACATCAACAAGCCATTTTTCAATTTTCCTGATAACAAGTTGGGAATTAGTTCCGTTATCTAAACCTATATTCGGTTCAACAATGGTTATCATATCAAGAATATCAATAATTCGTAAAGCGGCATCATTTAAAACATATTCAAAATTATTCTGATCCTCTTTTAATTGCTCTTGTAACCTAATATTAGATCTTTGTAGTTCAGAAATACAAGCTTCAATTTGTAACATAGAATGGATAACATTACTTTTCATTTAACAACTCTTCTCTAAAAGGAATATTATGTAAGAAAAAATTCATGAAAGGTGAAAGAGGCCAAACTTCAGTTACAATATTTTTATCTTCATAGCTTAAGTAACGAAAATAATGATGCAAAAACCTTTGTGCCGGATTAAATAGTTCGCTTTGTGCTTGCCTAAAAATGGCCATTTTCTCCGGTTTTTGTTGAATTAATTTCATAACTTTTTGCATAATGGTTTGTTTAGAATCGACAATAACAACATCAAGAACTGTAAATGGATCAGGCCGCGATAACACAGATAATTTAGGAGGAGATCCTTTAGAATTATGCTGCAAATTTGTAATGAGATGTACCTCTGGAATACTAGCAACAGATAAATTTAATTTTTCAACAAGATAAGAAATAGTATGATTATATAAATATTGTTTGCATTTATGGCACTCACAATTGAAATCAAAGAAATCTTTTAACCTAATAAGTTTGTTGATCTCTTTATTAGTTACTAGATTTTTAATGTGCTGAAAAAATTCTTCAGATAGTTCTGCAGCAATAAGAAAACAAGAATCTGCAATAAGCGCTAGGTGCTCATATAAAGCAAGTTTGTTTTTTTTAATTTCTTTGATAATCTTTTTAGATTTCTTGATATCATTAAGAGTTAATAAAAATTGTAAACAGTCTTGTTGCCTACCACATAAAAGATCGATCTGCTTTTCAAAATTATGGTCATTTGTTTGACAAGCAATACTTTTTATTACACATAAATTTAAATTTTTTCGATCTTTATGTTCATCATATAATACCAGAATTGATTGTTTAATTAAAATATTATTAATTACAGGATCTTGAAGTACCGGATAAAATTCAAACAATATTCGCCAAAATTTAGCTGTAATATTTATTTGCTCTGTTGTCTTGACTATAAAATATACTGTTTGTATGGCAACGTTTCTAAATAAACTTATAGGTTCGATCAAGTTTTCAAAATCGCTTATTTGTACTAACCCACTTAAAGATCCTTTTTTTATATTTGCAGCACGTAACATAAGTGCCAATCGAAGGTATGGATGAAATTGATCTTTGGTGGTTAATTTTAAAATATTATTGATCATAGATAATTTATCGCCACCAAGAACCCAAATAACTGCATGATAAATATTAACATGATATATCCCACATAGTTCTTGATTTAAGACGGCAAGCCAAGGTAAAAACTTTTGACCTAGCCGCCCAGTTGCAGCATCATAATTAATAAGATAACTTGGAGTTGGGATAATATCTAAACCTGCCAAACGACTGTCTACTGCCAACTGCAAAACCTGAGTTAAAATATCGACTTCATAGTCAAGGAAACTTTCAAATAACGCTTTATCCCAAGATAGCTTCTGTTGATTTTTAATTTCCAGCTTAGAAAAGAGAATTTTGATCTCATTGGCAAGAAAACGAATTTCTTCAGCTATGTCACTATGGTATATTGGATTTCTTAGAATTAGACAAGCTCCACCTGTTAAAACACAACCAACAAAAGCTGAAATATTACCAATAAATTTACTTTCAGGTTGGAAAAACACCAGTTTACTTAAATTTTCCACCAAAATTCCTGACCATTCTTTTTTAGATGCTTTTAAAATACGCTCTAATTGTTCATAATCATGCTTTCGCCAAAGTAAGTCGAACAAATGCTGTTTTAAGGCAGCATATATATGCGTTTGTGGTATTAATTTCTGCGCAATAAGAAACAAGGTATAAAGAGTTTTTTCAGATAACCCTTCCATTGTAGCCAAAAAATGTTCGTCTTTAAAAACATGTGCCGCAATAATAGCACAATCTTCTTGTAATTTTGTATGTCCTTTCGCTACTAACGGCCATAAGGTAACCAATGCTTGCAAATTTTGTTGCAACTGTAATAAAGAATAACCATATATATACCGATCTCGATTTGTTAGTACAGATTGTTCATGTACTATATTTACAATTTCTTTAAAGTGCTTCCCTCTGATTAGATCAAGGGAAATAAGGTGAGGAATTTTTTGTTTTTGTGGTTTGGGTGTTTGTCTACAGTTCATTGCATTTCTTCTAAAACTGGGGGTGATCTGGTTGGCTCCATCTTATGAGTTAACATTGCATTAATATTGGCTAATTCCTGCACTTTTGCTTGTAATACTTGATTCTCCTGCCGTTGATCTATAATTAAATTAAGCTCTTGTTTTATTATAGAACTCATTTGTTGCAATTGTTCAATTCCCATTTCAGATTTAGCTGATCTGGAGATATCACGAAATTCTGTATGTTTTAGAAAAGTTAAAACCTGCATTCCAACAAAAATACCAAACACCGTACATATAAGAAAAAGAATCGATGGTATTATTTGAACTATAATTAATATACTGGATAATTTTTTTGGTGCAGCTTGCTCTAAGCTGGGTTCTTCATTGTTCATTTGGATCTCCTCACGTACTGCCAAAAGTAACCGATGCACTTTGAGATCTGAACCACATTGCACGCACCCTTCAGCTTCCTGATCTTTGGTATTATTGGTTTTACAAACTGGACAAATCACAAGGTAACATCTCGATCAAAACGTCTACTAGGAATGTCAGACCATGACACTCTTGAATCAATAAGTTCATAAAGAGTTTCCCGTGCACTTTCTGCCAAACCTTCATTTTGGTACAAATATAAATCAGCAAATTTTTTTGCTTGACTACGAATTCGCTTCGCCTCATTGGGATGATCAATTTCTATAAATGAAGCTGCCTTTTCTGCTATTACCAAATCAGAGGCTATCGGTATATCAGCATAAAAACTTTCTAACTCTTCATCTAAACGTTTAAATTTTGTAACATCATCTAAATCTCCCAATGCTTGTTTGAGTTCTGTTAAAATATTTTGCAACCGGATCTTTTCTTCATTAGAAAAAATATAATAGGTTGATCCTATCTTTTGTGCTGCTAGTGCAAATTCATATAGGCTTAAAGGGGCAATGTTTTTTTGTTGACAATCTTTTAGAGTATTAATTTGATGTTGTGCTTTTTGTTTTTGTGCAGCACGCGTTTCTCCTGTAATAGGATCGCTTGCCGAAAGTATAGTGGCGACAACTGTACGGCTCAAGCGCAATACATCGTATTCTATACCAGAACTCTGACAAGAATTAATAATTGTGGACAGAGTACGCTCTAAATCATTATAAAGTTTAGCAGTAAGACCACCACGCGCAATTTGTGCTTCTACTTCCAACTGTTCATTTTGCAATGACCAAGCTTTCATAGTAATGATGTTATCCTCATTTACGGAAAAACAAAGCATGAATTCCGTAAGATCATGTTCTTTGTTTATACCTATCTTATTATCTTCTTTATGAAACCAAAGCTCTCCAACAATATCTAACACTCCATTTACTTCATTAAACACCCGAAGCCTAGCAAGAAATTGTTCTTCATGAGCAAACTTTAGCTTTTCTTCCACACTGAACGGTAATGGAGTATTTCTTGCTACCAACAAATATCTTTCGCCACCAGCCAACTGCAAATAATAATCATGGGCTGTAGAATGCATCATTGAAAATGTTGGTGTTTCTAGATCTTCTTGACCGATCATTTTTGCAGCCATAAGCGCAGCTCCTTCGGCAATAGCAAACATTGGTCGAGGATGCACCATAACTTTTTCTGAACCAAACATATGTCTTAATTCATCCTGAATTGCTAAAATAAGAGAAGAACCACCAACCATTAACACCGTATCAATAAGCTCAAGTTCAAAACGAATTTCATGTAAGATTTGTTTTGCAACATGAGAGACCCTCTTAACAACTGGCTCGATAAGTTGATTAAATTCTGTGCGATTTATAGTAACATCAATATCAATCAATTGGTTTTTTTCATTTTTTAATAGGCCAAACATTGCAACTGTTGCAAATTCTTGAAAACTTAACTTAATTTTTGCTGCTTCTGCTTTTTCTTTTATTTCAACCAAAAAGCGTGCCTGATCTGCAGGTGCAAGTTGGTTAATAAGTTCCTTGATAGGTTGGCAGTTGGCGGCTTTTTGGGCACAAGCAAAAACATGATCTACAAGCAGGTTATCAATGTTATCCCCTCCAAGCCACATATCACCACCTTTGGTAATTTCCATAATACTCCCACCCGCCAAACTTAATATAGAAATATCAAAGGTTCCCCCACCAAGATCAAATACCATAATTGTACGAAAATCATTTTTACCAAGATCTTCTATGCCAAAAGATAAGGCCGCCGCAGTCGGCTCAGGAAGTAATCGCAAAAGTTTTATACCCGCATAATCACAAGCAGCTCGAGTAGCAAATTTTTGACGATCAGAAAAATAAGCCGGAACGGTCACCACAGCTTGATCTATTTTACCTTGAAGTTCTGCTTCACCATCACGAATAAGCTTGCTTAATATAAACCCTGATATCATCTCCGGTGTATACGTTTTTCCACAAAGAGGAATATATATGGAACCAGGCGCAGACGCTTCAGTTGTAATTTGATAACTTACACTATTATTTTTAATAAGATGTTGTATTTCAGGATCTTCAAAATCTCTACCCATAAGGCGTTTTACAGATCTAATGGTTTGCTCCGGATATTGTTTTAACAAATTGCGAGAATGACGACCAACAACAAAATCAACTGATGTCTTTTCAGGATTAGGAACAGCTGTTACACAGGATGGGGTCAATTCTTCGCCTTCTGCATTACGGACGATAGAAACATTCAGTTTTTTTATAGCAACTACAGAATTCGTGGTACCTAGATCAATACCTATTGTCATTCCCATCTTTTTAACTCCACAACTAATAAAAAACCACGTATTATTAACAAAGCACTGTTGCTAGAATTAGCAAAATTTTTATACCTGTCTGCCCTTACATTTGCAAAAAAGAAGCCTCCCTTTAATTATTCAACGCGATAAAATATCTTTGCCAAAATTTAAACTAACAAACTTTAAAACTATGCTCTATAATTGTCTCAAAACTTTTTTAATACTAAAAATAATATTTACCATATCTATAATACCTTGTCCATACACATTTTTTCTCTTTCCTGGTAGTTTTTGCTATATGGAATTAGTTTTAATCAAAAAACTATAAATTAAAAATAAACTCTTTTTAAATATTTCATAATTTCCAATTAATTGCAGTAGTTATTTTAATTGCCAAAGATAATAGCCTCTATAAAAATAGAGGTAATAACATTTTATTTGATTTTACAGAAACAATAACAAATTTCACAATGAATAATTAAGAATTTTGTGATGATTTAGT
>SESC01000412.1_pt1 | contig 15636 bp, 15 predicted proteins | sample 3171431 | NCBI WGS metagenome assembly SESC01 (sample SAMN06051868, study PRJNA518727) | freshwater metagenome | biome: subpolar coniferous forest; feature: holomictic lake; material: water; isolation source: holomictic Lake 227, 8 m depth | place: Canada: near Kenora, Ontario | collected... | reverse complement strand
ATTTCAAAAAATATCACCGTTTACATATTTGATCATTGATGTTTATTAGCGTATACCTTGACGGGATCAAAGACCTGCCCTGATATCTCTTTTCCATCAAGTGTTCGGAAAAAGCAGGTCATATGGCCCGTATGGCATGCAGCCCCTTCCTGGATGACTTCGTAGAGCAGGCAGTCCTCGTCGCAATCCACAAGTATTCTCGATACATGTTGCACATGTCCACTCTCTTCCCCCTTTTTCCAAATTTTTTTGCGGCTCCTGCTATAGAAATGGGAAAATCCGGTGCTTGCTGTGAGCCCGACTGCTTCACTATTGGCATACGCGACCATCAACACCTCTCGGGTTGCCTGGTCCTGGACAACGACGGGGATAAGACCGTCCTGGTAACGTAATGGCAGTATAATTTTAGATACCTCCAAAGAAATTAAGGCATATGGTAAGGATATCCCCAATAAAAAGGCCAAATATCAGACCGACTGTGATAGGGACGATAAATGGGACGCCATATGATATCCAGACCTTTCCCGCCCGTTTATACAATGAAATTTCATGGGAATATTGTTCCGGGTGTAATCTGAGGTCTTTTGTATAAATGCGCTTCCCTCCTTTTACAAGTGATCCAAGGGCCTCCCCGAGTTTCAGAAATCTCCGATCGATAGTCCCATCCGTCTCCGTGATCTCTTCAATGATAAATCCAAATGAATTCTGCACCTTATCCCCATCGACAGGGTACCCGAGGAACCGGTAGAGTAATGGCGCCCTGTTTCCTCGGTAAATGTTCGTAACAAAGAGTGCGATGGGGGCAATGAGGTTGAATATCACCGCATTGACAAGGACCGTGAAAGGGAAAAATGCTAATGGTGGATAGCCTGCAAGTGGTGTGAAGGGAAAGATGGGGATTGTAAGTGAGATAAACATCAGTGCCCACGCATCAGCACCGCCAAAAAGATGAAGAACTGCAAACAAGTAAAAAATAAGGCAGAAAAATGCGATCATGCCCAGGTAAGCGTATGAAATCTGTGATGCAACTCGTATGGCATAGTAAAACCATGAGAATGAAACAAGAAGGAAATAGATTATTGGCCAGGTATCCACAAAAATGTTCTCCTTACCTCGATACTCGAGAACGGTCGCGCAGGAAAAAATAAGGGCGGCGGCCATGGACATTAAAAAAATGCTCGTCATTCCTAAAGTAAGAAAATATAACCCTGTGCAGACCTGGAGGGTAATTATCAGTACCGGCCATACCAGCTGTTTTGGGGAACTGATCTCGCGGTTATTGAAATATGCGAGTAACAGGGTGGCGCCGACAATTCCAACATATCCTGCAAGGAGCACAATTCCATTATTGAAAGAGAGAAATGCCAGTCCAGCCGCGGGGATGCCTATGAAAAGGAGCGGCACCCACGTAATAAACGGGACCCTCCGATCAATAATATCAAGATATGATGCATAACAGAGTGTTATCACCACGGCAATAACACCGATTACAAGAGGGACGATGATCATGGTGGTATGTGCATATCTGTATCAGGACTTTTTAATCATGGCGTTTTTTAGAGAATCACGGTCACGAGCATCTCCTTCCACCTGTGCATTTCATTGCAGGGTGTACACCGCAAGGCATTGACCTAAGCCTCATTTCCCTACCACTTTACAGTATGTAGGCTTCCTTGTTGCCAGGACGATGGGGGATAAATCCGTATAACATACTAATATAGTACGAAAAGACAGAAAGTATCCTACACAGGGAAACAGGTGACTTTGGGTATCGGCAGTCTATCTGGATTGTCCGAGGTTCCTTGTTTTCTGGGAAAATCCCTGGTTTATTCAGGGATTAAAAAAGGAGTAAAATCTGAAATGGAGATCAGCGAGTTTCTCAACGAGAAGGTGAATGCGACCACACTAGAATACTCTTTGAAATTAAACGATCTTAAAAAATTTGCAGACGACGGACGAAAAAGTGGGATTGGAGTTGCCGATATCGGGATCGGTAAGATATATTTACTGTTTAAGAAAGGTGAACCAGAAGGTGCAGTAGAGATAGAAAAAAATGGGATCATTCTGGGTGATAAGGCCATATACCTTCTGAAAGGAAGTGAGATGTTCTCGTTTCACCCGGTTGAGCACGATTTAATCGAAAGTTACATTCTCTTGTGCCGTATCTTTGATCGGAGCCACTTAACCAGTAATATGTCGATGGCAATGCCAACCATTGAAAGAAGAAATGAAGGAACTGGTTCATTTACGGTAAAAATTGTAAAAGGCCAGGTACCCCAGTCAGGTATTCATGTATCGATCCGAAAGCAGGGGAGGGTCATCGGAAGCGATGTCACTACACCTGAAGGGAAGGCATATTTCAAGGTGCTGTTCGGTGAGTATGATTGCGTGGTAATGGATCGCGACAGAAAAATCCGGATATTTCCCGTCACCGTGCGTTCAGGCGGGCGTGAAGAGACCATTGAGATCGGATAAGCCGGGGGCATCACAACACTCGTAATTTTCACCAGGTGGTACAGGAATGCCTGATCCGAAAATACCATTGAGGTATTTCCATATGAAATAAAATGGGTCACTAATTATTTTTTGAGGTATGTCAATATCAACGAATATCTGCCGCCATTTATTTTAACTTCTGATTGCTGTTTCAGTTCTCTTTCAACCTCATATGATATTGTTTAAATAAATGGAACCAAGAGGTATATCCTATGGAGAGGAAAAAGATCGACCGGAATGATATCGAGGCTATCATCAAGGGGGATAAAGATATCACCCAGTTCCTTGAGATCCACCCCGGCGAAGGAATTATGTCTGCATTCGGCGTCCGAACGAGTAGTAACCCGAATTACCTCCTCCGCGCAATGTATGAAATGTATGAACGGTCGTTAAACCGGAAGCTTGCGGTCCAGATGATGAGGAAACTATACCGGTCCGTAGGCCTGGGTGCGACCGGTCTCAATATGTTTCTTAAAAAACAGGGCCTGGAACTGAAACCGCACGAGTTTCTCATGTTCGCATTCAAGTTACAGCACCAGCAGGGATGGGGGGCCCCCCTGGAACTGGTCTCACAGAGCGGGGACAAAATTGTTGTGAAAACAAAATACACATTTGAATCGGACGTGATGAAAGACTGGGCAATGCCCGTCTGTGGTGTCCATGTCGGATGGATGGAAGGTGTTCTGGCTGCGTTCACCGGTAAGAACTGGGTGGGAGAAGAAGTGACATGCCATGCAGCAGGTGGTGGTGCATGTGAATTTGTGTTCACAAAACGTGATGTAAGCTGGAATGAGAGGGCAGAAGGGATCAGGAAAGGAGAACGATCCCTGACTGAATTTCTGGAACTTAAACCCCTTGAAGGGAAGATTACCCTGATAGAAGAACCTGTTATCATGGTACCCCGGATGCTGTTCAATTCGATGATGGGGTCGATGAGTAAGATTGTCGGGGAAGCTGCAGCCGGAGGAGTTATCAATTACCGGGCGTACATGGAACTCGGTACCCAGAATATCGCGTTTTTCAAGAAAATGGGTATCAGTGATCCCAATACACTGATTGATATGGCACTTGCGTTCTATGGGCAGATGGGATGGTTCAAAGTAATAAAAATGGACTGGAACGAGGCAAAGAAAGAAAAAATTATTACCCTTGACAACAGCGCGGAGGCCGAATCTCTTGGAAAGAAAGACAAACCCTCCTGCCATTGTACCTCTGGTCTCCTGGCGGGTATTGTATCAAGTGCTTTTAATGTCCGGGTCCAGGGAAAAGAGATAAAATGCAAATCCAAAGGCGACCAGTACTGTGAATTTACAGTGACAAATAAAACCGAGTAAGGGTCTGTTGACGACCTCCTATGAATTTTTAATAACTCCCAAATGACGATATGGATGTGAACAGAAAATCAAAAAAGCGGGCCTTGATCCGCAGTGATCACTTCCTCGAATAAATCTATGGGAATTCTGCCACTTTTTCTCGTAAAATCATAAACCCATGAACGATATTGTTCACCAGTCCTGGAATTCAGAAACAGCCATTAATTCTGGTGCTTTTTATATTCGTCGACAGTCCTTGAAATTTCATCAAGTTCGGATTCGGTGAAATCTGTCGCAAATCCTGCTGTATCACGTTCTTCTAGAAGTTGCCGGATCCGTCTCGACATGACGTACATGAAAAAACATTGCACAATAATAACCAGCCCGAACAGGATGACCAGAGTTTCCTCAATGTTCATCGTTTCCCTCTGAACAGGACCTTTGCGAAACGGTCTACAAAGCCATCTTTAGCTTCCTGCCTGGTTTCCTTGAAGGGTATACCCGCTATATCTGAGGCGATCCTCTTTATCGCGATGGACGCACCGGAATCCGGGTATTTGATCACCACCGGTGTTTTAAAGGATGCAGCCTTCCTGATATTCGGGTCTTCAGGGATTGTCCCAATTACTTTCACCCCCAGGACTTTTTCCATTTTCTGGCTGACGAAATCAGTTTTATCCACCGCTGCCCGGTTTAGGATGGCACCCATCACATGACCCCCCACAACTTCGGTGAGGATTTTGGTTTTCAGGGCATCAACAATTGAGGAAAGTTCAGGATTAACTACAAGAATAACTTCATCCGCGATCGCCAGAGGGATAACACCGTCCCTGCTGATACCCGCTGGTGCATCGATCAACAGGTACTCACAAAGGTTTACCAGTTCCTTCAGCGCGTCTTTTAGTTTTTCCGGGTCGGCCTGCTGAAACCCCTGGAGGGAAATACCGCTCGGTACAACTTTTAAACCTGCTGGCCCGTCATAAATTGCGTCTTTGATGTTTGCTTTCCCCGCAAGGACTTCATGAAGCGTGACCGGAACATTCTCAAGGCCAAGGGCCAGGCCGAGGTTCGCCATTCCGATATCTGCATCCATTATAAACGTCTCTTTCCCCAATTGGGCGAGACAGGTGCCAAGGTTCACCGTCACTGTAGTTTTTCCTGTTCCTCCTTTACCGGAAGCCAACGTGTAGACCCTGACCATTAAACACCTTCACAAGAGTTGTGTAATGTAGATTTATATGCTGGTAATTAAATCCTCTCCCTCGTTGGTAATTTATATCCACCAGTTCATGATTTTTTCCGTGTCACTCTTGATACTGGCCAATGAAGTGTCTTTCACCAGGTGGTCGGACTGTATGATTCCGATTACCGATGATCCCTTATGTGTGATATAAAATAATTTCATCCCTGGTACAGAAGGGGCCTCGCCCTGCTTAAAGAACTGGGCATAGTGGGCCGCCTCATCCTGTCCACTTTCCCTGGTTGATGCAATCATCAGGCCGTCCGTCGCAGACAAGGTGATCGCATCGAGATGGTATTTCGATACGAGTGCATCGAGATTTTTTGTTATATCTCCAAGGTTTGTGAGCGGTGCATCTTCTGCAGATTGCATTTTTTCCGATATATCTTCCTGTTTAATTCCTGGAATGACTGGTAATGGGGTGCTAATATCATCTTGATGGGTGACGATGCGTATTTTAGAATGATATTTTTTTCCGGTTGAATATGTTACCTGGTAAACTTTCAAAAATAGCAGAACCAGGATAACTACTGCTATTGCAACGATCAAGACGATGACAGGTATGATCGGTATCTGTCCGGGTATTATTGATTGCATGGCATCTTCCTGCTATAGCGCTTGTTTTTCTGGAATTTATTCTTGATCTTCCCTCTCCTCTATCAGGTGATCCAGGTCCAGTTGCTCAATGGTGACCTTGCAGTTCTCCCGAATTCTTTTGGTCATTTCATCCAGGTCCATATTATCGAGAGCTTCCAGGTCGCGGTCAATACATGTCCCATCCACTTCCTGTCCATTTTCAGTTATCGGTTGTTTATCGGGAGATTGTAGAGTACTGGGGGTAGTGACCTGCTCTGATGGAGGCTTTTCTGCCAATACTATTTCTGGTCCCGGGGTGAGATCTTGTTTTTTCTGGTGCTCAAAATGGTTTTCCCGGGTCGCATTTCCTGGTATGTCTTCCTTTCTCCTGGTACCCAAATTGGATATTCCTGTCCTTATTTGCCGTTTTTGGGATTTAATGGCTGATATCTGGAGTGTTGCATGAGGGTTAAATTCCCTTGCCAACTGGAGCTGAACGGTGTTTAATGTTGTAAGGCCTGCATCGACTTTCATGTCAAGAAGTGTTAATATCTTCTGCCAGGCAGGGTGTCCTTCAAGTTGTTCGTAATTTGCAAGGATATAGATCCCGGAATTGAGCACCAGGGTGCAGGTCTCTATTCCATTATTGACCGTACAGTACCCGGTGAACCTGATTTTTTCTATCTCGTCAAGGAGCGAACGAAATAGTATACCTTTCCTAATAGAATGAAATGTGCCCCTTGGGAGTTTCATCAACCGGAGATATACAACGCCATATTTAATAGTCCTTTTTAATATAACGGGGACTCGCACCGTACTTAAAAAAAGAGGTGTAATCTAATATCTGTGCCCTGAAATATCCTTACGATGATACCGGCATTTGGAGGTGCCAGATAAATTCTTTAGCAATATGAGTGTCTGGCATCGAGCCGAAATCCCCGTCTGGCGAACGCACCATTTTAAGGTTATGTCACATGTCAGGCAGGGGCAGGGTGCAGGGAATCTCACCCCGTTAGGGTCTGTATTCTGTTGAAACAAGGGGGTATTGGGGTGGTTTAAAAATACGGTTGCAAACTGACTTTTATCCGGAATGGGAAACAAAGTCATATCCCCAAAAAATCCGGTCATAGACGGGTGGGGGGTTACGAAATGGTGGTGGTATGAGAGTACCCTGCTCATTATTGGAAAAAGGGACCGGAATATGGTGGAATTTTTTCTTTCCAGACTTTGAATTGGTGTTCATACCGAAGATTAATGATACTATTTCAGGGGTGGGCCGGCTTGAAAAAAACATGGGCGTTTTTTTGTGTTGATCACGGAGAAATGAATGAATTGCTCTGGGTCTCCAGTATACCTGAAAATTTATGAATAGCCGCCCAGAATAAAATCAAATTAGGAAACATATTTATCATCGTATGCCAGAATTTCAGTTTATACTGATGATAATATGTATCGGGGAGATCCGGAATGTTAAAGCAGATACTGGGTGAGTTTCTTAAGGTGGAAGGTGTTTCCGCAGCGGTTATCGTAGGGAGAGACGGGTTTGTGATAGAGAGTGCCATATCCGGTAAAATCGATATCGATGCATTAGGTGCAATGGCATCGACTGGCATGGGTACCTCGGAAGCAATGGGAAATGAGCTTGGTAAAGGGGCTCTCGATCAGATGCTTGTGGAACTTGAAAAAGGACCAATTATTATGTCTCCTCTATCATCAGACGAATTAATAGCAATCGTTGCTGATTCAACAGCTAATGTTGGAAGGATCAGGTACGAGTTGAAGAAGAACAAGGAAAGACTGATTGCAGCCCTATAATGCCATGAAGCTGCCAGAAGGGACCCATGTCGGGCATATCAATAATTCGCTTCAGGATAAGGAGGTCCAGCAGATTATCGGCCTCGTTGGGCTGATAAAGACCACCACTCAACAGGGTGAAGGGGTCATTCTGATTGACAAGGGCAAAATTATTGCCGCTTTTTTTTCTTCCAGGGATACTATTTATTACGGTAACGAGGCGCTTAAAGTTAGCAATGCGATCACACCGGAGAAGATGGAGCTCCGCAGCTATACTCCGGACGAGTACCAGACCGCAGTGGAAACCTGCCGGAAGGAAAACCTTCTCATCCGGGATGAAACCTATACCCCCGAAATACCCAACCGTCTCGATGAGAGGTTACTCAGAAAATTACTGGTGCAGCCGGGAGTGATCGCCGTGTCGGCGTTTTCAGATGGTTTTTCAGTCCAGTCTTTTGGGGATGCAGATTTTGATCAGGTTGCGGCAATGGCTGAAGACCTGCTCAGGGCGGGAATTAAAATTGCCCAGGATATGAAGATTGGTCTGATTGACCAGATAATACTTGAAACGGTTTCCGGAAAAATAATTATCGCCCCGTATGGTGATCTGTACCTCTGTATTTTTACAGGGCCTGATGCAAACATAGGCCTGATCCGCGTGGCCCTGAAGAGTATTCAGTGTGATGCCCGGTAGCATGATCTCCGGGTTCCGGGGGCATCATCTGTCACCCTGCAAACGGGGGTAGTTATTTGAAGGACGAGGAGCATGATCCTTTTAATATTATAGCTCAGCGAATACCATCAATGCTACACAACAATGAATGATGATGAACTTGAGGAACAGGGGTTCCTAAAAAAAATTCTTGCAGCGAAGAAGGGTACTGATAAGGGGGCTCTTATGTCCAAACCCGTCGAGGGACCGGTGGTCGTGGATGGGACAGACATTGACGCTCTTATTAAACGCATCGGTGTTCAGAATGACATGACGCCACATTCAGTGCCCCCCGGCCAGGCGGGTGCGGGTCCTGAAATCCCTGTTGCAATAAAACCTTCTGTTTTACCTGTCACCCCCCCACCCGAACATTCGCTATCCGATCCCCCCTCCATAAAAACTCCTGTTTCACCTGCCACAGGACCCTCATGTGCTGCGTCAGAGATAAAACGTGTACCTGCGCCGGTAATGGCACCTGCCGCAGCCATGCCAATAAATCCTGATACATCCCCGTCTAAATCCGTCGAAGAGGTAGAGGCGGATGATATGAAAGATATCGATGCTCTCATGAAAGGCATTGGCGTCCAGAACGACATCCCACCACTTTCAGAGTTATCACCGTCTGTGTTCCCTGATCAGGCGGGTTTGGATCCTGAAATCCCTGTTGCAATACAGCCACTTGTTTCACCTGCCGCAGAACCCTCAGGTGTTGCGTCAGAGATAAAACGTGTACCTACGCTGGTAATGGCACCTGCCGCAGCCATGCCAGTAAATCCTGATAAATCCCCGTCTGAATCCGTCGAAGAGGTGGAGGCGGATGATATGAAAGACATCGACGTTCTCATGAAACGTATTGGTGTCCGGAATGATAGTACGCCATCGTCAGTGTCACAACCTTCAGTGCCTCCTGGTCAGGTGGGTGCAAGTCCCGAGGTCCCTGTTCCCCCCTTCACCCCTCCACCTGAACTCCCGCTATCCGATTCCCCCTCCATAAAACCAGGGTCCCCGCCAGTAATGACACCTGCTGCAGCCATACCAGTAAATCCTGGTACTCCTGTGCCGACCATGAAAGTAGCCAGGACAATGTGGTCAGATGATATAACCGAGCAGGACGAAAAAATTGTCAGTATCGACCAGATTAGGGGCTTAAGCGGCTTAATCCTCCCTAAAGGTGTGACATTTGAGATAGACGCGTTGCAACTGAAGAGCCGGATCTCGCCATTTGCCATGGCAGATGGTAGTGTTCAAGAAGAAATCGATAAAATATGGCAGGCCGGACTCCCGGCAGGTGGCCTTTCCAGTATACATATCGATCAGGAAGGGGATGGATCCGCAACGGCGGAAAAGGGCGGGTTCCTGAATAAATTCAACCTTTTCAAACTGATCCAGCGTGAGACCGTGGAATACAACCCGAAAATCCATGGCCCGCTCATCGATCTGGTAATGACACCAAGGGCCGGTGTCGAGGAGCTGGAGTTTTATCCTGTCAATGAGCCCTATGCCTATATCCGGGTGGTATATGACAACTCCACTCACGAATACACGTATACTGTGCTGGAACCCGTCCTTTCGCCGGGGGAAATGGACCTTTTCTCAGAATTAAAAGAACGGATCTTTGAACGGCTCGATGTCAACTCAAGGGATATAGTTCCGGAATTTGCCAAAATTACGCTTATAAAAGTGACCGATGACATCATTGCAGATTATGGCCTGACATTGACTCCGGTCCAGAGGGCAAAAATTCTCTATAACATGGAGAAGGAATTCCTCGGCCAGGGCCTGATTGACCCCATTATGCATGACAAATATATTGAGGATATATCCTGTGACGGGGTCAATTCATCAATATTTGTCTACCATGCACGGTACGAGTCAATGAAATCCAACTTGCTATTCACCAACGCTGAAGAACTGGACTCATTTGTTACAAAACTCGCCCAGAGGTCCGGGAAATATATATCTATTGCAGCTCCGATGCTTGATGCGACAATGACCGATGGGTCGCGTATTCAGATGACACTCGGCCAGGAAGTAACGGCACACGGGTCCACATTCACCATCCGTAAATTCAAGGACGAACCAATCACCCCGACCGACCTGATCGAATGGCATACCTTTTCACCCTTGTCAATCGCTTTTCTCTGGCTCGCGGTAGAAACAGGGAAATCCCTGATCCTTGCCGGTGGGACGGCATCCGGGAAGACAACAGCGCTGAACGCGCTTGCTCTGTTTATCCCGCCGCTTGCCAAGATCGTCACCCTTGAAGATACGCGGGAATTAAAACTCCCGCACCCGAACTGGATCCCGAGTATTACCCGGGCATCGTTCGACTCTGAAGGCAAGGGGGAGATCGATATGTATGAACTCCTGAGGGCCGCACTCCGCCAGCGCCCGGAGTACATCATTGTTGGTGAAGTGCGAGGGAAAGAGGCCCAGACCCTGTTCCAGGCGATGAGCACAGGGCACGTGACCTATTCAACAATTCACGCGGATTCGGTTGCAAGCGTTGTCCACAGGATTGAAAACCCTCCGCTTGATGTCCCGAGAAATATGTTGTCCGCCCTGGACCTTGTCTGTGTTCAGGTGCAGGCACGGGTGGGTGGTCAGAGGATACGGCGCAATAAACAGATCATCGAGATACTCGATATTGACCCACGGACGAACGAGTTGATCACAAACGAAGTATTCAAATGGAGACAGGCGACTGATGAAATTACCTATTCCGGCAAATCCTTCATATTAGAAGAGATCATGGAAGAGAGGGGGTGGAATGAGGAGCGGATCAGGGAAGAGCTCAAGAGAAGGCAGGAAGTCCTTGAATGGATGCGCATCAAGAAAATCCGGCATTTCAGGGATGTTTCCAATATCCTTGTCTCGTATTTCCGGGACTCGGAAGCCGTAATGCAAAAGGTAAGGGCTGAACTGTATGAATAGCTACGAACGCTTCTGCTTCAATCTTCTTGGAAAGAGAGTAAAAGCACGGCGTGAAAAATATTCAGAATTACGAAAAGACCTGCTGTCCTCCCGGATGCAAACTCCTTTTGAGGTATATCTCTCAACCGCATTTGTCACCTCAATACTTGTCGGTCTCCTTGCTGCAGTTGGGATTGGGGCTGTTACATTTATTTTCCAACTTACGAAACTTATCACCTATCGTGGAGCTGTCCCGGACGCGCTTGTCCCTATTGCAAATTATAGTCTTTTACTTGGGACCGTTGTGGTGACAATACTCTCTCTCCTGATTTTCGGAGGGTTGACCTATATGATCTACAACCTGTATCCATCCTTTATCGCCGGTAACCGGCGCAGAAACATCGATGCAACCCTTCCCTACGCAATTAATTACATCACTGCGATGTCGACAGCGGGTATCCCGCCGGCCGAGATTTTCCGCCAGCTGGCAGATAGTAAAATTTATGGTGAGAGCTCTGTTGAAGCCCGGTATATTGTGCGGGAAATTGACATGTTTGGAAAAGATCTCATTGATGCGCTTAGAATTACCTCCGTTTCCACGCCAAGCGCGAGAATGAAGGAATTTATACAGGGCGCGATGGGAAGCATCTCCAGCGGGAGCAACCTGACTGTTTATTTCAGAACGAAAGCCGAGCAGTATTCGGTCGAAAACCGCCATACCCAGAAACTCTTCCTTGATACCCTTGGTCTTATTGCTGAGTCATATGTAACAGCAATGGTGGCAGGGCCACTTTTCCTGATTATTCTCCAGTCGATTATGTCGGTTATCGGGAACAATGCGAATCCTATCTTTCTCTTTGTGATTATCTACATGATGATCCCGCTTGGGAGTATCATGTTCGTCATTATGATCAGTGCAATGACTCCGGAGGCTTGAAATGGGTTGGAAAGATAGAATTCCGGGTTTGGGTGGAAAAACAGGCATCCCCAAAAGTATACCCGGAAAACGTGTCAGTTATTCTGATGATGCGGAAAAGGAAATCGAAGAAAAACTCGAATATGACCGCGCTCACAGGATAGGGTTTGGCCGGTTTATCCGGCATCCCCTGAAGGTGCTTACGGAACAGCCGATTAACATTCTCATCGTGTGTGCACCGGTCTCCCTGGTGTTCTTCCTCATCAGTACTGTGATCATGATCCGGCAGTATGGCCTGTCCGTAATGTTCACGACAACAATTATTGACGATATCGCGGTCATTTCAATCCTGATTGCCATAGGTCCTCTTGCAATTCTCCAGACAAGGGAATCAAAACGAATTAATAACCTCGAAGAAGCACTCCCAAATTTCTTCCGTGATTTAGCAGGAATGAATGACAGTGGTATGACACTCCCCAACGCCGTCCACCTCGTATCTGCCGGTGAATACAGCACGTTAACGCCTTTTATTCGTAAAATGGATAGCGAAATGTCGTGGAATGTGCCATTTGTCCAGGCAATGTACCGTTTTGGGCAGCGGTTGCGTACACCGCTTGCAGACCGGAGTGTCGACCTGATTGCGAAGGCAAGCAGGGCTGGCGGTGATGCCAGTGAGGTGCTCCGTGCTGCGGCGAATGATACCTATGAATTTGTGAGTCTTAAAACTGAGCGGAACAACAACATGATGATCTATGTTGTTATTGTGCTGGTATCGTTCCTGGTGTTCCTGTTTGTTATTTTTATACTGGTCACAACATTTCTTACCACGATGGCAACCGCAGCCCAGGCAGGGGGACAATCCGGTCCACAGTTCATAAAAAACCTTAATCTTTTCTTTTATAAGAGATTGTTTGCCCATGCCGCCATGATCCAGGGAATATTTTCAGGACTCGTCGCCGGGCAGATGGGTGAAGGCAGTGCAATTGCGGGCCTTAAATATTCTGCGATCATGTTGTTGATTGCATGGATTTCGTTCCGGTTCTTTGTGTGACTGCGAAAATTATCTGTGTGAATTATACCCGGGACTTAAAACACCCCCGGGTGCATTAATCCCCTCTGGATAAATTCTGCTCAACATATAGTCGAAAATGGGTGGGGCTGGATGTAGTCGCATCTTCAGATTTGTATTGAAAGCCCTGTTTTTTTCAAAGGTAAAAAAAAAAGAAAGACTTAGATGCCAAAAATAGTGAAACGAGGCATTACTTCATCACCCGTCAGAGGATCCCCATATCAGAAAGTCTTTTCGGGAGATATTCCTTTGTGACGAAATCAAGCCCGCGGGCTGCAAATGCCTGTTGTTCTGATTTCATTCCCATCTTTAACTGCAAATTGATTTGCTCCTTCCAGTAGTCTGTTGCAAAACGCGGGTCAGAAAGTTCACTGTGGAGCGCGGCAATATCACGTTCGTTGAGGTGGTCTGAAGGGAGGTTGTAGTCCCGAATATCGCTTGGTTGCACGCCGATAAACCTGGCTTGCGGGGTGGCAAGGATTTCAGACATGTGGGCGCTTTTGATTGCCCCATATGCAACACTTGCATAAATCCGGTACGACCAGGGGTCGCCATCGGTGAATACGACTACCGGGAGCTTGAACTGGTCATTGATCCTGTTCAGGACACGACGGGTTGAACGGGCCGGCTGTCCCTTCAGGTGAACAAGAATCGCCTTGTATTCTTCATCAAACCCGTTCTCGATTAATCTTGCATACATACCACCGGTCTCGATCGCGATGACAAATCTGGCATCGTGACTGAGAAAATCGATGGTATCGACATTGGTTGGTATCTGGTAACCCGCTTCACCGACGTCATCCCTGCAATGGATCTTACGCTCTCCTCTCCGTGTCACTTCTTTTAACTCAATCGCGCCGAATATTGTGGCCCCGTCTTCTTCAGGCCGCAAATGAAATGCCTCCCGTTGCATATCGGTCAGGATCTCAAGGTCTTCAATTAAGAAATTGCTCTCATCCTGCGCACCGAATTTTGCTTTTTTCCAGCCTTCCGAGATGTAATATAGCTCTCTTAACGTCGATGAACGGTTTTCGCCTATCTGTTTTTTCAAAAACCAGATTACCCACGCCATCTTAAGGATATGCATCGCACTTTTTGCCGAACCTGCAGAGCGGGTACTCTCCTTTTCGCCATATTTCCAGACTTCACTCTCGTCATCGAATGCAATATTATGTTTTGTCCGGGTGGGTAGGTTGATAGAGGGGATTAATCCGCTCTTCATCTGGTCATACCATTTTTGTGCAATTGTTTGCAGGCTTTCGATGGCCCGTTTATTAAGATCTGATTTAGACATTCAGGTCCACCACCACGAGTTTTCCCTCGTCGATTCCCCTGATGTCAAGGTTACCGCCACCCCTGCCTTTCCAGGTAACCATCCAGCTGGCGCCAGGTGTCAGGGGTACCTGCCAGACCTTGGTAAATTCGGTATCGAGTGAGGTTACAAAATCAGCCTTTGGTTCGGCATCATCTGCACTGTCAGGAGAGGTCTCGTACACCGATACCGTTCCGTTGAAATCAGTGTAGTTGTTCAGTTCGATAGTGACGGTGTCACCTGATAACCGTTTCTTTACAACCATCTTTCTCATGATACGCCCTTCGATCGGGCTGATATCCGGGATGGGGAGTTCGACGATCTCGGCAACTTTCTCTGCGATCTCGGGGATTATTGCACACACCGCCCGGGCCCGGTCTTCTGCAAGCCGGTTGCGGTCCCTCCTTGAAAGAAACTGTTTTAAATCCCGTCCGAGGTCCTGAAGGGCGAGGGTGACCTCTTTTTCAATTTCAGGTATCGATGCAACCGCATCTTTGCTTTCACTTGTGAAAGGTACGTTTGTCGAGGCAATATGGACGAGAATGAGTAATGGCCCGATCGGAAGGCCCTGCTGTGAAACCGAGTAACTTTTCCAGTTTATTTCCGTGATGCAGCCGGTGATTGCGCAGGCCCCCTGCTGGTACATTAGTGGCACCCGGTTTGCAAACCTGAGGATCTGTGCGTTTCCTTCAGGTGGAAGTTTTCCACCATATCCAAGTGCTGCCTCGACCATGAAGGGATGACCTGAAAATACAGAACTCGGCCGTGTTCTGGCCCTGACAAAGTCCATCGGAAACTCTTTACGGAGGCCCCTGATGATAAGTTCCTCACCTATCGGTGAGAGGCAGAGTGATGCAGGCGGGGCGGGGACATTCACCTGCTGCATGGCAGCAATCAACTGCCGTTGTTCATCTTTGGTCAGTTTTTTCGCAGATTTCTCCGGGGATACCCCCGCAATCTGGCACATTTCAAGTGCAGTTTTCTTCCCGACGCGGGAAAAACCTGATACAAGGAATAGTTCGACCTGTTCGTCACTTGATGCAAGCATCCGTTGGAGCTGCCCAATCTCGATACCGTGTGGATGTGGCTGGATTGCTTTTGGGCAGACAATGATTTCCGCGCTCACCCGTTCGAATGTTTCCGTTTCATCGTCCAGGTCGACACGGAGCCGTGCATGAGGGTTCACGACGGCCGTGTAGCGCAGGTATTCGAGGAGCCTTTTTTTAGCGGCAAGGCTGCTTTTAAATTCAATCTGGACACGCGTCCCGTGAGCCCTGTCCCATTCGATCTCCTTC
>SESC01000409.1_pt1 | contig 15656 bp, 17 predicted proteins | sample 3171431 | NCBI WGS metagenome assembly SESC01 (sample SAMN06051868, study PRJNA518727) | freshwater metagenome | biome: subpolar coniferous forest; feature: holomictic lake; material: water; isolation source: holomictic Lake 227, 8 m depth | place: Canada: near Kenora, Ontario | collected... | reverse complement strand
TGATGCAGAAGCCTGCTAATTCAGGGCTTTTGGTGAGAATGAAAGATGTGTATAACGAGTGGAACTTGGGATTATTTGGGCTTGTGGATGTAGTTTTTCTCAAAATATCGAGCATAAACGCGGGGATTTGGGTGGTGGTGAGTGTGCCGTTTAAACTCCGTAAGTGAAATTTACATTAGAACGCACAAGGGGCAGAGTTATTGAGATGGTTCGGTGATCCTATTGTTTGAGGGTGCGAAATCTGTGATTCAATAGCCGGGTGAGAAGTTTAGCAGAATAATCCAGGTCCCGGGCTATCCGGAGCATCACCCGGGTCTGTTCTCGTGGTGTCACCCGGTAAGCCTGAACAGGGACCGCCTTTCCGAACACGATAACAGATCGGGCTGACGGTAACATCTGCACAACGGATTTTCTATCGGCATCCGGGAGGTTCGCGATTGCTACCTCGGCGAAAACGTCTATTCCCACATCGGTAAAGAAAGTTTTGAGATCCAACCCCATTTACGCTCTATAACCAATCAGGCTTGTTCCCTCTTCAGGGTATCTCTTCTTTTGAGAACGGATGATTGGGAAAAATGAAAAATTGGTGTTCCATGGGTGCAATAGGGATCGGGCATCCTATACCCGGTTTTGGAATTACTTCGCGCATCTTTAACGTAGTTATCGTTTTATCTGACTCATAGATGGTCAGGCTGCGTATCTTATTCTCCAACGCAAGTGTAATACATATGAACAGGTCGATACGGCATTCACACACCCGATGCAAAAGCATCAGAACCAGGAAGGTAAGGGCTGTATGGAACGGTTTCATTTCATTTCCTTATCGTTTCCGAGGCTAATTTAACGTGGATAGATAGTATCATTCATACCACCCACCTACAGAGGCTGTTGCACAGTTCGAAAAAAGGGAGGGTTATTTACATACTCGAAAGGAAAATCTCTGTAATTTGCGACTTGTTTAGACAATTTTTGCATTTGCGCAACGACCTCTACAGGAGGACTCTATCAGATCTTGATGACCGTTATACAGGACCCTGTGCCCGGTGATACCATCTCCATTTGGCTGAAAGAATCGTTTTCTAATGGCGTTAGAATTTTATGTATTCGTTTATGAATTAATTATTTATAATTGCTGCAACAAGGCTATATCAGATATACTGTTTGCATCTTACAAGGACAATTAACACTCGTTGCGTACGGGAAGTACTTGGTAAGCGGCTGCTCTTTTCTGTACATTAACAAGCTACATCAGCAACCCAAATTCTCGGCCAATACGGGCAGAATCTAAAAAATCCGAACATTACTGTTAATATTTATCAACATACCCATTTCCGGTCACGAGGAATACAACAGGTCTGCAAAAATAAATGAAGGTAACAATGAATGGTGTAGCCGGTTCGCAGGATCAGCGCTTATCTACGGTATCATTGAAGACGTCCAGAGTGGAACCGACAGGGAAAAGAGGAACAGGGTTTTTAAATCGCCGGGGGAACGGGGAGACCCGAGGGCTTTATCAGCCTTTGTAAACTGTTGTGATGATCAGGACCCTGAAATCAGGATTCATACCATTGAAGCCCTTTCCAGGTTGAGAAGCCGGAGATCAGTCCCCACGCTCATTGAACACCTGGATAATGAAAATGAGTTCCCTGAAGCACGTCAAAAAGCTGCGATGGCACTGGCAGTATTTCATGGTCACCGCGCAATCGAGTGCCTGATGGACCATGTGAATAATGAAGACGAGGACCCGGGCATGAGGGAATATATTGCGGTGCTCACAGGGGGAAAATAGTAGACATTCCGGAGCTGGATGGAACAACCCACTCAAAAAACGTTATTTTTTTGGACTTTTCTGACGTTCCAAAAAATCAATTATGCAACGACCTCTAAAGATATCCTGAAATTTGCTTCATGTCCCCGGGGCACACATCCGCCGTTTTCGTGACTACCGCAGAAATCGAGGCGTTTTTAAATCCCTGTAACTTCAATGTCTTTTTTACAACAGAATATTTTTCATGGGATGGAGTTGGAAGGAGTGGAACCCTTACTTTCGATGGGAATCTGCTTTTTGAACGATTAATCCTGGAAGTCAAAAGGGTGAATTTTTCAGCAGACCACTGCTATCCCGATGTTCCCTTTCCAAAAAAATAACATTCCGGGGGGTCACATACTTCACCATAACTGTATCGTGGTGGTCGTCGTTTCTCTTGTACCGATCCCTTTCCAGATAATCGCACTCACGCAGGAACGAAACAGCCTGTTTGAGTACCCACTTGACCGCCTCGTCGAAATAATCAGGGAGCTCGGGTTCCGCTGTACCAGCTGCGCACGCTGCTGCACCCATGAATTCAACGGCCACGTTTTTTTAGTCGACCACGATGTGACAACGGTAAAAACCATTGATCCGGGAGCCCTTGAACCGGCCCCGTACCCCGAGTTCTGCGATCAGAACGGGGTTTTTTACGTATCAGGATATGCATTGCGGACAAAGGATGACGCCCCCGGGTCCTGCTGGTTCCTGGAAAACGGCCGGTGTCGGATCTACAACCAACGGTTCACCATCTGCCGGATATACCCCTTCATGCTCCACCGTGAACCCGATGACGCAGGGGTTGTCGACTGGAGACAACTATCAGGGCTTAATGAACACGGGGAATACCACCATGAGGCCCCCATGGAGGAATGCCTCACCCTTGCCCGCCAGGTAAAAGAGTATGAAAATGCGATCCTCACTCAGGAGATATCTTTCCTGGAATGTATTCAGAACTATTTTCTCGAGCACAATCTCCGGCACGTGCAAAAAGTATTCGATGACCGGATGAGACGGTTTTCAAAGGGTGAACCCGTCACCGTTATGGTCTATTATGCAGGTGAACTGGAAGCGCATCGGTTAATAAAAACCAGTTGACTCCTGTTTTTTGAAATAGTCAAACCATATTTTCCTATCAACCGGGGGATTCACGCCGTAAGGAGAATATACTGGACCGCGCAGATCGATCAGGTAGGGAGTCGGGTCCGGGCTTATAAAAAACGCGAACCCGGTTATCACGTCGGGAAAAACTGGTCGCAAATAAGACAACAGACCTATAACATTTTTACCTGAATCTGCCAGGCGCGGTTGTAGATGGGGCACCTCTTTGTTTTTACTGGCCCTCGTCTTCCAGGTCATTATCTTCCCGGGGGACCACCGTAATTTCCCACCTCTCTTCATCGAATTCAAGTGTCCCTTCGCCATTACACCGGGGGCATGGTATGTCCGGGCTTTCACCACACCCGGTTACAGTAAGTGCTTCATCCTTGTCTGCTTCCAGCCTTTCGACCTTTGCATGGACATGAAAATGGCGCCTGGCCTCGTCAGATTTGAGCGCTTTCCAGATCTGAAAATATTCATTCGGAATGTGACCAGTACCGTTACAACGTTTGCAGGTGAGAATAATTGTCATGTATCGGGCCTATTTTACATTATACTCATGGGGATTAAATTTTCCCAATTGTCTCTTTCACTAAATAAAAATCCTGTACCGGGATGTACCGTCAATATAATCACCTAGTAAACCGTAATTGTTCCTGTGTCGCCAGGTAGGTAACCTGTTATAGGACCTAAACAGAACAGAGTAGTATGAAAATCAAGGCAATCGTAGTATTATTCTTCACCTTTTCTATCCTTCTGCTGGCTGCCGGGTGTACCCAGGCACCTGCACAGACACCGGCAACCGCAACGACGACAACACCAGTAACAATCCAGACCTCCCAGACAACAATCCCAACTACGGTAATCGTTACCACATCAACTCCAGGGGTGGTCCAGACCCTTCCGGAAGCATATGCCGTTGAAGTCCAGGTCGCGAGTAGTGGTGTTGCTGTTGACCCGAAAATAATCACCACATTCCGGGGGGGCAGGGGCATCAATTTTGTGACACAGGTCGAAGTAATAAATACCAGGGGAGATGGAAAAATAGAGACCGCAGTAAAGAGTCACCCGAATGTCGGCGACACCATAGAACTGGCATCATCCGGTGGGGACAACGACCGTATTTCGGTATACGTTACAATTTCCAACGGCCAGAAATACCTGATATTTGACCAGGTAGTCTCTTTCAAACAAAGGGGTTAGATTTCCCCCCCGGACAAATAATTTTCCGGCATGATCGCCGCCGTTCGTTCCTGTCATCAAAAAAAGAAAAATCAACAGTATTACCAGCAGGAACCAGTAAGAAAAGTTCGTTTTCCCCCTGTTTTTTATGGGTTAACTTGTATTCCAGTGCCATGAAAGATTGCGACCAGGCGGTCACCGGCAGATACCGAAACCCTGTAGAGCGAGCACAAATTATTCCCGGAGATACGTTCTGCAGTTGCTTCAAGATGACCGCTTGCCGGGCTGATATACTGTATTGTTGCCGAGAGGGCGACCTGCCGTTCCCGACCCATGTTCGCAGCAATACCAAAGGCATGGTCTGCAAGCGTAAAGATTGCACCCCCATGTGCAACCCCCCCGTTCGGTCCTGTTTTCCCTTCGGTGGTCATCGTGACCCTGACACCGTGGTCCCACACACCAGTAACTTTCATTCCAAGGAGCTGTGCAAATTCACATGAATTAAACGCCTCAATAATCTCCTGGTTTATAGGTATGCCGGGTGGTTTCATCTGGCAATCACAGGATCTGCAGGATGGGAAGACCTACTTGTATTCCCTTTTCGTATAACTGTGCTTATCAGAAGAGCCCCCGTGTGCAACGATGTAGAGCCATTCATACAGGGATTTCAGGGTCCCATACTGCGTGTACCGGCGCATGGAGAACCCCACCCTGACCCGGTTGGAAAACTTTACCTTCCCAAGCTTCCTCATGCGCCGGGCAATCTCAAGATCGTCACCGGCATCGACAGTCCGGTACATACCGGCCTTAATGAATGCGTCCCGGTCAAATGCCGTATTACATCCGAGCGTGTAATACAGGACACCGGTATAGTACCCGATTCTCGCAAACATATTGGCGAAGAACAGAGAGAGCCGGTTCTTCATGCCTTCTTCAATCGGATCGACGGGACCAAAGAGCTGGACGATCGGTCGTTTCGAAAACTCGGATTTTATATTTTCCAGCCAGTCTTCAGGTAGTACACAATCGGCATCGGTGGTAACGATGATCTCCCCCCTTGACCTTAGCACCCCGTCATTTCGTGCTCCACCCACCTTGCTACTCGTCTGGATAAAAACAAGGTCTGCATAACGTCCCGCAATTTCCCGTGTCTGATCTTTTGAATTGCCATCGACGACAATAACCTCGTATTCGTCCCTTGGAATAGACTGCTTCAGCAACGATTCCAGGCAACGGGCAATATTTGCCTCCTCGTTATAGGAGGGAATAATAACAGAAATCATGATTCCACAAGTGTTTGATAGAGGTCTACATGTTGTTTTGCAACATCCCTGATATCGAATGTCCGGGTATAGTCCCGTGCTCCGGCCGAGATTTTCAGTAATGCCTGCAAATCATCGATTAACGTGGCCGCCTCCCCGTTATTTGCGAAATACAGGACATTATCCCCGAATATATCGTGGAACTCCGGAATATCTCTCGCGACTACCGGGAGCCCACAGGCAAGTGCCTCAAGGATGACAAGCCCGAAAGTCTCTGCATACGACGGCATAAAAAAGACGTCCGCGCCGTTATACGCGTTTACAACATCCCTGATATGACGGGTAAGAATCACATTTTTCCCACAACGGTCAGCCATAAACCGGATTTTCCGGTAGTCTTTCGAGAGGAACCCGTACGGAAGTCCACCAACCCAGACCCATTTCTTCTCAGGGAATTGTTTTGCGAGGGCAAAGAAATCATAGAGCCCTTTTCGAGGGGTCTGCTGTGCCACGGTGAGGACGACCTCGGTACCATCTTCAATCCCGAACTCTTCACGAAATGCTTTCCGTTTCTTGTCATCTTTCCGGAATATTTCGCGGTTAACACCGTTCGGAATATAGGTCACCGGCATTTCCGGGACCATGGACGTAACTTCCTCGTGGCATGACTTCGAGATCGTAATGATATGATCGTATTTCCGGTACACTTTCGGGTACTGCTTGTTGATCACCTTTACAAAGGCAATATTCCCCTGGTTGATCCTTGGCGTGGAATGTGCCGTAAGGACTTTGCACCCGGTACTGATCCGCCGGTTAACAGCTGCTATCGGGCCAAACGTATGATAATGAACGATATCTGCAGTCCGGGAATAACTCTTCCATGTCACGTCGATGTCAGACGAAACCGCGATCTGGCGGTACAGGGCTTTCGCCACCGTTGAACTACCGATATATTTAAAGAACAGCTGGTCTTCCACGTAGAAGTTCACCCTCATACCTGCTGCCCCCGGACGAAGTCGATGGCATTCCGTATACATCCGTCCATGTTCAGGTATTCAAAGCGCGAGAACCGCCCCACTAGTGAAATACCAATCTTACTGCAGTATTCCCTGATAATTGCAATATTTTTCAGGTACTGGAGGTCATAGACAACGTAGGCGAAACGGTGGCGGTACACACCGGTGGAGATAACGGACCCAGGAGATAGAAGGCCCATTCCGGTAAGTGAACAGGTCACATGATCGATAACTTCCTGGTCATTCATCATTGATGCGGCATCCCCTTCATTATAGGTAATCTCAGCGAGAATCGAACTACAACCTTTTGGGGAATTCCCAGGACTGAAATTTGATGGGAAGGAGATGCGGTTCTCCATCCCGGTCTTTTCATCGGGGATATACATCCATGAAACTGGGGGCACTTCACCCTTTATTCCGATACTGACCGAGATTAAGGAGTTATACTTCAGGTCGTCCACTGCCTTCTTTACGGCCTCCGGTACATCCACGAGCATCGGAATGAGGTACTGCAGGGGGATTGTGGAAATACACCGGTCTGCAACAATTGTCCGGGTGCCATCACCGATCACCCATTTCTCTCCATCCCGCAGAACGGAGGTCACCCGGAAACCCGTCGTAATCCGATCTGTTACCGGCCTAGAAATCGCATGGACAAGAGATTCAATACCCCCGTCCAGAGGATAGGAAAAAACGGACTGGTGGGTGTATCCCTCAGTATCGATCCCGATGGCCGACCTGATGACGTCCTCAACCGGAGGCCGCGGTACCCTTCCCTCCATCCAGTGCGCAGACATCAGGTCCGTTTTATAATTCCAGATCTTTTCATTATAGGGGACCATGTAACACTCTGCAATTCCTTTGCCGAATGTCTGGTAGATCCATTCCTTGAAGTTTTCCGGGGTTTTGAATTCTCCTTTCTCTGATGCAACAAGGGCTTTTACGAATTCATTGATACAAAAGAACAGGTCCTCTTTTGGGAGGTCTGACAACCCGTTCTCAAACGGGTATTTAATGAAGAGACCTTTATAGAATATTTTAGTATTCCGTTCACATTCATTCCGGTTGCAGGCAAGGACCTCGTGTATAAAGGAAAGCACTTCTTTGTCCCGGGAAAAAATAATATGTGAGCCCCCGGAATCAAACGTGAACCCGTCCTTCTGAACAGACTGGCAAAGACCTCCTATCCGGTCTCCAGCTTCCAGCAGGGTGACATCCTCATTCCGGGCGGCGAGCAGCCTTGCAAGAGTAAGGCCCGAAAGACCACCTCCAAGTATCGCGGTTTTCACTTCTTACTAGGTTAGCGGCCACGATTTATATGATTGACCATTCAAATTTGAGACCCGATGTCACTTCCCGTTGCCCGGCCAAAAATCTTTCGCATGAGATAAAAACAATTCCGCCCGGTCTGACACAAATGGTCGTGCTGACAACTGCCAAGAGTTTGAATTTTAAAAATTATTCTTAAAAATGTAATTATTTTCCGCTCTTCACCGTTTTCGAGCCCCGTAGCATACCGATTTTGCCCGTTCGGACCAACTCTTTTACCCCGTACTGGCGGAGCAGTGTTTCAAGGGCATCAATTTTTTCAGTGTTGCCCGTAATCTGGAGCACGATGGTCTTTGTGCCCATATCAACGACCTGCGCACGGAATATCTGGGCAATCTGCAGGATTTCACTCCGGCTGGCCCCGGAATCCACGGTCACCTTGATCATCGCGAGTTCCCGTTCAACCCGCTCATTCCCGGTGAGGTCCGATACCTTGATCACATCGATGAGCTTGTTCAGCTGTTTCATGACCTGTTCAATCTGTGCATCGTCACCGATACAGACAATGGTGATCCGGCTCATCCCCGGCTCTTCACAGGTACCGACAGCCAGGCTCTCGATATTAAAACCGCGGCGGGAGAAAAGCCCGGTCACCCGTGAGAGTACCCCGGCCCGGTTCTCGACGAGGATCGAAAGGGAATGCGGTTTCATGAATTACTACCCCCAATCATCTCGTTATTTGCCGCACCGGGAGGTACTATCGGGAAGACGTTCTCTTCCCGTTCTATCCTGAAATCAAGGATAAACGGCCCGGGGGTATCAATTGCAGTCTTTAATGCTGACTGCACATCATCCCGGGACTCGACCCGTATCCCGTCAATTCCGTACGCCTGCCCAATTTTAACAAAGTCTACCGGTGGCAATTCGGTAAACGAGTACCTCCGGTCATAGAACAGCTCCTGCCATTGCCTGACCATGCCGAGGTACTGGTTATTGAGGATGGCGACCTTCACCGGAATTTTATACTGTGCAATGGTCCCAAATTCCTGGATATTCATCTGGATGCTCCCATCGCCTGCTATATCGAAGACTGCCTGGTCTGGCCGCGCATAATGTACCCCCATCGATGCTGGCAGCCCGTATCCCATTGTCCCAAGCCCCCCGGACGTAATCCAGGTCCTGGGTTTCCGGAAACAGTAGTACTGGGCGGTCCACATCTGGTTCTGACCGACTTCCGAAACAATAATGCCTTCCCCTTTCAGCAGGTCGGACAACTGCTGAATGATATACTGGGGCCTGAGTTTCCCGTCATCCTTATAACGGAGGGGATGCTTTTTCTTCCAGCCTTTTATCTTCTCAAGCCATGTATGGTACTGCCCTGTCTTTTGGAGTCTGATGACTATCTCCCCGAGAATGTTCCCGACATCACCGACGATCGGCACATCAACCTGCTTGTTTTTCCCGATCTCCGCCGGGTCGATATCGATATGGATGATCTTTGCATGTGGGGCAAAGGTGTCCAGCTTCCCGGTCACCCGGTCATCGAACCGGACCCCGACTGCGATGAGCAGGTCACATTCGGTGACCGCAAAGTTGGCGTACTCAGTCCCGTGCATCCCAAGCATCCCGAGGTTCAACGGGTGGTCACCAGGGATGGCGCCGAGGCCCATCAGGGTTGTGGTGACAGGGATCATCATCTGCTCGACCAGGCGTACCAATTCTCCTGACGCGTTGGAAAGGACCACGCCGCCCCCGGCATAAACCAGGGGCCGTTCGGCAAGCGTGATCAGTTCAATCGCCCGGTCTATCTGCCGCTGGTGGCCCTTGTAAGTCGGCTGGTACCCACGCAGGGTAACCGTCTCCACCCGCGGCAGCTCAAATTCCACGGTCCCGGTACTCACGTCCTTGGGTATATCAATCAGCACCGGTCCCGGTCTTCCAGTCCCCGCAATATAAAAGGCCTCCTGGATAACCCTCGGAAGGTCGGCAGCCTTTTTCACCAGGTAATTGTGTTTTGTCACCGGCATGGTGATGCCGGTTATATCGGACTCCTGGAATGCATCATTGCCGAGCAACGAAGTCGGGACCTGCCCGGTAATCGCAACGATAGGGATAGAATCCATGTAGGCGGTGGCAATACCCGTCACCAGGTTACATGCCCCGGGGCCTGACGTGGCAAGGCATACACCGACACGACCGCTTGCCCGTGCATAGCCATCGGCTGCGTGGGCGGCTGCCTGTTCATGCCGTACAAGGATATGCCGCAATGGTGAATCATAGAGTTCATCATATATGGGCAATACTACACCGCCGGGGTAGCCGAATATCGTCTCCACCCCTTCGCGCTGCAGTCCTTCAATCAGGAGTTTTGCTCCGGTTTTCATTCTCTTCCCTCAGTAACCTGTTCATTCCGGCAATCACCGCTTCCACACTGGCCATGATAATATCGGTACGGGCGCCTCGTGACGTAATTATCTTTCCGTCTTTACTTAACCTTACCGTTACATCAACAAGCGCGTCGGTTCCGCCGCTGATTGCGTCCACATGGTATTCTTCGAGCCTGATATCAGCCACATCCGCTACGGATTTTCGGAGCGCCTCCATGGCCGCATCTACAGGCCCGGTCCCTGTTGCTGCACTGGTAATTTCCTCGTTGTGTACAATGAGGGTGACCGATGCCGTCGGGGTCACATTGCTCCCTGAAACCACCGTGAATTGTTTCATTTTAAGTACAGGGCTGCATTCTATCGCCATTACTGCATCGGCAATGGTCATCAGGTCGGTATCGGTAATCCGTTTGCCTTCATCACCAAGGACCTTGATCCTCTTCACGATCTCTTTTAATTGTTTTTCTTCAGGCTGGTAGTTCATCTCGCTCAGCGCCGCACCAACCGATGCGGAACCTGAATGCTTCCCAAGGACGATGCGGCGTTTACGGCCAATCTGTTCAGGTTTCACTGATTCATAAGTCGATGGCTCACGGAGTACCCCATGGGCATGGATCCCGCTTTCGTGGGTGAATGCCATCTCCCCGACAATCGCCTTGTTCACCGGCAATGCGACACCGGTGAGTTTTGAGACCAGGCTGGAGAGATGATAAATCTCTCCGGTCACCACCGATGTGCGGTAATCATACAGTACCTCCAGTGCCATAACAAGTTCTTCAAATGCCGTGTTTCCCGCCCGCTCACCAAGCCCGTTCACAGTTACATGGGCGCAGCTGGCACCTGCCTTCAGGGCAGCAAATGTATTTGCCAATGCTAACCCGAGATCGTTATGACAATGTATTGACAGCGGGGCAATACAGAGCGGGGGGATTAACACTGCCGTCTTCTCCGGTGTCAGGAGTCCTACTGTGTCACAGAAACAGAGGCGGTCAGCACCCCGCTCCACGCCACCCCGGTATACTTCCAGGAGGAATTCAGGGTCAGCACGGGATGCATCTTCACCGGATAACTCTACGATCAGGCCCCGTTCCTTGGCATATTCGACCGCATCAAACGCCATTTTAAGGACATCTGACCTGGTCTTCCGGAGCTTCTTCTGGATGTGCAGGTCACTTACCGGCACCACAAGGTGTATTGAATCAGCTCCATAATCAGCCGCAAGGTCGATATCACCCTGCATGGCCCTGACATACGTGCAGCATTCAGCACTCAGCCCGGCATCTGATATCAGGCGGATTGCCTCACATTCGCCGATCGATGCTGCAGCCGAACCGGCCTCGATTACATCAACGCCGATTAAAGAAAGTTTTTCTGCGATCTGGAGTTTCTCATGCGGTTCAAGCGAGACACCGGGTGTTTGTTCCCCGTCCCGTAAGGTCGTATCAAAAAAACGCAAATTTTCAACAAATAAAGCAATCTGTCATGGAAGTTCCACCACAATAGAGAATTGAAACCGGGATTATTTAAAATCTCTGATTAAATCGTGATTTTTTTACGCACCCGGTAATATCTCCTGGTATCATGTCCATTTGTTAGCGATGGATTCCGGAATGATTTGAAAATTATCAAAACAAATCTGCAGCAGGATTAGACAATCGGAATATTTTTCCATGGACCCGGATCCAGGAAATTGTTCACCCGTGTGTCCTGCCCGGAAACAAGGACTTATCCCTTGTTTGATTGGAGAATGAAACTTTGGGGATGATGCACTGTTTGCTTTTGGGTACTCTTTTTTTTACCATATCGAATGGGATTTTCAACCGTGCCAGGCGCACATCATAAACAACAAAATCCAGGAACAGTGAAAAAAATGCGGTTATTCGGAAAGTTCCACAAGTGGAACAGGAGTTACCGGTGATGCACTTTCATATACCAGCGTAAGGTACTTTGCAGAGAATAAAATGAACGGGACCAGGACAATAATATAAACCAGCCAGTAAATAGCCATCCCTGCTATTGGTATCAGGTTGAGAAGCTCAATGACACCAAAGAAAATTATGCTGATTACCCAGTAGATGATCATTGCAACGATGTACCGGCCCCAGCCAATTGACCGGATAGTGTGCATAACCGCACCAAAATTGAATGCCTCTGAAAATTTCCCTTCCCTTGCGAGCCGGATCAGCGCAATGGTCGAAATGAGCGAGATGATGATGGCAAGGACAAGGGTGAAAATGAGCCCTCCGGCAATACCGAGGATAACACCGACAAACTTGTCCAGGTTGTTGTAAATATACGCGTGGTTTTCCTTGATGATGTAGGGCATGAAATTGACCGCTGCATAGAAAATGGTCAGTATTAACACCGCGATAACAGGTATCGCATAGATAAGCCCTGCAAAAATAAGTTTAAGGCCCATCATAAAAAGCCCGCCCTCTTCAAACTTTGGTGCCGGTTGGTCGCCGCGATAGATCTTAGCAATGTACCCGGTTATGAGTGGGAATACCACGACAGACATCAGAAGGAGAAGCCATCGTTCCCACTTACCCCACACGGCATCTTTTGCATAGGTGTAGGAATCCTGTAGCATTTTTCCGTAATCCATAGATATCACTATAAATGGTTGCGTTGTTCGTGTGGGAAATTAATAGTGTCCCAAAAATTTTAAGTCTCCACTCACGATTATCCTAGTTTGCCTTCGCTATCACCCATTCTATCGATATCGCGCAAGGGTGCTGATGTGACCAGAATTATTGAATACATCACACAAGCCGTTCATCCGACTTATCCGGCATAAAACTGACCGAAATTATTCAGAAGAAGAAATTAACAGACAGACCAGAAAAAAATTATGCGGGTGGTGATCCGTCTTCACCAGCACTCTCGTACATCAGGGTGATGTACCTTGCAGAGAATATTACAAGGAACGGTGAGAGGATGAGGGTGATAATAACACCGATATACGGAATTGCCCAGCAGATGATCTCAATAATCCCAACAATAATCCCGAGGATGATCAATCCAACGATGTAACTGCCAATGCCGATCCTTCCAATCGTCGCTGCGATTGCTCCAAAATTAAAAGCCTGGCCCATACTGTTGGTACGTGCAAAACGCACCTGCCCAATGATGGCGATCAACTCGATAATGATAGTCACAATAACCAGGATGATGACGCCAAACAGGGCTGCACCAACCAGGTCCATCACTGCGTTCGGGTCAGGGTTCGGGGTTGAAATGGTTTCGATGAATCCGACACCGGCACTAAAAAACACGGCAACCGCAATGATAATAATTGGAATAGCATAGATTATTTCAACGATGAAGAGTTTGATCCCGTCAATAAACATGCTTCCCCATTCATTAAGTTCCGGTGACGGTTTCACGCCACGGTAGACCCGCATCACATATCCCATCATCAGTGGGAATATAATGCAACTGATAATAAGCAATATCCATTTTGCCCATTTTCCAACGAGACCTTCTTTTGCATACCCAAAAGAGTCTCCGACAGTTTTTCCAAATTCCATTTTTTTCACCTTTTTATAATTGGGTTCTTGATTGATTGAATATTAAAGGTATCTCTAAAAAAAGGGGGCGAATTTACCACATCAGTGCCTGAAATACCGGACCCCGGTGAATATCATCGCAACATTGTGATGATTTGCTACATCAATCACCTCGTTATCCCGGATCGATCCACCGGGCTGCACGAGTGCAGTAGCTCCTGCTGTTACTGCCACTTCGAGGGTATCAGGGAACGGGAGGAATGCATCGGATGCAACTGCGGAGTCCTTAAGTGGGGAAAGGGCTTTATCGATGGCAATCTTTGCGGCATCGACCCGGCTCATCTGCCCGGCACCGATACCGATGGTTTTTCCATTGCCGGCAAATATAATCGCATTACTCCGGGTATGCCGCACAACCTTCCAGGCAAAATTCAGCGCTGACATCTCGTCCGCAGTGGGGTCCCTGTCGGAAACCGTCTCCCAGTGCTCCTGGTACGGCGGGGTACGCTGGACCAGCACACCGCCAGCGATAGTCCGGATTTCATCCTGGACAACAGGCTCAGGCAGGTGAATGACCCTCATATTCTCCTTGGTTTTTAATAATTCACGTGCACCTTCCGTAAAGGCAGGAGCACAAAGGACCTCAACAAACGTAGCGCAAAATTCTTTTGCAAGTGGTTCATCAACCGGGCGGTTCAGTACAACGACCGACCCATAAGCGGATACCGGGTCTGTGTCACGAGCTTTCCTGTATGCTTCAGCTACCGTCCCGGCAACCGCAACCCCGCAGGGATTGTTATGCTTCATAATTACGGCACAGGGTTCGTCAAATTCACAAAGAAGCCCGGATGCTGCGTTCAGGTCCAGGTAATTATTATACGACATCTGTTTTCCCTGGAACGGTTCCGCCGAGGCGATACCTGCGCACCCATAGACAGCAGCCTTCTGGTGCGGGTTCTCTCCATACCTCAGCGGACGACCGTTCCGGAACTGGACGGTATACACGTCGGGGAATTCTTTTTCTCCGGTGTGCAGGTAATTGCTTATTGATGCGTCATAAGCCGCAGTGCGTGAAAAGGCCTTTTTCGCAAGCATGACCCGCTCTGTACCAGTGAATGCCCCGGAACGGACAGCCTTATCCACCAGCGGGTAATCACCGGGGTCAACAACTACCGCAACATCCCGGTAATTCTTCGCAGCAGCCCGGATCATTGCAGGGCCACCGATATCGATATATTCGATCAATTGTTCAATGGGAAGGTCCTTCCCTGACATCTCTTCGAACGGGTAAAGGTTGACCACGAGGAGGTCAATCGGGTGGATCCCATGGACGTCCATTACCTGATCGTCAATTCCCCGCCTCCCAAGAAGCCCCCCGTGGACACGCGGGTGGAGTGTTTTAACCCGCCCGTCCATCATCTCGGGGTACCCGGTGTAGGATGAAACTTCAATGAAGGGAATCCCTGCCATCGAAAGAGCTCTCCCGGTCCCTCCCGAACTCAGGATGCGAACCGAATGTTCATGGAGTACGCTTGCAAGTTCGGTAATCCCGCTTTTATCCCAGACTGATAGCAGTGCCCATTTCATAGACAGGTATAGGCACCCCTGGTATTATGACATTACTGGACAACTGAAGGCCACCACGAATGAAAGGCCCCGTTATTTTTTGGACTGGAAGACAACCCCGTAATTTATCGTCGGATTTGTCCGAACGTAAGCATCATTTGGTCTTGTTAACCCCAACCGTCCACGTTACCTCTAATCTGCGCGGTCATTTTCAACCAGCTTACCGCCAAAATAAATTCAATAGATTTAAACGATTGAATTTAAAAAACAGGCAAGATTATTCGTTTGTTCTATAGATAAAGTATATATAGAACTACAATACAATAGATAATAGACCGTCATATGGATTACATGAATTGGAAGAGAGATAAGTCGAAGATCAATGGAGATCCGGCAGATCCAACGGTAGATCCTATTACCGTCATTTCAGAACCAGTGGCTGGACAGGACCAGGGCCCTGCTGATACAGGGACCGACCTGCACCAGGAAGAACTGAGGGAACTAAATGAACGGTACCTCCGTCTCGCAGCCGATTTCGAGAATTACAGAAAACGGAC
>SESC01000405.1_pt1 | contig 15740 bp, 10 predicted proteins | sample 3171431 | NCBI WGS metagenome assembly SESC01 (sample SAMN06051868, study PRJNA518727) | freshwater metagenome | biome: subpolar coniferous forest; feature: holomictic lake; material: water; isolation source: holomictic Lake 227, 8 m depth | place: Canada: near Kenora, Ontario | collected... | reverse complement strand
ATGCGGTGTAAGACTGAACCTGACGGACCCAAACTGCTAGGGAAAAGGATACATGGAGAATCGAAAGATGAAGTTTCATTCAGGGGTCGTGACCTGCAACATGCGAAAACAGGTTGAATTCACGCATGAGCCAAAATGGCAAAGAAGCTTGGTTATGACAATCTGTTTCGGTGTCATAACGAATGGACATACGAGCTTCCGGCCTATAGGAACCTCCTAAATATCCTACAATTATTCACGTTATAAAACTCGGTAAACCATTTGTGGTCCTTGAAAAAGGTAGGAACTTCGTGAGAAGAACCAGATCCGCAGGTGGAAGAGGAATTGGCAAAAAGCGAAAGATCACTTGTAATGGGTGATATAGAGGTTCAAACTTTGCCTCAATGCGAAAGCATGCAGACTTGCCATTGGTCACGAAAGCAACAGGGATTGTTTACTATGAATGTAAGAGAACCAGAGATAACTTCGGTTACGGACCTTACAGACAAGGAGCTTACCCGGCAATGGAAATCCATTGACTGGAACAAAGCAGAAGAAATTGTCAATAACCTGCAGTCTCGAATTGCAAGTGCAGCAAAGAACAGAGATTGGAAGAAAGTAAGCAAACTTTCCAGACTCCTGACGCGGTCCTTTTATGCCAAACTTCTTGCAGTACGCAAGGTAACCAACAACAAAGGAAGCAGAACACCCGGAGTTGACGGAATTCTCTGGTCATCACCAGCAGATAAAATGCGAGCTGCCCTGCAACTGACAAATAAAGGGTATCATGCAAAACCTCTTTCGAGGAAGTATATCCTAAAGAAGAATGGTAAACTAAGACCACTGAGTATACCAACGCTCTACGACAGGGCTATGCAAACCCTGCATGCTCTGGCATTGGGTCCGGTAGAATCAGCTACAGGGGATAAAACCTCATTTGGATTTAAACCGTACCGTTCAACCAAAGATGCACATGCCTATCTTCATTCCTGCTTAAGCAACAAGAAATCTGCTGACTGGATTGTTGAAGGAGACATCAAAGCGTGCTTCGATGAAATCAGCCATAACTGGATATGCGATAATATTCCTATGAACAAACGAGTCCTCAACGAGTTCCTGAAATCAGGATACGTCGAGAATTACCACTTGTTTCCGACTGATAAAGGTGCACCGCAGGGAGGGACACTCTCTCCAATCATTGCGAACATTGCCTTAAACGGTCTGGAAAATGTCTTGGCTAGTAGATACTATGCCTGGCGAAACGGGACCATCGACAAATCCCATAGAAACAAGCACATGGTGAACTACGCTCGTTATGCAGATGACTTCGTGATTACTACCAACTCTCAGGAGATAGCGTATGAAATCGTCGATGTTGTTAAAACGTTCTTAGAACCCCGCGGACTTAAACTTTCCGAAGAGAAAACCCTTGTAACAAACATTTCTGAAGGATTTGATTTCCTAAGCTGGAACTTCAGGAAGTATCATGGAAAACTCCTGATAAAACCATCAAAAGACTCACAAAAGAGTGTTATCGATAAAATTAGTGAAATTATTCACAAAGCTAAAGCATGGGACCAGAATCGACTGATACAAATGCTCAACCCAATAATTCGGGGATGGGCACAATACCATGACACTGCTGTCTCCTCTGCTGTATTCAGTAAATTGGACGATATCGTCTACAATATGCTTGTGTCATGGGCAAAACGGCGACACCCAGACAAAGGAGTCTTCTGGACATTGACGAAATACTGGCATAAAGTTGGTGATAGAAACCACGTATTCTGTACAGAGTCACATACTCTGGAGAGATTTTCCAATACCAAAATCGTAAGGCATAGACATGCCAAACTCGATAAAAATCCTTACACGGATAAGGAATATTTCGAGCATTGGAAGGTAATGGAATATCATCGGAAAAACCGCATCCGTAATCCAAACTCTGTTTAAACTGACACCCGAAAGGGTAGTAATGGCTTGAGCCGGATGACGTGAAAGTGTCAAGTCCGGTTCTTAGAAGACGGGGTGGGAGCAATCCCACCTTGTTATTCGACATGTTGTATGAAATAGAAATGACCCGCCGGGAAGTGCCTAACCCGCGGGTTATATATGAAACGAGGTTATCGCATAAACATGGATATTTTTTCTGACAGAATTGGGAGGTGGAAAAACCATCCTGCACCCTTCAGGTCCCGTAGGGCAACTACGACTCTATACGGACGAATTATAAACTCTGGTGGATATGTTGCCCGGAAAAATAAGGTACTCAATGTTGCTAACTAATTCTTAATGAGGAGTTTTCCGACCAGCCAGGAGATCAGGACCGCAATAAAAAGGGTTCCGGTGATCATTTCGAACATCATCACCATCCGGGCAGTCGACGTGAGTGCAGCAACTTGGTAGTTTCCTGTTGTTGTCAGGACTGAAAAACTGTAACCGACATAATCTGAGAGGGAACTAATCGGATCTGACCCGATTCCACCTATTGAAAATGAATGAGGGGACAAATTTTCCAGGGTCATGATTCCGAATGCCCAGGTAATCCCGATGAGGAAATACACAGATATTGCGCCAAAGATAGTATCTCTTGTCGTCTCCTGTCCACGAATAATACCCGAAAAAATTACGATCGCCACGAACCCGAAGAAAAACAGCGCTACCAGAATAGATGTCTGATGATAGTGCAGTGTCTGCGTCAGATAATAAAGAAAATTGAGGAAAATCAGGCAGATTACAAAACAAATTCCGATAGCAAGATGGATCCTGTTCGCACTAATCGCATGAACAGAAAAAAACAATAAAACAATGATGAGGATGGAAACAACGAACTGTGTGACTGAATTTTCATCAACCAATGGCAGAAGTACAAGGAATAAAAGAATTGCGATAAAATTGAATGTATATCGGTTATTCTTTACCCATTTCAAAAACCTATTAATAAATGCCGATAGGGGTCTTGCACGATTTTTTATTTCGGGGAGACTCGTCATGGAATATACCTGTCTAAAAAATCACGCTACCGGATACCAGATCAATGTAGAATTGACAGGGTAAAAAAAGGATGCATCTCTCGTGTTCCTGGAAATGTGGGGCGGAATCAATTTTTATGAAGGTTTACCGTTACCCAGGGGATGATCCTAACCAGGAGGATAGCAAAACCACACCCTAGCCCCATTTCAATCAGTCGCAGGCCATTGTTCATTAAAGGCGTTAAGTCGGGATTAATTGAAGGAAATACCAGGACTACACCAAGGTTCATTGCAGCACCGGGAGTATAACCCGATAATTGTGTCGCCTGGCACAACGTCACAACCGGTACTATCATGATAACCATCCCGGCAATACTGAACGGAAAAAAGGAGAGGTAAATAAAACCTGCCACAGCCCCGACCACTCCACCCAATAACTGGAGCCTGGCTTTTTCAACGGTACTTCGTTCGGTATCGGACATGACTACTGTACCGGTTATCAATGCCAAGAGTGCACCAATGGGAGCGTAATGGTAAGTCCCCAGGACATACAGGGTGAAATAGTGGGCCCCGGAAAATTTCAGAAGGGCAAGGAGTCCATACCGGATACCGAACGGAGCGACCAAAGAAATTTGTTCGTACGTATCGGTTCCATTTGTAATCCTCCAGGTATTCCACGATACCCCGATTCAGTAACGTATCGGGAATCGTTTTGAAATAATTACCCTGTGTTTTTAAGTTTACGTGGATTATTGTATTTCAAATGGAAAGTGGGATAAGGAAGAAAAAGGCCAGAAATCCGTTTTATATCGTCGAGGGTTTCCGTTTCCGCAATTTCCAGAGACCATAGGCAATAATTACAAGGGCCCCGGCAATGATTATTAAAATGACCGGGTTTGAAGTAATTGCGCCGACACCCGAAGGCTGTTGTACCGTGATACCGAAAACCATATTATCTGACAGCATTGGGGCGTCCAGGCCGTCCCGGTATTTCACATCAGTATCAATGATATACCGTTTTCCGACGATAGCAGATTTTGCCGAGATAGTGAATTGTGCGGTTTTCGTTTCCCCCGGACCGACAAGCCCCAATGAGGCGGTGTCAGTCACCGGAGCGATCACCTGGTTCCCGATAAGACGGGCCTGTGCGTTATACGCAGGGGTATCCCCGGTATTACGATAAGTTACCGTGATCGTCTCTATTCCACCCGGATTAATGGTCAAATTCTTGGTAACCGCTTCAAAAACTGCACCCTTTGCTACCGCAATGCCAATTGGGACTGCCGGAGTATTCCGGAGAATACCGTCTGTATCACGGTAGTGACCTTCGAGAAGTGCAGGGTATGACCCGGCACCGGTATGGTCCTTTACCGCGATCCTCGCTTTGATGGTGGTGACATTGCCGGGGGCGAACCTCTTCAGGTACACGTTGCTGTCAACCATCTGGAATGTCACGTTATTGGAAGGGACGATACTGAATGAAACATCTTCACCGGTACTATAGCCGGCATTCATAATATCCAACACCAGGTATCCTTGTGTATCCGGCGCCATGTTTTCTGACTGTTCGTGGAGAATAACCAAACGTACCTCGCTCATGACCCGGATGGAAACCGGTATTGTCTGATTTTTCTGGTTGTAGAGTACCTTGATTGTGGAGAAATCCGGGCCGACCATGGGTATCGCATAGACGTAGTTATAGGTGACCTCAAGAGGGATCACGTAGGCCCCCGGGGTAGCATTCTGATGAACCGTTCCCAGTATCGTGACCGGGACCTGGTCCCACGAACCAATATCCCCTGCTATGGTAGGCAGACTTTTGAGTGTAATGGGAGCGTCCCCCACCTGGGGCCTGACTATTACTCCCAAAGCAGTGCTTGGGTCATAGGCCGTTGGAGAAAGAAGTGGTTCCACCTGCATTGCCTTATCTCGGCCTTTGTTGGTCAGGATAACGGTCATTGAAAACGTATCTCCCGGATAGTACCGGGTATCTCCCTCAGCGTGGGCGGACAGGACTGGCTGCGTACCGGTGTCAAGATAGAGATATCCTGCTGCGAGACACGGTGTACAACAGAGAAAAATGGCTATAACGAAGATGAAGAGCCATGGAACATGTGCATCTGAAAGATGCATTCTCTTAAACAGGAAAGGGAGGGTCATTGAAACCGTCACTTTCTACCCGGGTTTGTCTTTTTCCGGTACCATAAGTACGCCCCTGCCGCGATTACAACAACCAGGAAGACTATCACAATAAGCCCGGTATTGGAATCTGGCTTAACTTCGACGGTAACAGGGATGTTGTCCGATGTAAAAGCCGTATTACCTGAATCGGTATAGGCAATTTCGGAGTCAATAGAATACGTCTTAATAGTCGCCCCGGCATCCGTCTGTACACTGAATAACGCAACAGCAGATTCCCCGGGTTTCAGGTTACCAAGAAATGCAGTTTCGTCGTCGCTTGAAAATGGGTCTATCACACTGATGCGGGCCTGGGCATTGTACACCGTTGAATTTCCCGTGTTTTTATACGTAGTTGTAATGATCCCGGTCTTCCCCGGGTGGATCACTGACGGTGCGCTGGTAAGTTCAAATTTGACTTTCTCGCCGAAGGTAACACCCGTGCTAACCGGTGGTGATGTGACGATATTTCCTTCAAAGTCGCGGTAGACCGCATACAGGGTGACCGGGTAGGTCTGTTTGTGGTTTGCATTCCCCGAAACCGCGACTTTAAACCTGGATTGTGCCGTTCCACCCGGGGGAAGATCTCCAATATATATTCCGTTGTCATAGGGCACAACGGGACTTGCGCCATCGGGTGAAAGGAACACAGATGTGTGGTTGCCGGTACCCTGGCCGGTGTTCCTGATAGTGAAGGTGATGTACCCATCACCACCGGCAGCAAGGTTGTCGCTGGATGTATTTTCGACCGATAATACGACCATTTTTCTGACAACCACTGGAACAGGAAGGGTTTTTTTGGCGTCCTTGAATGAGTATTCAATGTTATCGGTGCCCCGCTGTTCTGCCGTTGGGACATATTGATAGGTAACTATTGCTTGCATCGTGTAGCTGCCAGCTTTTGCGTCCTGCGGGATCTCAACCGTAAACGCAGCAGGGACAACCACACCAGCCGGGATATCCCCTATTATCTGGGGATTCGATTTCACGTTAACAGGGGAATCCCCCGGAACAAGCTGTACTGTTGAGAAAAGTGCCGTTGTCGGAATATATTGTGGCGGGATGGAGTTGGCATTATAAAATTCCATGGTAATTTTCCCCTTGTTCTCAAGAACCAGCGGTAATTGCATCGTAGTCCCCGGGATCAGCTGGTTGCTCGCGTCAATGGATATGGAAAGGTCTGGCCCGCCCGAAAAATACTGGTCGTTTGCCAGGCAGGGATTGATGCATAGTCCTATACCTGTGCAGAGAATTAAAAAACTCAAAATATGATGTTTCAGAATCAGATGCCGCAACTTCAATCCGTCTCCTTTTTTAGTCCTATACGAACCGTGATAATATTAATCTAACTAATAAGCCCGGGAAGAACATAGTTCGGGAGGGTCCATCCATGGAATGCACGAAAAACATTGGACTCTTTTTTTTGCCCTGATCATTCCTGAAACCCGGGAACCTGTCAGGAACCAAAAAAATCAGGGGTAATTATGAAAACCGACATCGCAGACACCTACAAGTTACCCGGTATTTTCAGTAACAAATGAGAACAAATATTAATGATCTCTTCAGGTGTATGGTAGTATGAGGAATGCCCCGGTATGAAGATTGAGGATCTGTTCGGCAGGGTTGCGAACGTTGTAAACAGTTATCCGAAGGCAATCATCGCAGTGATGCTGGTGCTTGCCGTGATTGCCATTATTTTTATGGCGACTATTCCACCCCAGACAGAATCCGATGAGTTCATGAATAAACATTCCCCCTCAGGAATGGTCTATGACCTGTACAACAACCGTTACGGACAGGATTCCTATGTTCTGCTGATAACGGCATCAAATCCGACAGATCCTGGACTGTTGAGGGAGATCCTGGTCCTCGAAAAACAGATAAAGCGTATCAACCATGTCAGTTCGGCAGTCTCCATCGCTGATGTCGTAGCGGAATATCACGGGGGAACAATCCCGGGTACTGAGGCGGAGGTCAAGGCGATAATAGATAAACTGCCCCCCGGGACAAGAAAACAGTTTGTTCCTGACAAGGAGACGGCACTTGCTTATGTCCTTATAGACCAGGGAATATCGACGGACGCGTCCCAGAATGTCGAACCATTCGTGGTAAAAACTATCGGACAGGCAACACTTCCTCCCGGTGTATCTATCGAACTGACCGGAAACACACCATTCAATATCCAGCTCCAGGAGGCGATGCTCGGTAACTTCAGTGTCCTAATCGTTGCTTCCATGGCGTTCATGCTCATCGTGCTGGGCCTCCTGTTCTCGAAAATAAGGTTCTGGATCCTACCGATAGTCCTGCTGGTATTCGGTCTGTTTTACACGTTCGGAATCATGGGAATCCTTGGGATACCTGCAAACGACGGTGCCGTAGCGGCATTCCCCATCCTTTTGGGACTGGGGATCGATTACGCGGTCCAGTTTCACTCGCGGTTTGACGATGAGCGCAGGCGTAGTGATGCGGCATCCGCCCTGACCGAGACAATAACAAAGACCGGGCCGGCCGTGCTCATCGCACTTGGGGCAACATCACTCGGGTTCGTTGCGATGTTCATCACCCCCATTCCGATGATCCAGACATTTGCCATGGTGTCCATCCTCGGCATTGTCTGCTGCTATCTTACCTCCCTGTTCGGTTTCGGGGCATTTGTCCTGTTACTTAAGTATGAACCAAAACCACCCGGAAAGAGCATTACCGAACGTTTAATGACCCGGTACGACGCCCTGCTTTCAAGAGTCGCGGCTGGCGTTATAAAAATAGCCATGCCGGTGATACTGGTGGCTGTTGTTATTGCAGCAGTGGGACTTACCATGGACCCCGGTATTCCCGTCGATACATCGTCAAAATCGATGGGGCCGGCAGACCTGCCCGCACAGCTGGTCGCTGACGAGGTCCAGTCCGTGAGTGGGTCATTGGCACCTCTCCCCCTTTACATCAGCGGGATTAATACAAAGACCGTAGAGGGGGTCTTGTGGACCGATCGGTTATGTACTGAAATGGCGGGTAATTACTACCAGATCTCAAGTATATCCAGCATTTCATCGCTTGTACGGTCATACAACAACGGGGTGCTCCCCGTAAACCAGGCCAACCTTGACCGGGTGTTAGCAACGATCCCGGTCGAAGAGAAAAATCTCTACCAGCTTGACGATGCAACATCGGTCATCTCAATTGATACCATATCGATGAGTATCAACGAGCAGCGTGCATTTTCGGACAACGTCGTGAAGGACATCGCATGGCTCGAACCCCCGCCTGGAGTAACTATCGCCCCGACCGGTGACTTCACCCTCTACACGATCCTGACCGACCAGATTGTGGCGAATAAAGATAAGATGACCTACCTCGGGTTTGCCCTCATATTTATCTTCCTCCTTCTGGTTTACCGGAAGGGAATTGCCGTGACCCCGATTATACCTCTTATCTGTGTGATTGGGTGGAACCCTCTTGCAATGATTGCACTTGGGCAGAATTACAGTATTATGACTGCCGTGCTCGGTTCCATGACTATCGGGGTTGGATCTGAATATACAATCCTCGTCATGGAACGGTACCTCGAAGAGTACCAGAAAACCGGGGACCGCATCGGGGCTATCAAAGAGGCCGTAAGGAAAATTGGGACTGCAGTGTCTGTTTCAGGCCTGGTGACCGCTGCCGGATTCTCCGCGCTGATGTTGTCGTCATTCCCGGTCCTTTCCGGTTTCGGGCTTGCGACCGTGATCGTCGTAATTTTCTCCCTGGTTGGAGCCATTGTGATCATGCCTGCCACATTGGCCCTAATGGGCGGCTTGGGAAAAAAATAGGCCCCGTTAACAGGAGTTGTTGAAAGTCCACGGTGAGAGCGAAATTCCTTCCTTTTTTCCATCCACATTTTTTAAACCACCCGCATTGAAGACGTGAATTTTTTATTATGCCCCCTTACAGGTTTATACCAATCGAATAAAAGGGTATAAATGTCATCCATCTCAAGTAGGTGGTATCGGCTGAAAATAGTCCGCATTTAGAATTTTCCCGGGAGAACCATGGCAAATACTTCATCCAATGGGTTTAAACTGACGCTTATTGCGTTTATTCTTATCACTTGTGCAGCGCTGATGAGTATCCGTACATTCCCCACGCAGGGGGTTGTCGGGTGGCAGTCAATCATTTTCTGTCTCCTTGCGATTGTCATGTACCTGATCCCGGCATCACTCGTATCCGCCGAGCTGGCGACCGGATGGCCTCAGGAAGGAGGTGTCTATGTATGGGTCAAAGAAGCATTCGGTGAGCGATGGGGATTTACTGCAGTCTGGCTGCAGTGGTTCCAGATGACGATCGGGTTTATCAGTATCCTTACCTTCATCGCGGCGACCCTATCTTTCCTCTTTAACCCGGTCCTCGCAAACAACAAGCTCTACATGTTTATCATTATCGTCATCGTCTGGTGGGGACTGACGTTCCTGAACTTCCGGGGATTGAAGGAATACGCCCGGATCAGTTCAGTCTCCGTCGTCCTCGGGACGTTCATCCCGGCAGCGGTGCTTATCATAGGAGGACTGTGGTATATCCTTGCAGGAAACCCCGTCCAGATCACCCTCAACCCGACGCTGAATGATTTAATACCCAATTTATCCTCGGCATCGAACCTCGTCCTGCTCGTCACCTTTGTCTTCGTGTTCATCGGGATCGAGATGACCGCAACGCATGCACGGGAAATTAAAGACGTCCAGAAAAATTACCCCCTCGGTATCCTCGTGGTCGGCGTCATTATGGCGGTCGTCAGTATCATCGGTGCAATCATCGTCGCCATGCTTGTCCCGCTCGGGAACTTAAACCTCCTCGCCGGGATCATGCAGTCATTCGGCGTGATTTTTTCCAACCCCTCCCTGTCCTGGGTAGTAACGCTTATCGCTCTTCTTATCGTAATTGGTGCGATCGGCCAGGTCTCGACCTGGATATTAGGTCCTGTCAGGGGTCTTTTTGCAACAGCCGAGGAAGGTACCCTCCCCCCCATTTTACAGAAGAAAAATAAGAATGACATCCCGGTGAACATGCTGATCCTGCAGGCGGTGCTCATCACCTTCTGGGGAGCAGTATATGTCCTCCTTCCGGGCGGGGTGAACAGTTCATTCTGGATGCTCTTTGCCCTTACGACAACGGTGTATATCGTCATGTATTTCCTGATGTATGCCACGGCGATCCGCCTCCGGTATACCCGGCCCGATGTCCCACGTGCATTTAAAATACCCGGCGGAAAGCTCGGTATGTGGATCGTCGCAGGGTTTGGTTTCCTGATGATGGTAATTCTGTTCGTCCTGGCCATGCTGCCACCCAGCCAGATCAAAGAAGGCGGCAGTTTCGTCCTGTTTATGATAATAGGTACCCTTGCAGTCGCAGTAATCCCACTTATCATCTATGCATTCAGGAAACCGGAATGGAAGCTGAAGCCTGGAACAGATACACAAAATAAGCAATGAACACGTGAGATTAGGAAATCAAAAAAAACGGAGATGAAATAAATGGCACAACAACCGAGTAATAAAACGGAAACGAAGCAGCAGCCTGTACAGGAAAACGTTGAAGTGAATGCCCTGTTCCTTGGACCGAAATCAGAAAACCGGGATTATTTTAAGGAAACCCTTGGTTTTCTCATGGATGAACACATGCACTGGCGCAGGGACTTCCACCCGGAAGACCGTAATGTTATGGACTTAAAAGAAATGCGGAGCGAGCATTTCCAGGCCACCCTTGACCGGACAACCGATGTTCTCCTTGACCTTTCAGCCAAGCTTAAAAAGACCTCAATGCCGTGGTTTTCTGCCCGTTACCTCGGACACATGAATTCGGACACCCTCATGGTCGCCAATCTTGCCTACATGATGACCATGCTGTACAATCCGAATAACTGCGCATACGAGGCATCCACGGTAACCACACCCATGGAGATCGAGGCTGGGAAGGATATGGCCACGATGCTCGGGTTTCCTCAGGAAACCTCGTGGGGACATATTACCACGGACGGAACCGTTGCAAATTACGAAGGGCTTTGGATGGCCCGGAACCTCAAATCATTCCCATTAGCCGTCAAAAAAGTCCGTCCGGACCTGGTTAAAGGCTTGGATGACTGGGCACTCCTCAACATGCCGGTCAAAAAAGTGCTTGATCTTGTCGATTCCGTGAAGAAAGCAGGTGCCTTTGATGATGTCCGCAATGAAACAGTCCGGGCAAATGGTGTAGGGGAGGGAAAGCTCGGGGTAGTTCTGGTTCCGCAGTCCAAGCACTATTCATGGGTTAAGGCTGCAGATGTGCTTGGAATAGGGAACAAACACTTCATCGAAGTGCAGGTGAACGAAAACTTCCACATGGATATCACGATCTTAAAGAAGATCATTGATGACCATGTCAGTAAGAAGATCCCCATTATTGCCCTTGTAGCGGTTGTTGGTACAACTGAAGAGGGGTCAATCGACGAGATTGCGAACATAGTAAAACTAAAGCAGGACTATGAAACGAAAGGTATTTCGTTCTACTTCCATGTCGATGCAGCATATGGCGGCTATTCCCGGTCAATGTTCCTCGACGAGAACAGCAGGTTCATGGAGTACGATGAATTGAAAAAACGCCTGATCGCTGACGGTATTTTCGTCAATCCCAAGGATGGTCCGACAAAAGAGATTTACGAGTCCTACAAGGCCATTCCGGCAGCTGATTCTATCACCATCGATCCCCACAAGATGGGATATATTCCCTATGCAGCAGGCGGAATTGTTGTTAAAGACCGGCGTATTCTCGACCTGATCTCATACCTGGCCTCGTATTTCTATGAAAAAGGCGAGGACACCCCGGCACTCCTGGGGAGTTATATCCTGGAAGGTTCGAAGGCGGGTGCAACGGCTGCGGCCGTATGGGCCAGTCACCGTGTGATCCCGCTCAATATAACCGGCTACGGCCAGATCATCGGGCGGAGTATTGAGGGAGCACAGATGTTCACCAACGAATTAAAGTCGACGAAAAGCATCACGGTAGCCGGCAGGGAATTCGTTGTTGAGCCGCTTACGATAAACCCGGACTTTAATATCGTTTGTATGGCGTTTAACGAGAAAGGCAACCAGGATCTCGAAAAAATGAACAAGCTCAACGATCTTATCTTCCAGGAATCCTCCTACGTGGACGGCCCGGTGTACCTGAATGACTGGATCACGTCCCAGACAGAACTCAAGACTGTGGATTACGGGGATGCACCAAAATCGTTTGTGGGGCGCCTTGGTATCCCGGGAAAAGAGTGGGACCGTGTAAAATCTGTAATGGTCCTCCGACTCTGTATATTAAACCCGTTCATATCCCATTATGACAACATTGAAGCTACCTGGAAGAGTTACATGGAGGTAATGAAAGGGAAAATTGAGATTGCAATAAAGCAGATGAACTGATTTCCTTCATGTAGTAACCAGATTGGAAATGCCTGGAAACACTCCTCATTTTTCGAGTTCCGGGTTTTCCAAAGAGGGCAAAGCCGGGCCGATGTAACCCGGCCAGGTAATTCAGATGACAACAAGGTATATACAACGAACCGATTGACGTGAATGACAACGAACCCTCACGCAAAGAACACCGCATTAATTACAGGTAGCAGCGGACCTAACCTTACAGGAATTTGAAATGCCAGAGAAATCTTCCAGCAGGTTTACTATCAGCCTCCTGGCCTTCATTCTCATTACTTCAGCCGCGCTCATCAGCATGAGGACGTTCCCCACCATGGCCGTGGCGGGGTGGCAGGTCATATTTTTCTCAATTCTCGCTATCATCCTGTACCTTATCCCAGCATCGCTCGTATCTGCCGAGCTTGCGACCGGGTGGCCCCAGGAAGGGGGGGTGTATATCTGGGTAAAACAGGCGTTTGGCGAGAGATGGGGGTTCACTGCAGTCTGGCTCCAGTGGTTCCAGATGACAATCGGTTTCATCACGATCCTCGCCTTTATTGCCGCCACGTTTGCCTATATTTTCAACCCCGCACTCGCCGAAAACAAGCTCTATGTTTTTGTGGTCATGGCTGCCGTCTGGTGGGTGATGACTGTGATCAATTTTCACGGACTAAAGGCATATACGAGGATAAGTTCTGTAGCGGTTATTATTGGTACCTTAATCCCTGCAGTCGTGATGATTATTGGGGGGGTGCTTTATATAACGGCAGGCAATCCGGTCCAGCTCACCCTGAACCCTACGGCTGTTGATCTCATTCCGGACTTATCGAATGTCGGAAACCTTGTCCTTTTAGTCACATTCATCTTTTCATTCGCCGGCATAGAGATGACCGCAACGCATGCCCGCGAAATGGATAACGTGGAGAGGAATTATCCACTTGGGATCCTGGTCGTAGCGCTCATGATGACCGTAATCCATACTGTCGGTGCACTCATCGTTGCGATGCTCGTCCCAGTCACAAGCCTCAACCTGCTTTCAGGTATCATGCAGACGTTTACGGATATTTTTAGGAACCCTGCGGTGGCATGGCTTGTCCCGGTGTTCGCACTCCTGATTGCCTTTGGTGCGATCGGGCAGGTCTCGACCTGGATCCTTGGGCCGGTCCGCGGACTTTCTGTCGCTGCCCGGGAAGGTACCCTCCCACCAATCCTACAGAACACAAATAAAAATGGGATCCCCGTGAATATGCTCATTCTCCAGGCCGTATTCATTACGTTCTGGGGTGCCGTCTTTGTATTGCTGCCTGGCGGTGTGAACAGTGCATTCTGGATCCTCCTGGCTCTGACAACTACGGTTTATATCGTGATGTATCTCCTGATGTACGCCACGGTAATCCGCCTCCGGTATACACAACCCGATGTCCCCCGTGCATTTACGATACCCGGCGGAAAAATGGGAATCTGGATTATTGCAGGGTTCGGCTTCCTATCAATGGCCGCTATGTTTACCCTGGCCCTGATCCCCCCGACCCAGATTAAAGAAGGCGGTGGGTTCCAGGTGTTTATGATCATCGGGACCATAGCCGTTGTGGCCGTCCCCCTCATCATCCATGCGATGAAGAAACCGGAATGGAAAATACGGGAAAGACCAGGGGCTGAGACTCCGGCTGCAGAGATGAACGAGGCAGACAATGAAACTTCTATCACAGATAGATGAGGTTCCCCCGACAAAGACCCTGGTGATTGCCACACTCCAGTGGTTCATCATCCTGATGCCGTCAGCCCTGATATACGGGATGATTGTCGCACCCATGCTGTATCATGAACCATTACAGCAGATGCAGGTAATCCAGGCGATCTTTGTCGTGAGCGGCATCTTCCAGATCATCCAGGTTTTCTTCGGGCACCGGCTGCCTATCGGTGTGGGACCGACGAGTATTTTAATTGTCGGCGTTGGTGCCGGTCTTGCATACACGACAAATGCAATCTTCACATCGATGATCCTCGGAGGTCTTGTCATCTGCGGCCTCGCCGTGTTCAAGGCCCAGCATTTCTTAAAAAAACTCTTCACCTTTAACATTATCCTGACTGTACTCCTTATGAGTTGTTTTGCCGTCACACCAATGATCCTTGGGCTGATCATCCCAAAATCCCCGGTGGCAAACCCGACCGATTACGTGATCTTTGCCATTCTCTTCACGCTCTTTATCATCGGGCTTTCGGGCATCCTTAAGGGGATGGCGAAGCAGCTCCTCCTGCCTATTGCCATGGTCCTCGGGGTAGTCCTTTGTATCGCGATATTTCCTTTCAAAGCCCCGGCAATCAGCTCCACCCCGTTCGGGCTGTTTGCCGGCATTGCCCCGACGGGTCTCGATATCAGTATCCCACTCCTCGTAGCATTTCTGTTCTGCTACTTCTCGCTCCTCGTCATCGATTTTTCAGCGGCCGAGTCAATCGAACTCTCACTCAGGCCGAAGGGCATGGACAGCCGCTTACGGCGTGGGATGGCGATGACCGGGCTCTCATCGGTCGTTGCCGGATTTACCGGGGTCATCGGGTGTGCGAACTCTAACTTCTCGATGAATGTCGTCCTTGCAAGCCGCCAGGGTTCCCGGTACCCGCTGGCATGCTCAGGCACCCTTTTTATCATCGTGGGGTTTTCCCCTGTCATCATCTCCACCCTGATGGCGATTCCCCCTGTTGTAATCGCATGCCTCTTCATCTACCTGCTCGGGGGCATGTTTGCAGCATCGCTCAACCTCGCAAAGGAACGGAGTGGCGGCATTGGTTATAACTCGGGGATCGTCATCGGCATCGCACTGATCTTTGCGACCCTCATTGCTTTCCTGCCGGTCACGACAAAGACGATGATGAATACCAGTCTCGAACCCGTCTTGGCAAACTCCTTCATCGTGGGCATCTTTTCCGCCCTCGTGATCGAGCATGTCTTCTTCCGGGGACAGGCGGAGAAAGAGGAGAAACTGGAGGAGGAAGAAGAGGAGGCTCACGGGGAAGAGGCCCTGCCGGTGCAACAGGATGATGACTCAGGGTGAATCCTGGACAGAATCCCAGTATGCTCAAAACCGCAATCTGTCCCGTGATCTCACGAAGCCCTGATAATTGCCTGAGCTATTCCAGGGTTAAGAAAAAAACAGTTGATGAAATGGACAGTCCAGGCAGAACCGGACGATCCAATATCGTTAAA
>SESC01000398.1_pt1 | contig 15909 bp, 14 predicted proteins | sample 3171431 | NCBI WGS metagenome assembly SESC01 (sample SAMN06051868, study PRJNA518727) | freshwater metagenome | biome: subpolar coniferous forest; feature: holomictic lake; material: water; isolation source: holomictic Lake 227, 8 m depth | place: Canada: near Kenora, Ontario | collected... | reverse complement strand
GTCTTTGAATGCATCCAGTTCGCTTGATTTCGGAATTAGATTCTGTTTCTGTGGCATTGTATCTACCCCCAGATGGTGTCTCACTGTGCGTCGGTTGTAGCCGGTTTTGCGGGAGATCTGGCTGACGTTGTATTCCTTGTTGTGGAGATATTTCCGGATCATGTAGAACCCCTCTGGTTCACCATTGTTGTTGCCACCAAGCTAAGCCAGGAAGGTTGGCAGGTGAGGACTTTTATCCCGCTAGTGACATTATGCTACCCAATTGTAATAAAAAAGTCTGATATTGACATCTTTTCAAATAGCATGATTAAAGAGTTTTAATCGTGCTCCTCTCGATAAAAGACGAGTACCTCCGGTAAAACCAGCGTTTCACCAGCTCCACAATAATGAGATATGCCACTACAAGCCCTGCTAACACTGCAAAAAATTGAACCGGTGGGGGTACGAACCCGAAAATACTTCCGAGAATAGTGAACGGGAGGACGCAACCAATGACCACAATGGACAGGGTACTTGCCAGGAGGAACTTGCTCGGCCTGCTTTGGTAGAATGGAAATACCCGGGTCCTGATCACGAATATAACAAGGGTCTGGGTACAGATCGATTCAATAAACCAGGAAGTCTGGAAGAGGGCGGCATCTGCCTTGAATACAAGGAGGAGGATAAAAAACGTAATAAAATCAAAGATGGAGCTTATCGGACCAAATATTGTGATGAATTTTTTGATAAATTCGACATCCCATTTTTTAGGGGTATTCGCATAGGAGGCATCCACATTGTCAGTCGGGATCGTAGACTGAGAAATATCGTAAAGAAGGTTGTTGAGCAGGATCTGGATTGGCAGCATGGGTAGAAAAGGAAGGAATAACGATGCGCCCGCGACGCTGAACATATTACCAAAATTAGAACTGGTACCCATGAGGATATACTTCATGGTATTTCCAAAGGTCTTTCTGCCCTCCAGCACGCCGTCATGAAGGATACTGAGATCGTTCTTTAATAAAATGATATCAGCCGATTCTTTTGCAATATCAACCGCGTTTTCAACAGATATACCAACATCGGCCTCCCTAATCGAGGGGGCATCGTTGATGCCGTCGCCCATGAACCCGACCACATGACCATTCCGTTTGAAGGCGTTCATGACCCTGTTCTTTTGAATAGGATTTAAACGTGAAAATATCGTAACATTCTCGACAACCCGTGACAATGCCTCCTGGTCCATCGGTTCTATCTCGGCGCCGGTAAGAACTCCCTTAACGTGAAGCCCTATGAGTTCACATGTTTTTTTGGTGACCAGCTCGTTGTCCCCGGTAAGGATCTTAAGTTCTATCCCTGAAGCTGCCAGCTGTTGTACAGACCCGAGTGCACTCTCTTTCGGTGGATCAATAAAGGTGACCAGTCCGACGAGGGTCATGTCCTGTTCATCGCTGACTGAATACTTGTCTTGTTTCGGATCGAGCACCCGGTAACATACAGCGAGTGTCCGGAAACCATCTTTACTCTGGGCTTCGTAGAGTTCGTTTATCTGCATCCGGACATCATCGGCAAGGATCTCAATTTTACCATTTCTTTCGACAGATCTACAAACACTCAGCACAGATTCGGGCGCTCCTTTAGAGATGAGCAGGTGATCCGTTCCTCGTGAAACAACCACGGAAAGTCGTCTCCGGATAAAATCAAAAGGGATTTCATCTATTTTTTGATATCCTTCAATACCCAGGTGACGGAAGTTAACAATTGCAGCATCGAGCGGGCTTTTCAATCCGGTATCAAAAAAACTGTTGATATAGGAATAGAGGAGGACTTGATCACTGTCGTTTCCTTCGATATCGATGTGTTTTATGAGCGAAATCTTGTTCTCGGTCAGTGTCCCCGTCTTATCGGTGCAGAGTACATCCATGCTCCCGAAATTTTGTATAGATTCAGGGTGCTTGACAATCGCCCCTTTTTCAGACATCGCGATGGAACCCTTTGAAAGGTTCAGAGACAGTATCATGGGGAGGAGTTCGGGGGTCATACCGACCGCAAGGGCGACTGAGAAGAGAAGAGACTCCAGGATCCCGTGCCTGAACAGTGTATTGACAAAAAATACGAATATGACGAGGGAGAAAATGAATTTCGACATCAGGTAACTGAATTGCTTCAAGCCACGCTCGAATTCAGTTTCGGGGGGTCGGTCGATTAATGTCTTTGCGATTTTACCAAATTCCGTAGAAGGTCCGGTCTTTGTGATCATCGCCGTTGCGCTACCACTCACGACCGAAGTACCCAGTAAAATATAATTACCTGCTTCCGTGATTGGTTTTGTCGAATCCCCGAGATCCGCATTCTTTTCGATAGGAAACGGTTCGCCTGTTAATGCCGACTGGTTGACAAAAAAATCCCTGGCCATTAACACCCGGGCGTCAGCAGGGACAAGGTCACCTGCTGACAGGGAGACCACATCCCCCGGGACAAGGTTGGTGATAGGAAGTTCCCGCTGGTCCCCATCCCGTAATACTGACGCCTGTGAAATGATCTTCTGCCTGAGTAGTTCCGCGGCATTTCCCGCCTTGTATTCCTGGAAAAAGTCAAGAGTTACACTTGCAATAATGATTACAAAAATAATTGTGGCATCAACAGTCTGGCCGAGAAATACCGATATCGTCGCGGCGATGAGCAGGATTATGACCAGGAGATTTTTAAAGTGGGAGAGAAACTGAATGATTATCGGCTGCTTTCTTACCGGGGAGAGATCATTCTTCCCGTAGGTAATCTCCCTCTGCTCAGCCTCGGCTCCTGTAAGTCCCCCGGCAGAGGAATTGAGAGCCCGGAAGAGGTCCTCACGGGAAAGAGCATGGTAATCCTGGTCGTTTTTTTGAACAGGCCCCTTATTTTTCATAGGCTCATCACGGGCCATTCGAGTTTTCCTCCTTTAGCGAATTAGATGTTTATAGCATAATGGTTCCCTTCCGACACATTATATCTCTCCTTTGTTTTATTGAATCCCAAAGAATGATGGTGGGAGAATTACTCTTGGCAGCAGGGTTGCAGTACCGGGTGCCGGTACCTTATACGCTCCAGTTTTTTCACCCTCCCGTTTCGATGGGGACGGGACGGCCACCTGGCCGGAGGGGCATTGGTGGCAATCATCCTTTACGTCCAGTTTGCCGTATTATTCATCCAGGACGTCATTCACCGGGCATTTTGTGGGCGAAAAGGTGAACTTATCACGTATGGAGAAAACCCTTTTTATCAACGCTACCGTCCTGATGACCAATAAAGGGACGTGATTTTTTGATCATTTCCGGACTTACGTTAAGTGCACCCGCAACTTTTTCGGCGGGCAGATCAAGGGGATACTGCGCGCAATCACGAAATCATCTCCTCGTTGCCGGGATCGTCTGTACCCATTACAGTAGACGGGACATGGATCGGAAAAACTATTGTTATTGCCATGTTGGACGCTGCGTGAGGACCTGCCACTGGTTCGAAGCAAAATACTACCGGAATCTTAAATCTTAATGGATGACAGGTGGAATAAACGATTTTTTTACATACCGGATATCATTCCCCTAAATATTCCACCACGTCCTTCAGGTTCTCGCGGATAGGGAGGCCCTGCGGGCATTTCTCTTCGCATTCTCCGCACTCCTTACAGAGCGACGCGTAATTGAGTGTACCGTCGAAGAAGCCGCCGAGGAACATCGAGTAGATCTGCCGGGTCTGATCCTCGTCTTCGTACATGTGGCCCCGGTTGTAGAATTCGAAGCACTCAGGGATGTTCACGCCATGTGGGCACGGCATGCAGTACTTGCATCCCGTGCAGGGGATGAGAACCCGTTTTTTGAACTCTTTTCTTACCTTCCCAAACAGGGCAAGTTCCTTTTTCGTCAGCGAGTCCGCAAGCCCGCTTTTTGCGAGGGCTACATTCTGCCGTACCTGCTCCGGGGTTGACATACCAGACAGCACGACCGTTACTTCCGGATGGTTCCAGGCCCAGAGGAGCGCCCATTCAGCGGGTTGATGTTGGACCTTCGCCTTTTGCCAGATTTCTAAAAACCCCTGCCAGGTCCCTGGCAAGCAGGCTACCCCGTATCGGCTCCATAACTACGATGTCGAGGCCCTTTTTTGCTGTGTATTTCAGCCCGGCGGTCCCCACCTGGTAATCCTCGTCCATGAAATTATATTGGATCTGCGCAAATGTCCAGTCGTTACGCTTTTACGATCTTCTTAAAGATCTTCGTCATGTCATGGAACGAGAAGCTCTCATAGCGGATTCGCCCGTCTGCGATTGCATCATCGAGAAAGTCTGTGACACCGAGCGCTGATAGTTTCTCCCAGAACGGCCGGATGAGCCCGTGTACGAGATAAAAATCAATATGATCGGTCCTGATACGGGTGAATTGCTCATCGAAATACTTGTCCATATCCTCCCGGGACTCAATCAACCAGCTTGGCAGCTTGGTCGCAAGGTGGACTTTTTCGCGGTACCCGTCGGCGAGTGCACGTCCAACGAATGGTTCGCTTTCGCCATTGTGATAGGGATAGGCAGTATCGATATAATTCACGCCATTGTCTATCGCGTACCGGATCATCTCAGTAGCCTGGTCCTCGTTAATCTGCCCGCTATCCGTAAGGGGGAGTCTCATGCACCCGAACCCTAAGATGGAAAATTCAGGTATTTTCTTTATCATTTTCCGGTAGGGCATCATACTTCACCAAATATTCCTGATCCAGAAAACAGTTATGGATGGTATAAATGCTCGTATTGGATGACGGGACTCGTGATTCTTTCCCTATTATCTCGTAGGAGTCCGATTCACCTGCGAGGTTGCCCTTAAGAAAAAAACGATGCCACGTAACCGATTCGGGCCAACGGCAGAATCCCGATGGACAAGGGAAAGAATCCTTAGCGGGAGACCGGAGGACCGGACTTCCCAATTTACATGCGGGATCGCACGGGATCCTTATACCCCGACTCACACAGATCCCAGGTTTTCATCAATTTCGTAAAGGACGCCGATCTTTCATCTTGCACGAAGTTATTCAAAATGATTCTGTCGGCAACCTGGCTTTGCAGCCACGTAACAGTACGGCGGATGAGTCAGGCAGAAACCACCCATTCATCGTATGGTCCGTGGTAAATGATTGAATTGCATAAATCTCCTGCGTAGAACTTTGTAAGTATGGTAATCGGCCTGATTCAACCCGCAGGTAGTGAAAGAATTGGCGGTTGTTGCCATAGTCATTAACCTTTATTTTTACCCGGTTCGGATTCGGGAATGATAACTCACAAGGCCTGCACGGAACATGACGGGGTACCGTTGCGCAGGAATGGATGGATTTTTTCGATACGGTAATAAAAGTCGGGCAAACAGTTTTTCCCCGGACTTTATAACTACAACATTCCAGTACTAAGTTGTTCATGTCGATTAACCCAAAGGCGACGGGAGTTCATTCCCTGCCTGATCGCACCAGAATATATTATCTCTCTCTGATCGGGTTCTTCGCTATCTTCTCGACAACTATCTCTAAAAATCCCGTGCTTCCCCTGTTCGCCCAGGCAATAGGCGCCAGTAACACAGTTATCGGCATCATCGCTGCCGTGTCACCTCTCGCCGGGATACTATTCTCGTTTCCCGTTGGCGTGATATCTGATCACCTCGGGAGAAAACGCCTGCTAATCGTTTCAGGCGTTGTATTCCTGCTCGCTCCGCTACTTTACCTCTTCATCTCCGATCCACTCTGGCTGATACCGGTCCGGTTTTTCCATGGAACGGCGACCGCCATCCTTGGACCGGTCGTGTCGGCCATAATCGCCGAACGGTTCCCCACCTCAAAGGGTGAGATGCTTGGCACCTATTCTTCTGCGACACTCATCGGACGCACCCTTGCACCTCTTGTTGGCGGGATCATCATCTCGTTATTTGCGTTTGCACCGGGTTTATTCCAGTACCGGGTAGTGTACCTCGTTGCTGCACTTGCAGCGGTCCCCGTGTTATACCTCACCATCCGGTACCGCGAAGAAAAACCAGGGTCGTTGAAAATACCCGGATTTCCGGTGTTTAAGGAGAGTTTCAACACCTTCATCGCCAACCGCCGCCTGGGAGCGACCGCGATGGCAGATATGGCGACATACTTTGCCTTCGGTGCATTCGAGACATTTCTGCCAGTCTACCTGTTCATGCTCCACTTCGAAGTCTACCAGATAGGGATCATCTTTGCGGTCCAGGTGCTGATCATTGCCGTAACGAAACCATTCTTTGGCTGGATCTCCGACCGTATAGACAAACGCTTCCAGATTGTTACAGGGCTGCTCGTTTCGGGAGGTTCAGTCGCTGCAGTCCCATTTGCAACGACTTTTATCGGTTTTCTTGCGGTAAGTGCCATATTCGGGCTGGGGATATCGCTTTCTACCGTTGCGACCAGCGCGTATGTTGCAGACATTGCGAAAAAAGAGCAGATCGGCGCCTCAATGGGAGCCCTCTCATCCATCATGGACATCGGACAATCGGCCGGACCGCTCGTCACCGGTATTATCATTTCATTAGCTGGCTACCGTTACGGCTTTTTTACAGGTCTTGTTCTTGCATTAGCAGTTACCGGGGTCTTCATTCTGTCGGTGCGCAAGCCCAGCATATCAGGGGAACGTGGTGGGATGAGTCCCTAATGCTGGCTGCTCGGAACGGTTACCTTACAAACGACGGTAAAGTACCGCTATAGAGAGACGACGCATGGATCGAAGGCTGATTAGTATATTGTCCTGCAGATTGTCAGGCAACATTGCTCTCTCCTTTGCCGCCGGTATATCCGGCGTCTTTTCAATGTGATCAAAAGAACGCCATCTGGCTGCAGAGGCAGAATAGCCCGTCATTTACAGCAGTTCTGGGTACGGCGAATTTCCCTGGGAACGGGTGGGTTCCTGCAACACGGGTATTTTCAGCCTTTACAATCTTTATGCCTTTTGGAAGAAACGGATCGAAGCAGTATTTGTGATCATGACCAATTGATTAGCAATATATTCACAGGGGCACTGACGGTACTTGTCGGCCACCAGGTGGGAAAAACGGTTTTACAACTTAAAAAGAGTCCGTCCTTTACTGAAAAAAATATTACCCTGTTAATCACTAAAAGAATATTTTTTAGCGACCCTAAAGATGTTAACCCCGGAACACGTATAGTAAAGGAATTCATGGCAGAGGTAAGACTTGTCGGAACAGCCCATGTTTCGGCACAGAGCATCGACGATGTCAGGACGGCAATTGAAGAGTTCCAGCCGGGCCTCGTGGCGGTGGAACTAGACCAGGGCCGTTATAAAGCCTTAACAAAACAGGCAAAGGACCCAACAGTCGAAGATGTGCTGGAGGTGAAGAATTTCAACCAGCTACTGGTCCAGTGGCTTCTCTCGTACCTTCAGCGAAAGATAGGGCTTGATATCGGCGTTGAGCCCGGGGCCGAGATGAAAGCCGCGATCGAAGCAGCTGAACAACGTGGTATCCCGGTGGAGATGGTAGACCGGGACATCCGGGTGACCCTTCTCCGGTTCTGGAAATCCTTAGGGTTCTTTGGAAAGATCAAGATGTTCTATGCACTGGTCATTTCCATAGCCGAGGTAGACAAGGTCGAACCTGCGGATATCGAGAGACTCAAGGAGGATGATGTGCTGGACGTGATTATGGACGAGTTTCGGAAATTCTCCCCGAATGGAGCCAGGGCACTCATCGATGAGCGTGATGCCTATATCGCCCATAACCTTGTCCGGCTGAAAAAAGAAAAAGAAGGCCGGATCCTCGCCGTAGTCGGTGCTGGCCATATACAGGGCATCAACCGCTATCTTGATAATCCGGATTCCCTGCCTTCCTATGAATCCCTGACACGTGAGCCCAAGTCCTTTCCGTGGGGCATGGCATTCGGGGTCGTTGTCACATTCTTGTTTGTCCTTCTCCTTGCCTGCATTGCTTTTTCCGGGGTCGGTCTGAATGTACTTCTCTATGCGTTCATTTTCTGGGTGGTAATCCATGGAGTACTGGCAGCAGTGGCCACACTTGCAGTAGGGAGCCACCCCTACACCGTCCTCGCATGTTTCGGGGTTGCATGGATGACGTCCTTAAACCCACTCCTTCACGTTGGATGGATTGCTGCATTTGTCGAGGCAAAAGTAAGAAAACCCCCGGTATCCGATTTTCGGAGGATTTACCAGGCAGAATCCATTACCGAAATGATTAGGATTCCGCTCTTCCGGGTGGTCCTGATAGCCGCGGTTGCCAATCTCGGAAGCCTGCTCGGGACGATCCTGTACTTCATCTTCCTCTTCCCGGTCATTGGTGTTGACCCGGTCATGGTAATCTCGACAGGGATGCATAACATGTGGATCTGGCTCACCGGCCTCATGTAAGGAAAAATGAAAGGGATTATTAGTCAATTTTTACGAATATCATCTGAATCGTGTGGGCACGTTGAATCGGACAGGAATCCTGTGGATCAGTTCCTGGTGTAACCCCCCTGGCATTCCCAGCGCCTCGGTACGTTGCTGCGGAGTTACACCGGGTTACTGTGCGGCGGCAGTAACATTGACCCGCCATCAGGAAATCCCGGCGAGTGCACTTTCAAGCTACGGTTTCGATATACCGGGTTTTATCGCTGCACCTGCAAGTACCGTGGCATTTGGTAACAGTCGTTGGCCCTGGTACTGGTACTGCCGCTGGGATCCTGCCTGTGCAGTTCCGTCATTTTGGCCCGGCCCCTTGTGCTGACCCGTGGGTGTTGTTGCAGATGGTGACACCTGGATTCCGGCACCATTGCCCACTGAAGCGGGGGTATTCTGGACACACCTGGTAACCAGCAGGGTAACAAAAAATTCCTGCGGTGAAAATTAACGTTGTTGTTGTCATTTTCATGGCATTTCTTCTGATCAAAATTCTGAAACGATTGTTTCATTCTATGGCGGTCCATTGTATCGAATTGCGAACAGCATTCAATAATCACCAAAGCATGGTGATTGGGGGCCCAATTATCTGGTTGAGCCCTCCAGATACCCAAAGTCCGTTTCACAGGGCTTTTAACTTCATTCACGTACCCCGTGGAAATGAGCTGGCAATCCCAGGAGGAGAGGTGCCGGCTCTTATCAGTGGACCTGGATTATCTTTTGCCTAACCACTACACCCGTATGCTACGGTCCTTTTCATCTACACTCGTGTCGCTGAACCAGTACTGTTACCATGGTTCTTTGTGGAAGTGAACGGATGGGTCCGGGACCCCAATGCAGGGGCCGGTCTTTGCCCTGGCTGTGGGAGGACCAACTTATCGATACTTCCATTCTTGATGCCCGCCTGGATATCCTGGTTGAATGTTTTCATTGCGTTTTTAAATGCGGTTACATCCGCATTCTCAATGGCAATCTTCGCATTTGCAAGCGCTGCATTCAGATCAGTGACATCAACAGCATTTTGCTGAGGGGTAGTCTTCAGGTTCTGTGCCCGATCAAGCATCTTTGTTTCCATGTTGGCATCCAGAACCGGGGGGATTGCTCGGTTCTTCTGGAAATCCTGGTGCCCATTCCCCTGGAGGGCCGTTCCCGTGATACTTCCATTCCTGATGCCTGCCGGGATATCCTGCCTGAATGTTTTCATGGCATCCCTAAATGCCGTTGCATCGGCGTTCTGTATGGCACTCTTCGCGCTTGCAAGTGCTGCAGTCAAATCAGTGACGTCAACACCCTTTTGCTGGAGCGATGCAATCCGGTCCTCTGCAAATCCGAGTAGCTTAGTTTCCATGGTGGCGTTCATAACCGGGGGGTTCGCTCCGTTCTTCTGGAAACCCTGGTGGGTGGACCCTGCTGCAAATGCCGGTACTGCAACGATTGCAGCCAGGCAGACGAGGATCGAAACTCCGATGAGTTTCATCTTTTTGTCAAACATCTAATACTCACCTCTTGTTTGTAGGATGGGTGCCGGAAAATTCCGGCCCCAGTTGTACAATAATCTATACAATTTGATTAGTATATATTACTATTTGTTATACAATATTGACTCTTCGGTGAGATTTTAGGGGTCGTCAAAAACAGGGTTCTGCCGGGTGAAGGAGGTCGGGGATACCTATCATTCCATCGATAGTTCCAGGAGAAGAACTACCATTTCTTTACCACACCTTGATTTGGTGACCAGATATCCGGCGAATTTTTTACCCTATCCCGGACCCGGAAAAAAATATTCAGATCATTGGGATGAGAATAACAATTCCCATCAGGACCATGATTATCCCGATCATCAGGCGCAACAAGCTTTTCCTTTCATCTCTCCATGCGTTCACTGTTTCGGGGGAAAGACCGAAGATCACGAGGAGGAGAATTGCAACCAGGGGGATAATTACAATGAAATTGTAGAGGACGAGATACAAGAGCCCATAGGTTAGGTCCTGATAGAGCATCCCGAGGATGGATATGTAAATACCTGCAGTACAGGCCATCCCATAAATCCCTACGAGAATTCCGACAATAAATCCCCCGAGGATACTCACCTCTTTCATATACGCGGAGATAAGGCCTTTCTTTGAATCGGGAATTGAAAGGATGGGTTTTTGTTCTTTCGAGAGTCCGTCCTTTATCTGGATCACACCGGCAATAATCGCGATCGCTGCCGCAACAAGGGTAAATGCTTTGGCAATGCCGGGAAGCTGGATAATTGAGAAGATAGCGAATCCGGATAACAGCCTGACAATGAAAAACGCACTGATATAGGCAAGGCCTACGAGAAAAACCATCTTCCTGGAACCGGTCGCCATCAGGGATACCAGTAACAAAGCCAGGACTAACAGCCCACAGGGATTCAGTCCTTCCCCGATAGCTGCAACGAGAAACACTACGGGATTTATTGAATAAGTACTTTCAGTTGGACCGCGGTCAATACGGGGCTCTCTATATGAAGAATTTGTCAGGGATGATTCAACGGTGGTGTTAAAGTTGTTCGTAATATTTTCTTCGCCTTCAAGGAACGTATCACCAAGGAATACTACGGGTATATGGAATAATTCACCGGGATACCTATCCCTGAACAATGAAAACAGCTGAATATTTGCCGGGTTTGAGAGATCATCAAATTCGATCCTGGTTTCCGGATGGACCCTTGCATATTGTTCAATAAGGGGAAGCACTTTCTGGCAGGACTCGCAGGTAGGATTATAGAAAAAATGAATGACACCAGGGCCCGGGTTATCAATTGAAGAAACTGATTCCGGTGGGGTCAGGGGATTACCTGGTACAGTCACATTATTGTTAGTTTCTATCGTTTCCCTGACGAGACGGTCCAGGTTACCGGTGATATTTTTTTCACCATTCAGGTACTGGTTTCCGACCACTACGACTGGCACATGAAGGTTTACATTTCCCAGGTCTTTCTGGACCTGGATAAATTGTTCGACCGTCGATTGATTCTCAACGATATTATGGTAATTTATACGAATATCTGGATTATTTACTTCATATTGCTGAATGAGGGGGAAGACTTTCTGACAGGACTCACAGGTAGGGTTGTAGAAAAAATCCACAATTACTTGTCGTTCGGTCCCTTTGTCAAATACCGTGAGCGAATTTCCCGTCCCAGATCCCGTTACGATAGCAACGGGTCCGGCACACATGAAAAGTATCGTGAAAAGGACGATAAAAAACAGATAATGCAGATTTTTCCTCATGAGACTCCTGGGATCCAGACTGTAGAAGTGTTTGTAAGTATTTTCGTTATATTCTTTCTCGTAACATTAGCTAAACGTCCGGTATCAGGTAAATAATCATTGCATATTCGTTTTAACGATTCTTGGTTACAGGTATTTATTGTGATTTGATTGAATTGCACTGCTGTTAAAAAAAATTATCCATCGATTGAATCAAGGAGAAAAACATCATCGATCCGTACTTTGAATAATTTTGCAATCCTTGCAGCGAGGATCAGCGAAGGATCATATTTCCCATGCTCAATGGCAAGGATCGTCTGCCTGGTTACCCCGACTTCCTGTGCCAGTGCCTCCTGGGACAGGTCATGCATCGCACGGTACACTTTGATCTTGTTCTTCATCCGTTTTACGCCCCATATTTTTTATTATAATAAAGGGAGAGTATCACGTAGAGGACGATTATCCCACAGAGAATAGCGAGAAGCCGGAAACCGAATATGCCCATCTGACGGTTGAAATGGCGGAACTCTTCACCCAAAGCCTCAATAATGATCCAGAGTGCAAAGAGAAAAAGGCCTACCCATGTGATTTGCAATGTTCTCAATGCAGTTATCTCGGTGATTTTCTGTGTCCGTTCATCTTCAATGACCTCATCAATGTGCATCCTGGCGAGATATATCCCGATTATTCCCAGGATAATGGCAATAACAGAGGGTAAAGGGTCAGAGATCTCCACCGACATCCAGAATATTGCGACCTCAATAAAAGCCACGGCGGCGACACAAAGGTAAAAATTATTTCGTTTCATCATCCCTCATCGGTCAATATGGTTCTGAATAATGTTACTCATTCGAAATTTATCCTCACCAATATATAATCTGATACCTGGGCGCATCGGAAAATGGGTGATACTTGGGTTTTCCCCGGGGACATTCTGAAATAGTCACCTATTCGCTCCTCAATGCATCGATCGGGTCCATGTTTGATGCCTTCCATGCCGGGTACAGGCCTGATACAATACAAACGACGATCCCAATCACCATCCCTTCGGGGACATACAGGATGCTGTCCGGCATGAAGAAATAGGTTGTATTCCCAATCATGGCACTCACCACCGAGTACCCGATAACAAGGCTGCAGATCCCCCCGACGACGGCACCAATGATACCAAGGATAAATGCCTCGTAGAGGAACATCCTGCGCACTTCCCCTTTTTCTGTCCCGATTGAGAGAAGGATACCAATCTCATGCACCCGCTCATTCACCGACATCATCATCACGTTGAAGATGCTTACGGCCGCGACCACAAGCGATATGCCCCCAATCGCGAGAATAAACGTCGTTATCGTTCCGAGAGTCTGGGTAATGCTGGTCAGGCGGCCGCTGGCATCATTGATCCGGATAACGTCGGTTTTCCGGTTGACTTTTTCATCGATTGCGGTTTCCACGGCACCGATAGTATCAACATCTTTGACTATTACGTTCACCTGGTCATACACGTCTTTGTCACCATACTGGTTCGTGTACCATGTGTCAGGGACGATTATCGCATTATCCGTATTTATTCCATCAGAAGCGAACCCCCGCGTAGGGAGAATACCGGAAACACGGACCGTTGGCCGGTTTTCCGTGTTGGTGGGGCCGATTTTAATCCGGGTACCAACCACCAGGTTAAAGTTGGTAGCAAGATTGGACCCGACCACGACATCATTCGCCCCGCGGGGAATATCACCCACACTTAATGTTAAGAATTTTTCGATGTCATCTGGTTCGAGGCCATAGATCGAACCCCTGCCGTCGGTGGAACCGATTGTAAACTGGGTATTCGTCCGATGTATCGGGATGACCACGTTTGTCCCTGCAGCATTCTTAATATCATTGAGCTGGCTTTTCGTTACACCCTGTGACGTGGATGGGGCTCCGGCAGTTGAAGAAGTCCGTACCACATCTGATGAGATCATCACCGTGTTGACATCCGAGGATAACTGTTGTTTTACGGACAACTGCATATTGGCCCCGAGCATCCCCATGGAGGAGATAGCAACCACGCCGATAACAATCCCGATCGATGCCAGCAGTGAACGCATGAAATTGAGCCGGACACTCCTGACCGATAAGTCAAAGAAGATATCTCTCATGATCCAACAACCCTCCCGTCATCCAGCTGGATCGTCCGGTGCGCATACTCTGCAATCTTTTGGTCATGGGTCACCAGGATAACCGTTTTGCCTTTCTGGTGCAGGCCAACGAGGAGGTCCATAATCTGAATACCCGTTTTCCGGTCAAGGTTGCCGGTAGGCTCATCGCAAAGGATAATTTTTGGGTCATTGACCAACGCCCGTGCTATCGCAACCCGCTGCTGTTGTCCCCCGGATAACTGGTTGGGGCGGTGCGAACTCATCTCCTCGTCAAACCCGACTGATTTAAGAACAGCCGCTGCCTTGCCGGTGGTATCCCGGTGTTTATACCTCAGGATGAGCGGGTATTCCACATTCTCATAGGCAGATAAGAGGGGGATTAAGTAAAACTTCTGGAAAACGTACCCAGTGGTGTCCCGGCGCATATGTGTCCGTTCGAGGTTTGTCATGTTTGCAACGTTTTTCCCATCGATATAGAGTTCGCCAGTCGTCGGGACATCAAGGATACCGAGCTGGTTCAGCATTGTCGACTTTCCGGAACCTGAAGGCCCCATGATCGCGACAAATTCGTTTTCCAAAATATCAAGGGATACATGGTTGAGCGCCGTGAAGTCCCCACTCTCCAGGCGGTACACTTTCGAGACATCCACAAGGCGGATGAGTGGATTTTCACCCATATTTTGCCCTTTTATTTCCTCTTCAGCTTTGCAGTTATCCATTTCCGTTTCATCCAGAGGACAATCCCAACAACGATTACGATACCAAGAGCGATGACAGGATAGAATGAACTGAGTCCTCCACCCCTGCTGCTCCCTCCAAATCCAAAGATGCTTCCACCGCCCGGGGGTCCGCCGCCTCCACGATTTACAGTGCTGCCAGTTGTACCGCCGGTTGTGGTACTACTGGAACTTCCCGAGCTTCCGGTGCCTGTACTGGAAGAAGTCGAACCTGAATTATACCGGAGGTCAAGGTTTTTAACAGTGGAGAATGAGTTCCCATCGGCATCTTTCCACGTGATTTGAATCGGTATGTTGGAAAGATCGGTGCTCATAAAGGTCAGGGTAAAACTTGAAAAGTCATCAGAAGCGAGAGACCCAATCGCATAATCTGCATAAGGTTCCACGGGTCTTACCGGCGTCCCTACGGTGAGTACCATTGATTTTGCATCAGTGATACCCGCATTGTTTACGTCTCCGGTCAGCTTGTAGGAGGAACCCGCGGATGTGAGTACAATATTATTGACAACGGGGACCGCTGCCATCTTATCTTCACCAATGTTAAGGGGCAGGACTTCGTCTATTGCGTGGTCATTATTACCATTGTGATAGGTGATATGAAATGTCAGGTCTGATGCCAGGTCGGGAGTAACCTGGAACGTGGCCATTTGTGAACTGCCTGCGGGTAGTGTGGCAATAAATTTCTGGCGCGGTGAAACGGTTGTACCGTTTCCGGAAGGAGTTACAATAATATCCGTAATTACACCATTCCGTGAATTAACGAGGCTCAGGTTGATACTGTCTTTCTTTCCTACAACAAAATTATCTGGCCTGTCAACAACTATCGCATCAATGCCTTTCGAATCAACTTCGAGCTGAAAGGGATAACTGATGCTCCCTGCTTCTGTTGTTGAAACGGTAAATATTGGGAAATAGGTCCCATCCTCACCTGAAACAGTGACCCGGAATGGATAGGTCATTGTTGAGCCAGGCCCGAGGCGAACGTTGGTATTAAACGAGGCCCGGTTTGACACGGCAATATGAGTTTCAAGAATGTCAGGCTGGGACAATGTTACGGTCTGGTTTCCGGAGTTCGTCAGGGTAACCGCGATGGTTCCTGTTTCATAGGGAAAAAACACTTCGGGGTCCAGCTTTACTGAGGTCACATGGGTCTGGTATATGCCATCACTGGTGGATACCGGGCTGGCCGCAGTTCCACATGCAACGACACCGCACACTACTATGAGAAGAATAAAGAGATATTTTCGTAAATCTGCCATCAACACACACCTTTTTTTATTCTCGTCCTTCAATGGTATTTGCACCCTTCCGGACGATGTACTATATGTAAAGTATATTTTACATTATGTTATTTAAATCATACCGTAGTCCCCATAAGAAGATTC
>SESC01000394.1_pt1 | contig 15966 bp, 10 predicted proteins | sample 3171431 | NCBI WGS metagenome assembly SESC01 (sample SAMN06051868, study PRJNA518727) | freshwater metagenome | biome: subpolar coniferous forest; feature: holomictic lake; material: water; isolation source: holomictic Lake 227, 8 m depth | place: Canada: near Kenora, Ontario | collected... | reverse complement strand
TTTCCAGGCGTGCGCCTTCGACCACTCGGCCATCTCTCCTGTTTATCCTTCCCACACTCCGTACGGGAACCGAGAAGGATAAACCAGATTGGCTGTTGTTGCAATCAATTTCAGCTATTACTTTCTTCAGTTAGTGCTTCCAGCTCATTCCAGCGTGCAAAAACTTGTTCTAATTTTACTTCTATTGCTTTTAATTCATCGAGGGTTTTGGCAACAACCAGTGGATCTTTTTTATAAAAAGAAGGTGAACTGATTTGTTCAGTTAACGCCACTTGCCTGGCTTCCAGCTCATCAATCAATTGCGGCAATTTATCAAGTTCTTGCTGCTCTTTAAAACTTAATTTCTTTTTTTTAGCGGTGGTGGCTGGTTTTTCTTGCTTGGATACGGCTTCTGTCTTTTTTACCACGATGGCGGGTTTGGTTTGTTTTTCCTGATCAACATGGCTCATCCAGTCCGTGTAACCACCCACAAATTCATCAACATCGCCTGAACCGTTAAGCACATAAACACTGGTGACTACGTTGTCTAAAAATGCCCGATCATGGCTTACCAATAATAAGGTACCATCATAATTAACCAGTTTTTCTTCCAATAATTCCAGGGTTTCCAAATCCAGATCATTGGTGGGCTCATCCATGACGATTAGATTGGCGGGTCGGGTAAATAAACGCGCGAGCAACAGGCGATTTTTTTCGCCGCCCGACAAGCTTTTTACCGGAGAACGAGCCCTTGCAGGCGCAAACAGAAAGTCACCCAGATACGACATAACATGGCGTTTGTTGCCGGCAATTTCGACAAAGTCATTACCATCAGCAACGGTATCCGCAACCGTTAAGTTAGGGTCAAGCTGATCACGTAACTGGTCAAAGTAAGCAATTTCAAGCTTTGTGCCCTGCTCTACTGTACCGCTGTCAGGTACCAGTTGTTGCAGCAGTATTTTTAATAAAGTTGATTTACCAGCACCGTTGGCACCAATCAAGCCAATTTTATCGCCACGTTGAATCAATGTTGAAAAATTCTTGATAATTTGCTTTTCGCCATAGCCAAAACAAATATCCTTAACTTCGATGACCCTTTTACCCGACGCATCGCCTTTTTCCAAAGCCAATCTGGCGGTGCCTTGTTGTAGGCGTCGCTGAGCGCGTTCACTACGCAATTTTTCCAGCGCTCTAACACGTCCTTCATTACGTGTACGTCGGGCTTTTACGCCTTGTCTGATCCAGACCTCTTCATCGGCCAGTTTCTTGTCAAATTCAGCATTTTGATTGGCTTCATCTTCAAGCGCGGCGGCTTTACGGGTCAAATAATCGTCATAATTACCAGCCCACGACACCAGATTACCACGATCCAAATCAACAATTCGGGTCGCCAGTTTTTGCAAAAATGACCGGTCATGGGTAACAAATAAAACCGCACCCTGAAAGTTAAGCATTTGCTCTTCCAGCCAGTTAATACTTTCAAAATCAAGATGATTGGTAGGCTCATCCAGCAGCAATACTTCAGGCTCTATCACCAAGGCTCTTGCCAAGGCTACGCGGCGTTTCCAGCCACCGGACAAGTCACTGATTTTTAATTCACCCGGCAAATCAAGCTTGTTTAAGGTGGTTTCAACCCGTTGTTGAAAGTGCCAGCCATTATGTGATTCAAGCTTATGCTGCAAATCGCCCATTTCGTTTAAGGCTTTGTCATCATCATAATCCATGAATAAAGTCAGCGCGTGATAACGGGTAAGCCATTCGCCCAACTCACCCAAGCCACCGGCAACGGCGTCATAAATAGTGGCGTCATCCGGTAAATCAGGTGATTGTTCCAGCCATGCAAGCCTTAATTCTGGTTGACGCCAAATGTCGCCATGATCAGGCAATACATTTCCGGCGATAATTTTCATTAAGGTTGATTTGCCTTCGCCATTTCGGCCTAACAAACCAACTCTTTCGCCAGCATCCAGCTGAAAGTCGGCATTTTTTAATAAAGCATGGGTTCCATAAGCAATGGAGATGTTCGATAAACGTAATAAGGGCATTTTAGAATTTCTTTAGATGGCAAATAGAGGGAGTTACGGGGGTATTATATAGAATAATAACGTTGTCTTTATGACAATATAATAAAAAATCTGTTATTTGTGGGTAAGTTATGAACAAGCAGGTTGAGCGAGATCACTGGAATAAGCCAATCCCGCTTCTGTAAAGCCCGTTTTTTGGGCATATTATTGGCCCGCAAAACCAAGGACAGACCCGCGCCGCTTCCGTTATCAGCGTTAATCTGCCAACGCCGGATAATCGGTATAACCTTTTTCGTTGCCGCCATAAAACGTAGCAACATCGGGTTCGTTTAAAGGCGCGTTTAGCTTAAAGCGTTCCACCAGATCAGGATTGGCTATATATAATTGTCCAAAGGCGACCAGATCTGCCTCGCCCTGCGCGATAACTTGTTCTGCACGCGCCTTGTCATAACCCCCACAGACTATCAGGGTTCCTTTATAAGCTTTACGCAGAACCTCAAGGTTGATAACGTTGGCACCGTGCCTGATATCCCCTTCCAGGGCATCAACCACATGCAGATAAGCCAGTCCAAAGCTATTCAGTTGACCCAGCAAATAAACAAAAAACGTTTCAGGATCGGAATCCGTCATGTCATTAAACGTGCCACTGGGAGACAAGCGAATACCGACACGTTCTGCACCCCAAACAGCGACTACCGCTTCTGTGACTTCCAGTAAAATTCGGGCTCTATTTTCAAACGTTCCACCATAACTATCGGTGCGTTTATTGGTGCCGTCACGCAAAAACTCATCCAGTAAATAACCATTGGCACTGTGTATTTCGACGCCATCAAAACCCGCAGTCAACGCATTTTTTGCCGCTTTTCGATAGTCTTCAACAATGCCTTGGATTTCATCGGTTTCTAAAGCACGCGGCGTAACAAACGGCTGCATACCGGTCGGTGTCACTGCATCACCTTGGGGTGCGATCGCAGAAGGCGCAACGGGTAAAGCACCCGCATGAAAATCGGGATGAGAAATACGGCCGACGTGCCAAAGTTGCAGAAAAATATGGCCATTTTTTGCATGGACGGCTTCGGTGACTTTTTTCCAACCGTCTACCTGCGCATCATTATAAATACACGGTGTTGCCGGATAACCAACCCCTTGCGTCGATATGGGCGAGGCTTCGGTAATAATTAATCCGGCACTGGCACGCTGGGCATAATACGTCACCATTAAATCGGTAGGAATATTGTCAGGCGCACGCATCCGGGTCAACGGTGCCATCACCAGCCGATTGGGTAAATGATAAGGGCCGATTTGAATTGGGGTTTGTAGTGTTGTATTCATCAGTGTCCCGAGATTGATAGCTTTTGTATAAAGATTTATTTTAGCTTATTTAAACAGAGCATCCTATATAATCGTCTCGGCAAGATAATTGATCCTAACTGTTTCAGTTTATAGCGTGCTCAGGTTTAGTCTCAATAGCTTCGCAGTTATATATTTTTTATTCTCGATAGATTTTATTAATCTACTTAAAGGGTTGCACATGAAAATTAATGGTTACTGGTTGGGAATGTTGTCAGCGTTATGGTGCATGTCGGTTTCGGCAGCTGATTTGGATCGGTCAGAAGTAGAAAAGCGACTCGCCAACGCTGATAAGGCGCATCCTGCCGACTTACGCAGAAAGGATTTGACCGGCCTGAATTTATCCGGACTGGATTTTAAAATCGCGGATTTGTGGGGATCGGATTTACGCCGTTCCAATTTAAGCAACAGTGACTTGTCGGGGCTGATTCTCGATTTATCGGTGCTGTCGAAGGTTGATTTTTCTAATGCCAACCTGTCCAATACCAGTATTTTTGGTGTGCATGTCGGCGGTGCAAATTTAAGCAACGCCAATCTAAGCGGCAGTCGATTTATTGGCGTCATGGATCGCGCCAACCTGTCCCATGCCAATCTGTCCCATGCCAACTGGGGCGCTGACATGAAAAATCAATCCATGGGGTTGATGCGGGCGAGTTTAAATAATGTCAATTTATCGGGTGCCAACCTTGCTTATGCCAATTTCGACCGTGCCTTGATGCGCTATGCCAATTTTTCCGGGGCTAACCTGCAAAATGCAGTGTTGTTTGGCGTTGATCTTTCCGGCGCTGATTTTTCGGGAGCCAATTTATCGGGCGCTGATTTATCAGGAACGTCGCTTGAAGAGACTAATTTTGCTGGAGCCGATTTAACGGGTACGCGTTTTGCGGGTATTAAGGACAAATCGAAGTTGAAGGGTTTGAGTTCAAGTAAAAATCTGGACAAGGCCATTATTGATTAACCTGAAAACGGGAGGCGTGGGCCTGAATAAGACCACTCAAGCTTAGAGCGTGGTGGGCGCTTCCAGTGCCATCGTATATCGGATGCCGGAAACACTTATTCGCGCTTGCGCCCGAAAAGTCTTATTCCGGCTACGAAGCTGCCAATAATAAAAAGTGAGCTAAAAACTTCGTGCTCTTCGTGTCTTCGTGGTGATGAGAAAATTTAGCCTTAGCTAAAAAACTTGGCGGCATTAATCAGGGTTTTGTAAATCCCCCATGACAAAGGCAAAATAACCATTGCCCACGCTAACCAGACTCTTGCCGGATCTGTGGATTTTCCGACATCCCTGCCCTGCCCTTTTTCATCTACAGAATGAACTTCATCCTCAGCAATTACTTCACGTGCATGACGCTTTTCTGTGGCTAATTCTTCGGCGGTCATAAACCACTTATCGGCTATAGGGCGAATCAACACATTGCACAGCAAGCCAATCATCAATAGTCCCGCCAGAATCATCATGGTTTGGTTGTAAACCTGTTCGCGAGGCAAGCCCAAACTTAATTGATAATCACGCATATAATTAACGATCACCGGCCCCAAAATTCCGGCCGTTGCCCAAGCGGTCAGTAATCGACCATGAATAGCGCCCACCATTTGGGTGCCGAACAAATCCGCGAGATAAGCGGGAGCGGTTGAAAAGCCACCGCCATACATGCTTAAAATCACACAAAAGGCCGCGACAAAAAGCAGCTTGTTACCGGAATCAGCACTACCGGGAATGCTAATATACAGCAAACCACCCAGCACGAAAAAAATGATAAAAGTCGTTTTACGACCGAACAAGTCCGATAGACTCGCCCAAAAAAACCGGCCACCGATATTAAACAAACTTAACAGTGCAGTAAAACCCGCAGCAATAGCGGCAATGGCAGCAAGTTGAGGTTTATCCAGTTCACCGTAAGTTTTGGCAACGCCAATCAACTGCCCGCCAAAAACCTCTTGCAACATGGGCGATGACATACCAATGACGCCGATGCCGGCACTCACGTTCATGCACAACGCCGCCCACAGCAACCAAAACTGCTTAATCTTGAAGACGTTTTTTACATGCACATGATGCGGCGTAATCATGCCGTTACTGTTTTTAGCTACGGGCGGTGTCCAGCCCAATGGTTTCCAGCCTGTAGCGGGAATGCGATAACTCAAGGCACCCGACATCATAAAAATAAAGTGAATACCCGCCATTGCGATAAAAGTTTGCATAACACCGACATCGGTAGGCGTTGCAAAATACTTCATTAATGCCGTCGCCAATGGTGAACCAATCATGGCACCACCGCCAAAACCCATTATAGCCATACCAGTCGCCATACCCCGGCGGTCTGGAAACCATTTAATCAGCGTAGATACCGGAGAAATATAACCCAACCCCAAACCAATACCACCAATCACGCCAGAACCCAGCAGCATTATCCAGAACTGATGCACATAAATGCCCAGCGCCGAGATCAACATACCGCCACACCAACACAAGGCACTGATTACCGCCGCTTTACGGGGCCCGACATGTTCCAGCCAACCGCCCCACAGCGCGGCGGATGAGCCCAGAAATACAAAAAACAAGGTGTACATCCAACCCAGCGTAGAAATTTTCCAATCGCAACCGGTAACAAACAGCTCCTGAAAAAAACCGACCTCATGATCACAAAAGATACTCTCCTTGATGCCCACCGCTTTGGAGAGCGGCAACCAAAAAACCGAGAAACCATAAGCCATACCAATACACAAATGAATCGACAAGGCAGCTGGCGGCACCAGCCAGCGATTAAAACCAGGCTTGGCAATGGTGCATTCCTTATCTAAAAAGCTTGGTAAGATTTTGGTCATAATAACGGCTTGTTTTTGAGTGGTTAAAAAAACCAATTATACGTGGACTGGTAACTATTACGGTTTTTTAGTTGCGCAAACAATTTCCTGATGAGCAAAATGCTTCAGCCAGCATCAAATAATCTCCACCAACGCGAAACAAAACATTTAACCTGGCATCAAATTTGGGTTATCAATTTAAACCGGGACAGATAAATAAAACCGGCCGATTGATTACGGGAACGCTGAGCCCCAGCTCGGCGTTCCCGGAAAGTTATCTTGTTCAACTGCCACAAAAAGCGGGACGATATTACAAATACCAGCCCGTCAAAGGATGTTATCTGTCCCGTCTTAAGAGGGTAGCCTCAATTTGCAAGCAGGCTGATTTGGCTCGGGCGCAAGAATTGCCCAAGTATACTCCTCCACGGTTCCCTGTGGTGCATGACCCCACGGCAGAGAAAACGTGCCGATTATTAAGGCCGGATCAAATAAAGCCGAATAATCGGGCGAAGCCTTTTCTGCACCCGTGGTTAACACCAAGGCACCACAACTTGCAATATCCTGACGACTAACCCAAGGCGATATGATCGTATTATTATCGATTAATAGAGTAGGTTCGGGGCGAATATGCAACATAATATTACCGCCTAACCAGGTATTTGCAATCACAATAGTTAACGGTTGTTGCTGATGTTCGCTCCAGATATCTGTCACACGTTCTGCCAGCAATTTACCAGGAAAGTTGGATTTAACATTACATCCTGCCATTGCCGGGTACAGCACCGTGCCGACAAAGAAACCCAGCAAAATAATGACTTGTATCGCCCATACTAGGTATTGGGTATTTTTCAACAATCGCGCTTCATCATGCTGGCGAAAAAAACACGAAACCAGCACTATGCCGGCGGGCAGGAAAAATGCACTCACCCAATTACTGCTTAAAAAACTGCCCTTTAACAACATCGGCAATAGCGCCAAAATCAGCGGAGTAAACAACATTATCATCAGGAAACGGTGATCATTATGGATACGGGATGACTCTGGTGTATTGACTACCATAACCTTACGCGGGCTGAACTTCTTCAATAACCAAACGGCCACCAACATATAGGACAAACGCAGGGCTTGATTTTCAGTAAAATTAATAAGCGATCTTAATCGACTGGCGAAACTATTCAATTGATTATCGAGATATTCGTCCAGATAATTAAACGGCAACCAGTCATGTTCAACCAACCAAAACACATTCAGGGAAAACAGGAGTATAAAGACCAAAATAGTGACCAATAAACCACGAATCACCAAAGGATTTGACCATAGCCGCTGCCAAACCACAGTCACAAAAAAACCGGCAAACACTAAAACCGCACTGTATTTGGTCAGCATTGCCAAGCCACAAGCAACGCCAAGAAGAAACCAGTTTAACAATCGTTCAGGAGTGCGAATTGAGCAATAAAAAAAATAAATGGCGGCCGCTGTGAATGGCAAAGATGCCGTGTTGTGATTAAACTCGACAGCCCTTAAATTGTTATAGTAAATCAATGAGGTGATAAGAACGGCAACGATTGCCAGCTTGCCTGGTAATATTTTCCTGGCTAACAGCCACACATAAATCAGCGAGACAACACTACAACCCTGCGCGGCAAATACTGTTAAGCTCATATAAGGGCCGCCGAATACAGCATTTAATTCATATAACATTAATGATGGTAAGGGCGGGTGCTTATAGTATCCCCATTGCCAAGTTTGTGACCACACCACTTCTTCAATGCTATCTACATCCATAGATAGCGGCAACCATCCTGCCATTAGTGTCCAGGCTGCCAAGTAAATGAGCAGAAATGCAACTAACCGTAACTGATTTTTATCACTGACAAGCAGGCCCGTTTTTATTTGTACCAGCAAACTTTCTGAAGCAGTTGTCATGAGATGAGTTTTTCTATTGTTGATTTATTGATAAGCATTAGATGATCAGGCCTTCATAGGGCCATTTTTGGTGACTATTCGCGGGCATACCGTCATTTCCTGTGCAGAGTATAGTCGACCAAGAAAAACCGGTACCGTAAAGAGTGAATAGTTGAAATAGAGAGTGAATAGAACCCTTACTCTGTTTTTAAATGTTGTAATAATAAACTCATTTGGAAGCCGTTCAGGAACAATTAGCCTAAGTAGCTATTAACTTATAAAAGCTCAGTTTATCTAAAAAATAGTACATAATCAATAAAACAATATAAAATACCATTATATTACATAGTAAATTGCATAAAATAAAACAATCATGGACATATTATTACCACCCCTTAACAAAGCAAGGTATACGGGGATTTTTAAAATTAACGTTACTCAACAATATCGTGCATGTTTCCAGAGGTTTTTTTCTTTTGGACTATCATTTACAGTGAGGCATCTCTCTTTAGAATTTGAAATTTCCCGATTTTTTGTGCTCGTACCCATACAGAAAAACCAATTAAAGTAGAGCTTGCTATAAATTCTACAAACCCGGTATTAAAAATTATCCCACATTAGCCGCATCTTTGGCTGTATTTAAAAACCAGAAAACTTCAGCTAATCCGTAACCGACACAAAATAACTTGAGTCATATATTTCCTCACCTGTTTTCATGATCATTAAGTTTTCTTACAAAGACTTTGAAACTCTTGTAAAATTAATCTGTCTGTTTTGTGGGTTTATAACTTAAGGTGGACAGTTTAAGGTTAACCTTTTTGAATCCCGACTTACACAAAGCCTGTTATGTTAATCATTTACCAAGGAATCTGACTAAAATGAGATTAAATACTGCTATTTCACGTCCGGAAGCCGGTATTCTGGCGACTAATAAGGTACTGAAAAATACTTACCTGTTGTTATCAATGACATTAATTTTCAGTGCCATGACCGCAGGTGCGGCAATGTACCTGAATTTTCCGCCTTTTGGCATGATTGTCACGCTGGTGGGTTTTTACGGCTTGTTCTTCTTAACTGCAAAATTTAGCGACAGTGCATTAGGCCTGCTTTTTGTGTTCGCGTTAACCGGTTTTATGGGTTTAACATTGGGCCCGATTTTATCGATGTATGTTAACGCTTTCAGCAATGGTCATGAACTTGTCATGATGGCCTTAGGCGGTACTGGCGTTATCTTTATGGGGCTTTCCGGTTATGCCTTAACCACGCGCAAAGACTTTAGTTACATGGGCGGCTTTTTAATGGTTGGCGTTCTGGTAGCGTTTCTGGCGGGTATCGGCGCAATCGTTTTCGCTATTCCTGCGTTATCACTGGCGGTATCAGCGATGTTTATCCTGTTGATGTCCGGTATGATCTTGTTTCAAACCAGTCAAATAGTCAACGGTGGCGAAACCAACTATATTCTGGCGACCATTTCATTGTATGTGTCTATTTACAACTTGTTCCTGAGCCTGCTGCAACTGCTGGGCGCGTTTAACGGCAGAAATTAAACGTATTCAAGCGATTAAAAAAGCTCGACTAAAGGGTGTCATTTAAGACACCCTTTTTTTACCAAAAAACCACTTTGTCATTAAGGCAATAATTCCCACGTACCATAAGTCGTTTCCTTTTTAAAATCTTGCCAAATAAAGCCGGGGCGAACAATAGGTTTGGTAGGAATCATAAAAGTTACCAAATCAGTCGCTCCGCATAAAGCGCGTCCCAACATGTGCAAAAATCCAGTCATAACGCCGGCGGTTGCCGCGTAAGCAGGGCCGTCAGTGCGATTGCCTATCATGATGTTTTTAGGTATTTCGCCCAAACCGGTCACCACGTTAGTGATGCCATTTCCCAGTTTCACACCCATTTTGGCAGGATAACTTGATGCGTTTGCTACATAAGGCGTAAAAAAGAAGAGCGTCGCTAATATCATGACTATTTTTAAAGTCTGTTTCATTGGTATCTCCATAAACATAAAATAATTAAAAAAGGCGGTATTTTTTTCAAAAATACTAACATACTGCAATTACAATGTACAAACTGCATTTATCAGTTGATTATTTTATGCTATCCACGAAAATCACGAAAACTCAAAGTAGCCGCTATTGACTCTTTTTGTGCCTTTCGTAAATCAACTGATTTTTCAGGATTATTGTTTACCACTAGTAAACCGTCCAAACCGTAACAGCATTCCCGGTAACAATAATAAATTCAACAACGTAGAAGAAGCCAAGCCACCGATGATAATTGCCGCCATTGGGCCCATTATTTCCCGTCCCGGATTATCGCTGTTAAAAGCAATGGGAAACATCGCCAAAGCGGTGACCAGTGCCGTCATTAAAATGGAGGGCAAGCGTTCTTGAGCGCCTTGTATCGCGGTTTCCACGTTCCAGCTTTTGCCTTCCACTTCGACTAAATGCCGATAGTGCGACAACAGCATAATACTGTTACGCACGGTGATACCAAATAAAGTCACAAAACCGACAATAGAACCGACCGACAAAGTGGCTTCAGTGATGACTACCGCAGCAACGCCACCAATTAAGGCAAAAGGCAGGTTGGCAAGCGCCAGAACCGCGTTACGGACACTGCCAATGGCGATATAAATAAACATGACCACCCCTGCCCCGGCCAATAATGAATGCAAAATCAATTCATTGCGAGCCTCGGCTTGCTCAACAGCCGCACCGGTAAACTCTGGATAACTGGCGGCAGACACCGGAATTTCTTTGAGTACGCGGTTTTTAAGTTCCGCCATAAACGCATCCATGTCTCTATCAATCACATTACAGGTAACGGCTTGTCGTCGTTGTGACCCCTGATGCAGAATGTTATAACGACTGGCCGTATGCCGAATTTCGGCGACTTGTTCCAACCTGATTAACGTACCATCCTGGGTTCTGATAGGCAAATGGGCAATCGATTCCGGTTCTTGCCTGAGCTCTGGTGCCAAGGCCACCGCAATATTGACGATTTTGTTACCCTGAACCTGCTTGCCTACTATTCGGGTTTCGTAAGCCGTTTGCAAAGTATTAACAATCCCGGCAGGCAGGATGCCCCAAAAATTAAGCTGCTCCAAATTCAAGTCAACTTGCAATAACGGCGTGGCAGGCGGTGACCGTAATTGCACATCAGTCGCACCAGGAATGTCGCGCATAATTCGGGCGAGTCTTTGGGCTTGGGTATCAAGTACATTTAAGTCATTGCCGTAAAGATTAACCACCACGGGTGCCGTGTAGCCGGAAATGGTTTCATCGATCCGTTCTGTTAAAAAGGTATTGGCTTCAAAACCAATACCGGGGAAATGGGTCAGAATTTCACGCAACTTGTTCAGGATTTTTTGCTGCCCGTCACCTGATAAAGGCTCAAGACGAACCTCATATTCACTGTAATGGCTGCCGTAAGTGTCAGCGCCTCGTTCTGCACGTCCCGCCCATTGTGATACGGATTGCACACCCGGAATGGCCATAAACTGTTCGGTCAGTTTACTGCCGATTCTTACCGATTCTTGCAGGGATGTACCGGGAATACTGGTGGTGTGAACAATATAATGACCTTCACGCAGCTCTGGCAAAAATTTGCTGCCAAGATTAAAAAAGGCCAACACGCCTGCCAAACAGACAACAACACTGACCATGATTAGCCCGTTAAAATGCCTAAAAACAAAACCCAACACACTTTTATAAAGCGGTTTAATGCGTTTGATGAGCGGTGGCTCTTGGCTATCACTCAACGCGCGACCCAGCAAGGCAAAACATAACGCCGGGGTTAACGTCAGCGCAACCAGCAAAGACACTAAAATCGCCAGAATATACGAATAACCCAACGGTGCAAACAAGCGTCCGGCCACGCCGTTTAAAGTTAACAGCGGCACAAAAACCAAGGCTACAATAAAACTGGCGTAAACCACCGAGCTTCGTACTTCCAGAGAAGCGGTGTAAACAACGGTTGCGACGGATAACGGTTGCTCTTGCATCCGGTTTTCACGCAAGCGCCGGAATATATTTTCAGTATCAATAATGGCATCATCAACCACCTCACCCAAAGCAATAGCCAAGCCACCCAGCACCATAATATTAAGATTAACCCCCGTTTCCAGCAAAACAATGACCGCACCGATTAACGAAACGGGAATAGCCAACGCCGAAATAAAAGCTGTACGAACGTTAAACAAAAACAGGTACAAAATAATCAGCACAAAAAAACCGCCAATCAGTAAATGCCCGGATAAATTGGCAATTGACCGTTCTATATAGTCAGCAGGACGAAATAAATGCTCATAAAAAGTAATGGCCTCATTTTTAAAAACCGGCTCAAATTCTTTCAACACCTGCTCAACCTGCTTCGACACCGTTAAGGTATTGGCACCGTATTGCCCTATCACCATCATAACGATACCCGGTTTACCGCCAATTTGTGCCGCACCAATCGGCGGTTCGGGCGCATAACGAATAGTCGTCACTTCACCCAAAGTAATGTTGCGACCCTGATCACGCTTAACAATAATATTGGCAAATTGTTCCGGTGTAATCGGCTGCCCCGTCACTTGCAGGGTAATACGCTGATTTTTGTTTTCTATAAAACCGCCGCCCTGAATGGTTCCTGCTTGCGAAGCCGCTTGAATAATATCCTCCAGCGCCAGATTAAAACGATGCAACTGCACCGGATTAACCTGAATTTGCAGTTGCGTAATCTCCCCGCCAAACACATTAACATCGGCAACACCCGGAACAGCCAACAATCGCGGCATAAGCGTCCAGTCAACCAAACTGCGTAACGCCATTAAATCTTTGGACTCCGAGCGTAAACCAACGGTTAACACGGTCGCAGAAGATGACGATAACGGGATCGCCACCGGCACAATACCCAATGGCAGATGTGCCGGCAAACCCGCTAAACGCTCGCTAATCAATTGACGATTACGGTAAACATCACTTTTTTCTACAAACGTCGCCGTAACAATTGATAATCCCTGAATGGATTCAGAACGCACCGACTCCAACCCCACCAAGCCACTGATCGACATTTCGATTTGACGGGTTACCAAAACCTCAACCTGCTCGGCAGACAGGCCCGGTGATTCACTTTGAATAATCACCCGCTTGGGCGCAAATTCAGGAAAAATATCCAGACCAGCCGTGGTAAAACGATAACTGCCATAAAGCAAAATCAAAACAGCAAGGGCAATAACAATGCCGTAAAAACGGATGGAAAAGCGGACAAGGTGGCTTAGCATTATTTTGTTGGGAGTTTGGGCATTTTTTACGTAAGGGGATATTAGCAGGTGAGCACAAATTATTTGATCTCACCACGAAGACACGAAGATTGCGAAGTTTTTATCCTCTATGAATTAATAGAGCCGTAGGTTGGGTTAGGCGTTTGTTAGTTTTCATTTACAGCCATTTCCAGTGCTTCTAAAATTTTTACACTGTCATTAAAATACATTTGCACATTAACAAAAGATGCCGACGGAGAGCCGCCATGTGCAAAAGCATTTCTTGCATTATTTAGAGAATCAAGTGAGTCAAGTATTCTTTTTTTGTCTGCAAGACTATCAATGTTGTCTTTGAATCTCTGTTTCCAATTTTCATCAAAGCTAGCTAGACCATTACACATATTAGAATAACTAGGGTTCATTGAACTATTTCTAAACTTTATATCAATAAAATGTTTTAGTTGCTTGCTTTGTGAGTTGATATTGATGTCAGAAATTATTGTTTTAAAGCCATATTCAATTGCACCACAAGCTCTAATTATTGAATACCTAGTTAAATAAGGCACTGGATGACTCGTTGATCCTATCCCTTTAATTATAGATTCAATTTTATCGAATTCGTCTATACAAGAAACCAATCGTTCAGACACCGAATCATTACTAATATTGAAGTCCATAAAAGCTCTCCAATACCATCGAAATTCTCCCATGAATATTTTCTACTTGCATGGTTCCTTGGGTTATAAATTTTTTAAAATCTTCGTGTTGAAGTAATTCAAGTCGTTTTTTTTCGAGTTGTAACTTAGGAACATCTTCCCCTAGCTTTTCTATAGCAATAGAAGTAGCTACCGCAATTGAATCAAAAATAGTAGGGTAAAATCTTTTTCTAATTTTATCAGGGTTGTTTGACACAATATTAAAAAATGCGTTTTCACCAATGTTATTGTGTATAAATAAAATTGTACTTTTGAAACGCTCTGATGAATTTTTAATAAATTTTTCAGAATTATTGTCGCTATTACCCATGAATTCGTTCAATAATTTTTTAAGTGATATATTGCCTTTTATAAGTTTTTTTATTTCGCCAGAATTTAAAGCAAAAAACCTAAGAATAAATTCCGAGTCACGCATCCTGGAATCTATCTCGGATCCAAAAAGATCTCTCCAGTTTTTATCTTTATTTAATTCAATAAGTAATCTATTTAAGTTACCCTGATATACACAATTTCTTATCTCTTGTGCATTCAATGCTCTTCCCCCAGTATTGATTCTCTCGAAAATTTGGTATAGGCTAGTGTCGTCTTCTTTAGGTTTTGATTGTTCAAATATAATTGCATGAATCGTAGTGCTACGAACCCTTCTTTGCTCAGCAGGGGATAATTCTTTAAATGCTTTGCCCCGCCATCTTTCATTTACTTTTCCACTATTTGATAATCTAAATATCATATTATCTTTCGACCATATTCCATTCACATAGTCATAAACAGTCATTATTCTTTGATAACCATCAATTATTAATTTGCAATCATTGCTGGTATTCGCCAAAAAAATACTTGGCACTGGAAGACCTAACAAAATTGAATCAATAAATCTGCTAGCTTCTACCTTGTCCCATACATAGTTTCTTTGAAGTTCTGGTTTTAATAACTCATCTTCTTCATACATCGTAATTAATTCACGAAATGATAAGTCAGCTCCCCAAGAATTAATATTATATATATCATCATTCGAGTATAAATCATCTAGCTCTTCTGTAATTTGTTCTATTGTTTCTTTAAACATAATTTTCTCTAGAAAATCCAATAATTAATCAAACTTTTAAATCCAACGAGCTGTTATATACTTCTGTATATTATCCAAATCAACTTATTACATCATCAAGACAAATAGTAATGCGGATTTTACCGCTTTCGGCTTGAGAAAAAAGGGGACAAGAAAAAAGACCACCTATGCTTTCTTTTTTGTGCTTACAGCTTTTGTTATCCGTTTTTTGAGCATCAATCCATCGATATTAAGCAATTGCAACAAAGCCACAACAACGCCGATTAAAACTTTGATCGCATTGAGTTGTGGCGATGCACCTGAAAGGCGTAGCCGCTGGACATTACGTTTACTTCGACAGCAGATGGTTGAAACTGGATTATGTTAAAAGTGTATCGCATGAAACCAAGCGGTTAAACCGATGCAGCTAGTTGAGTCACACTTCAGGAAAAGGGCTTTCGCTGAATTTAATCTCAATAATAGTGCGCATTTTACCTGGATTTACTGCCCAAACGGGACAAAGCCCTCCGGAATTCTTTTTTAACTGAACTCAGTAACTCAGGCCAAGGTCTGGAAATCTTCTCTTTAAAAGTCCTGGCCTTCTTTCTGGCCGCATCATAAAGCACAGGATGAACACAGTTTAGAAACGCCAAATTTGATAATTCCATCACCCCATTGCCGGTCAGCTTGGCATAAAGAGCGTGGTCTCTTTTAACATACAAGAAAGCATTTTGGGCATAACAAGTGTCCACTTCAGGATTCCCCCAAAAAACTGGACGGAACAAGTCGAATACCGCGTAATCGAATTTGTTGAAAAAGGTAGCCCAATCACTATGTAATCTCTCGTTGATGTGATTGGTGCCGCCTTGACCGATATAAGCAGCACTAAAC
>SESC01000381.1_pt1 | contig 16305 bp, 14 predicted proteins | sample 3171431 | NCBI WGS metagenome assembly SESC01 (sample SAMN06051868, study PRJNA518727) | freshwater metagenome | biome: subpolar coniferous forest; feature: holomictic lake; material: water; isolation source: holomictic Lake 227, 8 m depth | place: Canada: near Kenora, Ontario | collected... | reverse complement strand
ATCAAATTATTCGTAGCGGAGCGCGTCTATGGGTGACAATAGCGAGGCCTTTTTAGCGGGCCAGAAGCCGAACACCACTCCGACCGTGGCGGAAAAACCGAAAGCCAGAGCCACTGATAGCGGAGAGATATAAATCGCCCAGCCGGAAAGTTTGGATAAAAGCATGGACGCGCCAGCGCCTATCATAATTCCCAGCAGGCCGCCGATGACTGAAATAATAATCGCTTCGATCAGAAACTGCAGCAACACGGCTCGTCGGGTGGCGCCAATAGCTTTCCTGAGACCAATTTCCTTGGTGCGCTCGCTTACGCTCACAAGCATGATGTTCATGATGCCGATTCCGCCGACTATCAGCGAGATGCCGGCAATGATGCCCAGCAGCGTGCTGAAGGTCTTGATGGTGCCGGTCAGCATGGTTTGAAGCTCGGCCATATTCATCAGCGAGACATCGTCGTCTTTATATGCGGGCACGCCGTGCCTCTTGCGCATCAGGGCCTTGATATTCTCCTGCACGGCAGCCATTAACTTAAAATCCGAAACTTCCACCCAGATGGAATCAACATACTTCTTGCCGAGGAGAACCTTCATGGCGGTGTTAAGCGGCACGATGACCGTGTCGTCCTGATCCTGAAAACCGGAGGCGCCCTTCATGGGCAGCACGCCGATGACAATAAAATTCTTCCGGTTTATCTTGATGCTCTTGCCTACGGGATTCTCGCTGCCGAACAGCTGAGTCACCACGGTTTGGCCGAGAACAGCTACTTTTTTAAGCCGGGTATTTTCGTCTTCCGAAAAAAAGCGGCCGTAATAAGGCTCGGCGGCGCGCATTGAAGGATAGATTGCGGTCACGCCGGTGACGCGGCTGCGGTAGTTCTTGGAACCGTAAACCAGCTGGGCGGATCCCTGAACATTGGAATCCGTCTTGGTAATATTCGGCACGGCTTTCGCCAGCGCCCTGGCATCCTCCAGCGTCAGCCGGCTTACCGCGCCGCGGCCCAGAGACATCCCGCCCTTGCTGCGGCTGCCGGGCATGACCGCCAGCAGATTGGTTCCCAGCGATGACATCTGCTTCTCTATGGCCCGCTGCGCCCCGGTGCCCACCGCGAGCATAGCGATGAGGGCGCCCACGCCGATAATAATGCCCAGCATGGTCAGGAGCGACCGGGTCTTGTTGCTTATTATGGAGTTTACGGAAGAAGTCATGTTTTCCGAAACTTCGCGCCAGGTCAGAAAAAAAGACTTTGGAATACGCAAGTGCGCGGCCGTCTCTTTTTTAGCCGGCGCTTTTTTTACGATATCTTCCACCACCAGACCATCCTTAACTTTTATAATCCTGTCGGCCCATGCGGCGATGTCAGGCTCATGCGTGACTATGATAACCGTAATACCTCGGTCGTTAAGCTTGCGGAAGATGGCCATGATCTCATTGGACTGGTCGGACGCGAGGTTGCCCGTGGGCTCGTCGGCGAAAATAATCTTGGGGTCGTTTACCAGTGAGCGGGCTATAGCCACGCGCTGCTGCTGACCGCCTGAGAGCTGGTTGGGCTTATGACCCATGCGGTCGCCCAGGCCCACCTGCGCCAGATATTTACCGGCCTCCTGCGGGCGGGCCTTCTCGCCCAGATAAATTTGCGGCAGCGCCACGTTATCGGCGGCGGTTATCCTCGGCAGAAGGTTGAACTGCTGAAAGACGAAACCGATTATGCGTGCTCTGAGGTAGGAGAGCTCGACGTCGTCCAGCTCCGATATCTCGCGGCCGAAAAGTTTGTAAGAGCCGGCGCTGGGCTTATCCAGAAGACCCAGAATGTGCATCAGCGTGGATTTTCCGGAACCGGACGGGCCCATGATGGCCACGAACTCGCCCTCTTTCACGGAGAGGTCAACGCCTTTTAAAACCGCGAGGGGCTCGTCGCCCATCTGGTAAACTTTACGGATTCCCTTAAGTTCGATCATAGTGTCAGATCCATTGCTATAAGCTATAAGCCTTAGGCCATATGCAGCAATATTAACCCGCCATCATCACTCTTTGAAAAGCCTCTGACTTATGGCTTACGGCTTATGGCCTACGGCGCGGCTGGAACAGCCGCATATGGCAACCCTGCGCCGGGGCGCAGGCTTAATGCATCGCCCTGCCGGCGCCGCGCGGAATGTTCGGCCTGCTTGGCATAAGCGGATTGGTGCCGCCGGACGCCTGCTGTGGCTTGTAGCCTTTTCCCTGGAACATGACGGTGTCGCCCTCGTCAAGCCCCTTGGTAACTTCCACCAGGTCTCCCTCGTCAAGGCCGGTCTCAATCTTTTTATAGACCGGCTTATTATCCGCAATTTCAGTTATAACCGCTGTCCTGCCCGCGGGATCAATGGTAACAGCCACAGCCGGGATAAGAAGGGCGGAGCGCTTCCTGGCCACCTCAATTTTTATATTCGCCGTCATCTGCGATTTAAAAAACGCGGGGACGGAGTCGGGCCTTATTTTTACGGAATAGGTGATAACATTGCTCTGATTAACGCCCTCGTCCAGAATCTGAAAAACGCTGCCTTTGACAGGTGAGTCGGGATAAGCGTCCAGAATTATAGAGACGGGCTGGCCCTCTTTTATCTTGCCCACGTCAGATTCGTCCACGTTGGCGGCGAGGATAAGCTTATCGGACATGGCGAACAGCACCGTGGCCTGTCCCACCGTCTGGCCCTCAACCACATTCTTGAGGATGACGGTCCCGTCCAGCGGAGCTACCACCTTAATAGGCTTATAGGCCTCCTGCCAATACTTATATTGTTCGTCGCCCATAGCGCGGGCCGCGTCCAATATGGCCACCCTGTCACTTGAGCTCATGAGGGCCAGCACCTGGCCCTGCTTTATCTTATCGCCCTCTTCCACAAGAATCTTTTCTATACGGCCTCCCGCGGAAGGCTGTATCTCCACGCGGTTCAGCGGCGCCACCGCGCCGGTGGTATCCACAAATTCAGATATGCTTTTTGAAATAACCTCAAAGCTCGCGTATCTGACTTCGGCTTTGGCGGTCTTTTTATTATAAAAATACCAGCCGACGCCCCCGACTGCGAGTATCGCGATGATAATTAAAATTTTCTTCATAAATGCTCCCATTCAAGATTTAAGATTCCAGATTCAAGATTAAGAGGCACGATTTCGGCAATCTTTAATCTTAAATCTTCAATCACTTATTCTCCTAGTACTCGAGTCCGACGCCCAGAAGGTTTTCCAGGGCGATCTTTCTTGTGTTGGCGTTCTGCAGGAACTGCAGTTGGTTAAGCTGGTTGTCCACCATGCTCTGCTCCACGTTCGCGAGATCTATAAAACTGATCTTGCCGGCCATATATTTTATCTGCGACTCATTGTACCGCTCCTCATTGGCCTTAAGAACGCTGACGTTGGCGGACGCCGTGTCGCGCGCGTTCAAAAAATCATCGTAAGCGCTTACGATGCTGTTTTCCAGCGAAACCTTCAGGCCCCTCAAAGATTCCTCCGCGCTCTTAAGCGCGACCTTGGCGGCGGAGGTATTATTGGAGTAGGATGTTATGCCGTTGACCAGCAGCGGCAGGTTCAGATTCAGCCCCATGGACCAGTTCCGCTTGGACGGAAATTCGCTCGGCCCGCTCCAGCCGAGAGACTGGCTGGCGCTCAGGGTGGGAAACATGTCGTATTTGGTTGAAAGGAGCCTCTGTTTTGTTGACTCCACGCTCTTTTCGTATGAGATGACTTGAGGGATATTCTCCAGCGCCGACCGGACGTTTTCAGCCTTAAAATCATACTCCGGTGACTGAAGCTCGGCTTTGGCTATTACAGGGCGGTATTCGCTGGAGCCCATATTGCCGAGCAAATTGCGGCGGGCCATATTAAGGGATCGCTCCGCCTTCTGCGCGTCAGACCTGGCAAGCTCCGCGAGGGCTGAAGCGTACATCATGTTGCCGCGTGACTCCATTCCGCTGTCATACTTAAGTTTGATAAGCGCGGCGTTTTCTTTGCGTATGGTAGTTATTTTGGTCTGCACCCGCACCTTCTCTTGGGCGACCAGTAGACCGACGAAAGCCGAATAGAGGCTTTGGCGCAGGGAGGCGGACTCGCCGCGGTAATCCGCCGCGGCCTTCTCATAGCTTATCTTAGAGCTCTTTATGGAAGAAATGGTCTTGAGATCGAAGAGCGGCTCGGTGGCGGATACAGAAAACCCTACATCCCATTTATTGGAAGGAGAAATGTCTGAGCCGCCGCTGCGGCTTAGGCTGACGGAATGGGAAATATTAATGGGCAGGAAAGAGTTATAGCTGGCCAGATAAAGGTATCTGGATTGATCTATGGCTAATTTTTTGGCCTTAAGGGCCGGATTTCTGGCTAGGGCCTCACGGACACAGTCATCCCACGAAAGCTCCAGGGGGGATTCCTGAGCCGCCAGGGGGATAATCGCTGATATCACAAATAAAAGAGGCAGGATTATTTTTTTCATCATATGGTTAACGCAGACGGGGTTAGTTTTATTGCATGAATATTTGCTTAGCGGACCGGAGGATTACATGATTGGCAACGGATATGGAGAATCTTGTTAAATCCGGCTGATTCTCCAGTCCTCTACTTTAACTTTTCCTGACCGGAGAAATTACGTATCAGTTTGAATCCCGCCAGGATCTCAAAGTCCTCGGCACGCTTCTCTCCGGCTATGACTGAGGCTAGGGCTGACCCGAGGCCCGGCCCCAGCATAAAGCCCTGGCCGCACATTCCTACCGCCAACGCGTAGCCAGGCGCTTCCGCCGGAAAGTCGACTATGGGGAACCCGTCAGGCGTCATGGGATACAGACCGCGCCAAACACGCCGCACCTTGATATTAGCCAGCGCAGGCATAAGACTGATCATGCGCTTAGAAATTTCAGGCAGGAATTCGGATGTGGACCGCCGATCGTGGCCCCAAACGGGCGGATTGGGAGTGAGGCAGAACACTATCTGCTCCTCTGAATTCTGATAAAAATAGTAATTTTTTGATTTGTCTCCGGGACGGATATCCACGACCATAGGCTTAAAAAATTTTCGCACCGGCTCGGTGACGCCCGCTTCGTGGCAGTCCGGTTTGACAGGCACAGGCACGCCGGCCATCGCGGAGAGCTCCGCGGCGCCTGCGCCCGCCGCGTTAATGGTAACGGAGGCAAGATATTCGCAACTTGCGGTCCTGACCCCTTTTATACGGCCTTCTTCCTTTATAAAACCGGTTACATCTTCGTTGAACCGGAACTTCGCGCCCAATTTCACGGCATGTCGATAAAAAGCGTTTATGGCCAGCAGGGGGGAAGCGGAACCGTCGTCCGGAGCGTATGTGCCTCCGCGCAGATCTTTGCCTGCCACGCCAGGCACCAGTTTTTTCACTTCTTCCGCGCTTATCCAGTTTATATTCAGGCCGAACTTCTGCTGAATTTTAAGCATATCCCTGAGCATTATCTCGTCGTTTTCGGCGTAGACCGGAAAAAGATAGCCGCCCTTCACCCAGCCTATATCGTCGCCGTATTTTTTATGCCAGGTGGAAAAGATCTCAAGGCTGCGCAGACAAGCCTTTATCTTAGAGCCGTCGGAGTGGGTCGCCCTGATGCCGCCTATAGCGCATTTATTCTGCCCCTGCCCGACCGAAGGCAGCGAGTCTATTACCAGCGTAGTGAACTTTTTTTCGGCCAGGAACATTGCAAGCGGAACGCCTATGCTGCCCGCGCCGATTATAATCACATCGTATTTTTCAACGGCCATATTTAATCCCCGATTAAAGGTCACGGATTACAGGTCGCAGGTCACAGGCAAAACAAGAATATGCCTGCCACCGGATACCTGCCACCAAATTTTAAAACCCGCCCCAGGAGGCTTTTTCCTCGGCTTCGGTTCGGCATTTTACATTACTAAAAACGCCCAGCGGCACTTCCACGAAAAGCGGGCGACCGGAAAATCCGGTAACTTCCTTTAAATCCACGCCTTCGCTCCTGAAAATAGAAAGTATAAGGCTCTCGCAGGTTTTTGCCCCGCAGGCGCCCATCCCGGCGCGGGTAACGGCCTTGAGCTGATTCATGTCGCGCACGCCGCTCTTTATAGCGCGGCGTATCTCTCCAAGGCTTACCCTCTCGCACCGGCACACAATCACTGAGTCGTCCGCGTCCTTTGTTACGGCACCCGGCATAGCTTTGACCGCCTCAGGATCGAAAAGACGCACGGAAGCGATGCGGTCCGCTATTTCCGGTTTAGCCTTAACAATAATCATCATCGTGTTTTCGGCCTTAAAATCCTTAACATCGGCGACCTCGGAGCTGCCGAGGTCGGCTCCCTCCCAGTCGGCCAGATTCACCATATCGCCTTTTTTAACGCGGCCGCGCGCTATCTCAAACGGCACAGCCACCGTCGGGCAATTCTTATCCTTGCGGTAGTCAACCAGCGTGATAGCCAGACCGGGGCAAATCAGCAGACATTTAAAACAGCCGATGCATTCACCGGAAAACTTCGGCACGGTCATGATGGACTCGCCGGAGAGTTTTATGGATTTCTTAGGGCAGACGGTGACGCAGGGATTGCAGGGGATCTCCTGAAGGCAATGCAGCACGGGATAGACCGCGTTATCATGGCTTTTTGCGGCCGGCTTGAGCGTTTTTCCGGGCCGCGATTTGAGAACTTCCAGCCGCTCGAACCAAAACTGCGGGACTTCTCCGGCCATGATGCCAAGACTTTTAAGAACCTTGTGTGAAACTATCTTGCCGCTGAACATAGCGGCTGAGGCCTCGGCGATCTCCTCGGCGTCTCCGCAGACGAAAGCGTTCATGCCGAATTCCACCGCCTGCCTGTGGAACTCGTTAACGGAATTGAGCCCCACGGCGATAAGTAGCGTGTCCGCCTTAAAAGTCTTTTCAGTGCCGGGGATGGCCTTAAACCGATCGTCAACCTCAGCTATGGTCACAGCTTCCAGCTCTTTCGCGCCTTCCGCGCGCACAATAGTATGCCGCGTGTATATGGGCACGCCCAGGCGTTGCAATTTGTCAGCGTGAACCTTGTAGCCGCCGCATCGGGGCAGCGCCTCGATCAGTCCCACAACCCGGATGTCCGCCTGAAGCGCGTGATAGGCCGCTATAATGCCGACATTGCCGCCGCCCACCACAAAAAGTCTTTTAGCCGGCCGTATCAGATCGCGGTTGACCAGAGTCTGAAAGGCGCCGGCGCCGTAGACGCCGGGCAGGGTATTGCCGGGGAAAGTTAGAGACTTCTCCCTAGCCCCGGTGGCGCTGATAAGGGCTTTTGGCTTGATGACAAAATACTTGTCACCATACACCACGCCAACCTTCTTGTCCGAAAAAACCGCGACACAAGTGGCGTTCAGCCAGATCTTGACCGAAGGATATGCTTTTAGCCGCTCTTCCAATTTGTCGGCTATATCTATCCCGCGCGTGCCCGCGTAGCAGTCCTCCACCGAACCGAAAAATTTATGCGTCTGCAGAATCAGTTTGCCGCCCAGCTTATGTTTATCGTCTATAATAAGCGTGCCTACATTGAGCTTTCCGAGCTCCGCCGCCGCCGCAAGTCCGGACGGCCCGCCGCCGATTATCAGCGCGTCCACTTCCAGCTCAGTAACGCGGCCGAACTGTTCGCCGAGCTGCGCCGCGCCGCCGCCGGACGCGCAGGCGATTTTAGGCAGCAGTGGCGAGCCCTTCAGCGGTTCCAGCCTCATACCATCTCTGACCTTGGCCACGCAGGCCTTTACCGGCAGATCATCCGCGATTACGGTGCACTGCGCGCATTGACCATTGGCGCAGAAAATACCCTGGGGGCTGGAATCCTTTTTATGTTCGCTGAATATCTTTATACCGTTGGCAAACAAGGCGCTGGAAATTACCTCGTCTTCAAAAGCTTCCAGGCTGCGGCCCTCAAAAGTAAATTTTATTTTCTTTTTGTCCGCTACCGGCAAAATGACATGGCTAATTATTCTTTCCATTGATATTCCAAGATCTTTCACCTTCTTTCATATATTACAATACTTGAGTAGGTGCCGTAAAAAGCACGGTGTGCATCAAACGTAGGGGAAACCGCAGAGCGGTGTCCACCTGTGGGATAATATCCCCGGAAAGGGTCCCGCCAATACTTGAGTAGGTGCCGTAAAAAGCACGGTGTGCATCAAACGGCCTTTTAAACAAAATAAAGGCGCCCCCCAAAGTCCGGACGGGCGCCCTTATTATTTACACATAAACCGTTATTCGCCTTCTGGCGCTGCCGGCTCCATTTCAGCCGGGGCGGCTGCGCCGCGCTCCCCGCGCTTCCCCTTCATCCCCTTGCGCCTTTCTTTCATTTTAGCTTGTCCGGCCGCGCAGGAGGCCGAAAGCTCGGACTCATGCCCCTTCAGACATTTCATCACATCACCTCTCCCGCGCTCAACATCCTTGCAGAATTTCTCTACGTCGCCAGCGCACGGGTCGTTTTTTTTCATGGAAGCCTTCATACCCGCTATCTCAGCTCTGCACCCGTCGGAGAACTCAGCCTCATTAGTCTCCATGCACTCCCTAAAGCCCGCTTCGCCCGGTTCCATGCCCTTGCAGAATTTTTCAATATCGCCAGCGCACGGGTTGTTTTTTTTCATTTCCTCTTTCTTTTCCGCCATCTTCGCTTTACACGCGGCTGAGAATTCGGCCTCATGAGCTTTCATGCATTCCTTTATCTGCCCTTTTCCCTTGCCAACATCTTGGCAAAACTTTTCCATATCGGCCAAACAAGGATGCTCTTTTATTGCCCTCTCCCTGTGCTCCGCGAGTTTAGCCTTACAAACCTCTGAGAGGTTGGAGTCATTCTCTTTCAAACACTTTAAAAATCGGCCTTCGCCGGGTTTACCATCTTTGCAGAATTTGTCCAGGTCCGCCTTACAGACCTTCTGGATCTCTTTCATCCCGGCCATCATACCGCCGCGCGCTTCGCCGCGCACCCCTCTCTTCTGCCCGCCAGATCCTTCCTGTGATGTGTCCCCCTGAGCAAAAAGGCACGGCGCAGAAAAAGCCGCCGTGATGAGCGCCGCCGCCGTCAACACCGATATCTTATTAAGTTTCATATATCTCCTTAAAATAACCGCCGCCCAGCGTATCACTCTATATAACGCCGGCCCGCGTTTTTTATTGCGCCGCACTACATAGCCTTACCCGCAAAGCGGATGGCGTAAACATTTACGGGACTTCAACCTTTATGGAGTCTCCTTCTATGGTTACGGGATAGGTTCCCAGACTTTTCGTCGCAAGTTCCGGGGCGGAAGGATCCGCGTATTTGCTGGCCGGAGCTTCAGGGACCGGCCCGCCGAGAGCTTCACCCGTGGTGATGTCGAACCGCGCGTAGTGAAGCGGACAGGTAAGGATATAGCCGTTAAGCGCGCCGCGCTCCAGGTAGGCGCCTGCGTGTCCGCATTTCCGCTCCACGGCGTAGAAGTTGCCGGCGTAATTACAGATAACGAGATTTAAGCCATTCACTTTTACGCCCAGCATCCCGCCCGGCGCTATATCTTTTTTTTCAGCAACTTTAATAAGCATAATTGTCGTAAGCCGGAAAACGCGAAGCGTGAAGTGTCCCCACCCCCTATTGGGAAATCTCGGTTATTTCAACGATACGCACCGACCAAGCAACATCTTTGCCCGCTTCTTCATCAAACATAACGATGGATTCCCTGTAGATATTACCCACCCGCAATGCGGTGCCCGGCAGCAGAAAATGTTCTCTTTCATCTACTCCTTCGTTATGGCACTGGGAATAAGGCGAAATATCGCGCGCGGACCGCGCCTGTATGATCAGTAGCTCGGAATTATCCGGATCTGATAAAAAGCCTTCCGCGGCGCTTCTGCTCGCTGAGACGCTGACGATGTCCTTGAAATTAAGTATCTGCCCCTCGTGAGTGATGTTAATGCGGCCCCCGGTCGTTTGCCCCCGGAAAAATCGCCCGGATTTTTTTTCAAGCTTTAGGGCCCCGGCAAGCATAATTCTGGGCTCCATCTCATAAGAAATGGTGTAATAAGCTATGGCGACCTGCTCCGCCTTTGTCAAAAGCGGGTCCGGCGAAGGCTCCTTAACAAGTTTATCGATTACTCTCATTCCTTGCGCGTCGACTTTATTCAAATATGCTTCTTCGTACCGCGCAAGGTCCTGGTCCGGCGCAACCTGAAGATCAGCGGCTTGAACCAGGCCGGCAGATATAACCATCAACACTGAAATCAATATTCTTTTTATCATGCGAAACGCTCCCGCTCTTGTCATTTGACCGTTTTACCGGCTTCATAAAAGTTTACAAGAAAATATAAGAGCGCACCTAGGCCGAAAGGCCCTAAACTTTTGCATCTTCAGCCGCAATCGAATAGGCCTTTTGTCGGATAGCCGGGCAGGAGATGGTGTCAGGGGACGTATCTTATCACTGCTTGCGGAATTTTGAGGGGGGGATCTGCTTAAGCGTTGACGGATCCGTTACATCCTTGTGGATGAACAGGCCGCACCAGCAGCGCTTCATGGCGTCAAAATGCTCCCGGTGAAACGGTATGCAAGGGCAGACTATCTTCATATTCTCGGACCGGTCGCGGGTGCGCGCCTGGCAGGGGCAGTAAGGCATGCCGTATTTTTCTTCAAATGAAACTTCAGCCTCCAGCAGAAATTCAACATCCTCCTCCACAGGCGTAAATTTGTAGCCAAGCTTATCCACTACCGGCTCAAAGAAGAAGCGTAATGCCTTTTTTCTGGCCACCAGTGTTGTTGTGTTCATTTGTTTTTGCAGTCCAGCAGACGCTCGAATTCATCGGGCTCATAGCCCTGCACGACATCCTCTCCGATGCAGACATAGGGGAAGGAACCGCCCCCGCCGTTTTTCCGCATCTCGGCCATGATGCGCTCCTGCTCGGCCTCGTCCGCCTTATCGTAATCCACGCATTCAAAGGGAATTTTCTTTTCCTCAAAAAAACTTTTGGTCCGCTTGCACCAGAGGCAGGTGCTTAAAGCATACATCTTCACTTTTTTCATAATTATCCTTGAATTTTTATATAGATTTGGCCTTCCGCGATCTTCCATTCATAGACCCGCAGCCGGATCTCCGGTGCATCGGCGAAAATTCCGGTCCTGATGTCAAACCGCCAGTCATGGCAGGGACATTGCAGGATGTAGCCTTCCAGACTACCGCGATACAGCGGGCAGCCAATATGGGCGCATTGATTTGCCAGGGCGTATATCTCGCCGGCGGTCTTCCTTATAAGCAGGACGGGAAGGCCTTTGGGGGAAACCGCTGCCATGCTCTGCTCGCGCAGCGCGGTTTCTTCCATAACCCTCACCCAACTATCATTTCCCATAGTCAAAAACCTTAAAGAATCTTACCTCAAATACCCGGGCAGAATCAACCCGCGCGCGGAAGCGCCCATTCCCTAAAATAAATAAACAATGCTTCCCAGATTGTAGCTGCTGGCTGACGGGCCGTATTTTTTGTACTTGTAGCGGTAGGACAGCCCCCAGTGCCGGCTAAAATATATGCCGGTCGTCAGAGTATATTCATCCATTCTATCCACATTCCTGAAACTGCCCAGCCATCCCATCCAGTTTGCCTGCAGAACTATAAACTGCGCGAAAGTGGTGTTAATACTAATCCCGCCTAAAGGATAGCTGTCGCTTGAGCTCACATCCTTGGTGATGGCCGCGTTAATTATCGCCTCACCGGTGGTCTTCTCGCGAGCGTAACCGATGTATGGAAACAGCGACGCGTCCAGCCAGCCCTTTTTATGGTAGAAATACCGCCCGGCGCGCAGATAGTAAAATAAAATATTTTTATCCATCTCAAAAGAGGTATACGGGGCGATATTCCCTCCGGCAGACATGGCTGTCTTCTGATCTTCCATGCCGGCCCCAGCCACCCACTTGCCGACGGCAGATGGCTTCAGATACAAGTCAAAGCTTAGCTGCAGATCATTGACGCGGCTGTAGTTTATCCTGGGTATGCGGTAGTAGAAGCTGTTGATCTGAAATTTTTCAGTGTTCATCCACTGCGCGTAGATAGCGTCCAGTTCACTGGCGTCTTTTATCCGGTAGGTGGCGTTGGAGTTGGTCACGCTGCCGACATAAGGGGCTATTATTATTCTGGTTGCCGCGGCTGCGGGGCCGGGGAGTACCGCTGCCATCACCAAAACCGCAAGTGCGAGTGCTCTCATGGTGTCTTTCTTTTGCCTTTTTACCCGCTCAAATTATACACTTTACCCGGCCCGACAGGCTGGCCGCGCCGGATTTTAATTTGTCCCGGCTTTCCGGAAAACAATTTTTCCCTCGAACATGGTGAGCGTGACCCGCGCCCGGTGAATTTCGTCGGCAGGCATATCAAAAATGTTTTTATCCAGCACGGCCAGGTTTGCCAGCTTCCCGTCCTCCAGCGACCCCGCCTCCTTTTCCCTGAAGTCCGCGTAGGCCCCGTTAAAAGTCCAGCAATCCATCATGGTCCGCAGCGTGACAATCTCTTCGGGCATGTAGGCCTTCGCGGAACGGGCGCCGGTCCCGCGCCGCGTAACGCCTATCTGTATCGAATCCAGCGGGTTAAGGGAAATAAAATCCCCTCCGACCGGCCAATCGCTCCCGCATGTCACAACCGCGCCAGCCTCAAGCAGGCTGCGGATTTTAAAGCGGCTGCCGGCGCGCTTCTTCCCAAGGTGCCGGACCAGCAGGCTGTCGGAGAAGGTGTCCAGATAAAACCAGACCGGCTGAAAATTGGCGATAACGCCCAGCTCCCGGAACCGGGGCATATCCGCCTCGTGAACAAGCTCCAGGTGTGCAATTATGTGGCGCGAATCACGCGGCCCGTTTTTTTTCGCCGCGTCTTCAAAAGCGTCAAGCGCCATGCGCACCGCTGCGTCACCGATGGCGTGGATGTGAATCTGAAAACCCGCGTGGTCCAGCGCGGCCACCGCTTCCTCAAGTCCGGCTTTTGTCCAGGCAGGCTGCCCGCGCTCGCCCGGCAGATCGCAATAAGGCTCAAGCAGAAACGCGGTATGGCCCTCCACTACCCCGTCCAGGAAAATCTTTACCGCCCGCGGGGTAAAATGTTTACCCGCGAATTTATCCCGCAGCGCAATAAATTCCTGAACTTGCGACTTCCCGTCTCCGGGTTCGCACAGAAACGCCCCGCTTACGAAGGAAGTAAGAAGGCCTTTAGCGTCAAGTTCCGAATAGCTCCCGGCGACATCCGGGGTCAGGGCCGCGTCATGTATGCCGCAAATCCCGTTTGCGGCCAGCAGCTGCAGGAATTCAGCCGCCTCCGGCGTCAATTCGTCGGGGGTCATGGACGGCAATGCGTCCAGGGCCAGCTTTATCGCGGACAATTCCCTCAGAGTTCCGGACGGCTCGCCAGTATTCGGATCGCGCTCAATTATTCCTCCCGCGGGCGAAGGCGTGTTTTTATTTATTCCGGCAAGCTCCAGAGCTTTCGAGTTGACCCAGACGGCGTGGCCGTCAGCCGCGGTCAGCATTGCAGGGATATCAGGGACGACCGCGTCCAGCGACGCCTTGGCCGGCCCCCGCCGCCCGAACGCGCCGTAATGCCACCCGCTCCCCCGCACGCAGGGCTTATCGCGGTGCGCGGCGGCATAAAGAGTTATGGCTTCAAGGTAGTCTTTTTCGCTATTGAGGCCGGCCAGGTCGCAGTCCTTGCGGAAAAGACTGCCGAATGAGGAGTGCATGTGCGCGTCGTGAAACCCGGGGAGAATAAGACCGCCTTTAAGGTCCACGACCCGCGTACCCGGGCCGCAGAAAACTCCGCCTTGCTTTTCATCCGTGATATGAAAAACGCGCTTCCCGGTTACAAGAAGCGAACCCTTAAGAAGTTTTCCCCTCGAGTAAATGTGCGCGTTAGTGAGGGCGGTGTCGGCGTACTTTTCAGGCATATTGGCTGGCAATCAAAAAAGCGATGCTGCGCGGCCCGGTTCTATGGGCGAAACACGACACAAATCAGCCCGCCGGAATTTACCTGGCTACAAGGTTGGGGTCCAGCTCTTTGATATAGTCGATAAGCTTCCGGCCGGTATCAGTCAGAACCTGTATTTTGGAGTAGTCAATCTCCACATTGTTCAGATACTGGAGAATCAGCGTGTCGCCCATATCCGTTTGAGGGAGTATTCCGGAAAAGAAAAACCCCAGCTTTTCCAGTTCGGGAGTGAGGCTGTAGGTGGCGGGATCTTCCAGGTTCAGGTAAACATATATGGCGCCCAGCTGCTTTAAGCGCAGATCGTGGAGAGCGGCGCTGACCTGTTTTACAAGGTCGCCGCCAGATTGCTCCACCCATATTTCCGCGCATTCCTCAGAGGAGTAGATATCAGTCCTGAGGCTTGATTTCTCCCGGATTGCGGCGGGCTGCTTTTCATCGGGGCAGCGGCAATCATGTTCGGCGCCGATGTTTTTATAAAGCTTCTCCACCATATCCCTGTGCTTCGCCGGAGGATAAATCGTCATAGGAGGCGGCGGATTAAGGTATTTAAAGCTGAGAATCACGCTGAGCCGCTGCTTGCTTTCGCCTGAAATTCCCCTGAAGACCCAGGTGCCCGGGCTGGCCGCGAGGTAAACCCCGCAGTCATTGATGGCGTATTTCACCAGAACTTTCTGCGTGAAGAGATGATTCGTGACGGCATTGGCGTAAACGCCGGTGAGCGGGTACTTTTTATCCATTTTAAATAATTGCTCGCAAAGCCGGGTCATACAGCCCTGACCCCTGTATTCCATGTTGACGAAGGCGTAGGTGAGCTCGGCGATCTTTGCTCCGACGTGAGGATAATGAAGGGCGGAGTGGCCCATAAACACATTGTCCTTCGTCACCGCCACCAGAGAAATAAGCTCTTCGCTCTGGTTTAATTCCGCCAGCCGCTCGGGGAAATATATATTATCGTCGAAAAAGGAGTAGCCGTGCGACTTGTAGGCGCACCTTGACACCTCAATCGCTTCTTCCGGACGCATCCTGCGGACGTCGTAGGGGATCTTCTCCATTATCGGCGCGGGGGCGGACGGCTGGGCCTCAACTTCCATCTTCTGTCCGGGAAAGTATTCCTCAATGTTTTTATGGGGCAGATATTTTACGAGGTGGGTTTCCTTGCCCCCTATGCCCAGATTTACGAAAGAGACCATATCCACGGCCTGCTTCATAAGGAACACGCCCATGCCGGCGGTCCTGTTTTCCGCCGATACTTTGGCCGGATCGTATTGCGTCAGCAGGCTGGGGTCGAAAGGTATGCCTTTGTCCTTGATAATAACTTTTATACCAAGCGGGGTGCGCTCGCAGATTATGTCAAAGGTGCTGTGCTCGCCTTTTTCAAAAGCGTGTTTTATAACATTCGCGACAGCCTCCTCGCTCGCAAGCTCGATCTGGCCGAGCTGCGGCTGGGAGAACCCGAATTTTGAAGCTGTCTCACGAATGAAGTTTAAAGAAATATCCAGGTATGAAAGGCTATTGGGAATAGTAAGTTTTAATGAATCAAATCCGGCCATATCGTTCCCCCTTAAATAGAAACCTAACGGGCGCTTTAACCGCGGGGAATTATATAAAAAGCGCGGGCGCCTGCATTTTCGCAGCGGTTTTCTTTGCTAACTTTTTCCCCGGTTTCAATATTACAAATTTTAAGCGTGGAATGGGTGAATAAGAATTATCCAACGCAAGATGAGCATGGGGAAAAGCCCGTTTCCAACGCAAGATGAGCATGAAACCGGCTTTAACTTGTAAAAGAGGTGTTTTCCATCCATAATTAGTAACCATGACCACACACATGGACGATTCCGGCATAACGACAGTCAGTCAGATAAAAAAACTCTTAACCGTCTCGGAAGGGCTTAAACTTAAAAGCGCTTCCCGCGATGAGAAATACAACTGGCTGGAAACTGTTCTCAAACGTTTTATGTTCTTTGACCTTAAGCGCGACGATAAAGGTTTGTTGCGCAAATACATGAAGGCTATGACCGGGATTTCCGAGTCGCAGTTAACCAGGCTTATAGAGAAACAGCTGCTTACCGGCGAGATAAAGGCGTCCTGGGGCCGGCGCAACAGGTTTTCGGTAATCTACACGAAAGAGGACATAGAACTCTTGGCGGAAACGGATAATCTTCATGAGCGATTGGCGGGTCCAGCGACGAAGAACATCTTGGAACGCGAACTTAAATTCGGTGATATCCGTTATAAACGTCTTAGCGGCATATCCGTTTCGCACATATACAACCTGCGGGAAAGCCCCTCGTACAGATTCAAAGCGCTGACCGTATCAAGGACAAAATCTGTACAGGTCGCAATAGGAAAAAGAGGTAAGCCGAACCCGGACGGAAAGCCG
>SESC01000380.1_pt1 | contig 16306 bp, 12 predicted proteins | sample 3171431 | NCBI WGS metagenome assembly SESC01 (sample SAMN06051868, study PRJNA518727) | freshwater metagenome | biome: subpolar coniferous forest; feature: holomictic lake; material: water; isolation source: holomictic Lake 227, 8 m depth | place: Canada: near Kenora, Ontario | collected... | reverse complement strand
GAATAAGACCACCCAAGCGTAGCGCGTGGTGGCGTTTCCGGCACACTCGTACCGGATGCCGGAAACGCTTATTCTCGCTTGCGCTCGAAAAGCCTTATTCCGACCACGCCTAAACAACTTCCGAGCCTTTACAGCAGTAAAAGTTCAGGTGCAATGCGCTCCATAAAAATCTTTCTGTAAGATTCAGCCTTGCGTACCTGCATACTTTCCATCGGATTATAGTCGTCCGTGATGACAATTCCACCGGCACCGGTCATCGCATATTCATGATCCAGCAACCATTGTGTCGCTTTGTCCTGATTATTACGATCCAACGTTAACGGTTGTTTTGATGCCAGAAAAATAAAATCGGTAAATTCCCCTTTTTCAGTAACAAAAACACGAATGTTGGGCAGTGTGCGAGCCAGGGTTTTATAAACGGACGTCACCGCATTAGCCCCTTCGCCATTGGTAAAGCCCACATAATTTAGCGCCAGCACACCTTGCTCACTTAACAACTTGCTTAACTCAGTCAACATTTCAACCGTCAACATGTGCGTAGGTTCAGAGCCGCCGGTAAAACAGTCGTGAATAATAAAATCGTAATGCTTATTAAGTTTTTTTATCTCATAACGGGCATCACCGACAATAAAATCACCGGTCGGCGTAAAATTAAAATATTTTACGGCCATATCGGCCACTACCGGATCAATTTCAATGGTATCGGTGGCAAGACCTTTCGCCTTAAGATCACGGGCAACATGGCCGCCACCCAGACCAATCAGCAAGGCTTGACTGGCCGTTGGCCGAAACATACGCGGCACCAAACCCAAAACCATCTGATAACCCAGCAGACTGCGGCCATGTTCAATTTCCATTGCGCTCAACACTGAAGAATCAGACAGTAACAATCGAAAGCCTTTGCGCTCATCGTCAACCACTCGCACCCAACCGTAATGACCTTCTTCGGCGTGCAGCACGGTAAAATCTTTGGCGGGCTGGTTGGGTTTGTCATAGCCGTTTGCAGCCAATGCAGACGATATAACGCCCATCATCAACAAGGGCATGGAAGACCATGAGCCAGGAAAACCCTCTTTATCGCGCAAACTTAAAAAAATGGACAACACCAGCAACAGCAAGCTTAAAGAAAAAATAATGGCACGCGTACCAAAAGTTGGCAGCAAATAGAACGCCAGTAATAAAGTACCCAGCACACTGCCCATAGTGCTTACCGCATAAACGGAACCCACCATTCTACCTACGCCTTGTAAATCACGGGTAGCCAGTTTGATCACAAACGGGCCAACCATCGCTAACGCCGTCAACGGAAAAGTAAACAGAATCAAGGCACTGGCAAAAGCGCCGCCACGAATACCCAACGGATTGGTCAGTTCAAGCACCGGCCCGCTAATAAAGGGCACAATCACCGTTGTTAAAGCCGCCAGAAAAATCACATGCGCCAAACGCAACCGTTGGTAACGATCGGCCAGAAAACCACCCAAATAATAGCCCAAGGCCAGCGCCACCATGGTCACCGAAATCAAGGCCGTCCACACATACAGACTAACCCCGTAAAACGGCGCAATAATCCGGGTACCCAGCAATTCCAAAATCATCACTGCGCCGCCGCTGATGGTAATAGTCAGAAAAAGAAAACTGTTGCTTATTGCAGGTAACGCTTGTTGTGTATGACTGGTTTTGTTTAATGACATGATATTATTAAATGTTGTTGTTTTCAAAGAAAAGCGTTTTTGTACGATAAAGCTCACGGGTTGACAGGTAGTCACCTGCCATGGATGGTAAGCACCCAACAGAAAATCATTAAAACATGTAGCTCCAGGTCGCAGAAAGTGCGCCGTCACGTGTAAGCTGGTAGCCATTGACATTATCTTTTACAGGCTGTAACCACTCAAAACCAAACGTGTGACCGGTAAAATCGCCACCGGTTACTGTTGCATTTAAACCGAGGCCAACATCCCAATATTGACCGCCATAATTGACTTCGTAATCGACTGTAGAAGAAGTATTATGTGCCTGCTGAGTCTCGCCACTGAGTTCACCCGCCTTGGAATACTGAACCATTTGACCTATGATTTTCCCCTGATCAGTATATTGTCCCCTGACTGAAGCCGATAACCAGCTAAACAGGTTATAACCTAGCCAGCTCGTGGACTGAAACACATCACCCAGCGCATAGCCCGACTTGTTTTTGTCTTGCAAGCGCACGGTAGCGTTAAATTGAGCGCCCCAATATATATCGTTCATTTGGCCGGTATAAGTCGCACTGGATTTAAAATCCCAAGTACCGCTGCCAGGTTGCATGCCGATATCCTGCAATACGGGAATTGGGTTGGGGTAAACAATGCCGGCTGTCTGTCCGTGTATCTCACTGACACTTCCGGTAGGTGCGCTACCGCCAATGCCGACGTGAACATGATGATTGGGATCATCGTAGAGTTTGATTAAGACGGTAGCCAGGGTATCGCCCAAATCAAAAACATTATGTTGCATTCCAGAATACGGTGATTGCAAGTCTGTTGAAAGATGCAGTTCAGTATTGCCATTTACAGAATAAGACGCCTTACGTAAATCACTACTCATAGTCATCTCCATATCCATCAGTTGCGGCATGACCATCAGATTCAGCCAATCAGTGGGCGCGTACATCAAATCAAACATGTGCATACCCATGGTCATGGAAGCGGGTCTTACCAAACAGCCTTTTTCACCGGCTGACGTATAACCTGGACATCCCAACGCATTAACGGTTTGATCGCTTACCGACTGACTACCGTGCAACATATTGCCGCCTTGGCTACCATACATATAACGGTAACCCGCCATAACGTCATTGGCTTTAGGCATCATGTGCCCATACATCACACCTGCAGGCGGCTGACTGCCATGATGCATGTGTTGGTGATGATGCTCGTGACCACTACCGCCACCAAAAAGCCCAGATGCGGACAGATCAATATTAAGACCGCCGTGCGCCAGGTAAGAACTATAGTCCGCGTAATCACCAGAACCGCCTCCCCCCATTTTTAAGCCGCCTTGGTGGGTGTAATATTCAATACCGGCTTCAATATTGACGCCTTTGGCAAACTCTTTGGACAGGGTAATGCCGCCATTTAACGAACCAAACGCCGATAGCCTGAAATCACTGGAATAATGACCGTCTACTCGGGGAGCCAGAAAATACGGCGCAAAAAACTCGGCTTGTGACTGTGAATAATAACGCACGCTAGGCGCAGCCATAATGCCGTAAGGCAAGGGTTGAAACCATTTAAACTCAAAGGTATGCGAATTAACCTGCCAGTCATCGGAGTAAAAGCGGTAATCCAGATGCGCAGAGGCGTCCAGTAGCGTGATATGTTGAATTAATCCAGTCCCCAGTGATAACTGGTTACGGTGATCGGGTCGTATTTCCCTGAACAGTTCAGGGCCGACAATTTGTAGCTGGGTAATCGAATTCCAATCAAATTGTTTGTTTCCAAGAAATGCAGCCTCACTAATCGTGACATATTCCTCAGGGGTTATTTCACCACGCACATACACGGCTTTATAAGGATTGCTTAGATAGCCTGATTGATTGGTATAACTGGCAGAGGCATTGAGCAAGGTTGTTTTACTGAGAACCTGCGAAAAACCAAGATTGAATGCATTAAAGAGGCTTGAGCCATCAAGGGCTGAACCGGGTGCGCAGACTGTAGCTGTAGCAGTACAATCCGATGGGTGAATATGCGGCAATGCATTTGTAGCTTTTAAAACAGGTGCATGCGAATGACTGGTATTACGCCAAATACTGTTACTGGTCGCACCATAACCCACGGAAACGGTAGTCATTTTATTGTTTAATTCCTGACTCAGATTCACCGAGCCAAAATTAGATAGATAATCTGGCTCATCTGAGATGCCGCCGGATATGCCTAACGTCGTATTATCAAAATAATACTTGAGACCTAAGGTCGGCTGGGTGCGAGTTTCGAGTGGTTGATTTTGAAATACCTGCTTTATTGGGGCATTGTTAGGTAAAGGGACATTAAGCATTGTTCGATAGGCGGCAATACGTGCCTCTCTATCTTCACTATTTAATACATTTAATTCATTCCAAACTGCATACTGTTCCAAGCTGCCGCCCGTTAAGCCCGTTGCGGATACTTGACTTGCCGATGAAATCGCATCGGCTTTATAAAAGCCGAGCTCATTCCAATCTAATCCACTGGGATCAATATTTTGTGGATATTTTTCAAATGGATCGGGGTCTGGCTTATTACGTTGCCACCCATCGATTGCTGTTGCGCCATTAGCTGCCCACCACGCCCCCGGATCGCCCGATATAGTCATAACCTCAGGAAGACTATACGCAGGCGAAGCCCCCGAATAAGTATCGCGGTCATAACTAAAAGAAAACTCCAGTCTGTCGGTCAGTGGAATCAAAGTATCCGTATGATAAACCTGAACTTTCATACGTTTATCACTTTCCTGATAATGACCGTACTGAAAATTTGCTTCGGCACGGGTGACTGGCGTTGCTGCTGAGGCATCCAGTCCCGGTAAACTAAGTGCAGCGGCGGTTAAAGCGGCCAATGCCTTACCTTTTTCCATTTTAATTACAGCCACAACCACCGCCTGCTCCGCTCGCGCCACCTTGAGAGGCTTCGCGACTGGTAAAAATATGATCCCGGAGGTGGTTTAGTTTTGGATTAGGATCAAGCGCCATTTCTTTTTTGGCAAGATTGCCTCGCTCCCAAGCGGCAACAGGACTACACCCCTGACTGCCGACAATGCCAATCAGCAATAACAGCAACATTGGTAAAATAAGACAAAAACGCATCAATAAACTTCCATCACTATTCCGCCAACAAGGCCGAAATTACTTCGCGAATTTCTGTTTGATCGCCATCCCGATAACCCAAATGAATCTTGCGGACTTTTCCGGTTTTATCGATAAAGAAAGAAGAGGGCATGGCTTCTACATTAAAAATGCCCGGACATTCGCCTTTGGGGTTAAAGGCGACCGGGTAATCAACCGGATGCGCCTTTAAAAATTCACGGGCTTCCTCGGTATTTTCATCCACATTAATGGCAATAATCTCAAAACCCTCCTGCAGATGTTCATTACGTAAACCGTTTAAAAAAGGCATGGATTTTTGACAAGGCCCGCACCAGGTCGCCCAAAAATCGATTAACACCACCTTGCCTTTATACGCAGTCAAATTCAACTGTTGACCCTTATCAGTCAAAGCGGACGGGCATTGTGGAGCCGTTTGCCCTTCGTGTAGCGCATAAGCCCGGGCGCTGCCCATCATGAGTAAAAGTGTCAGCAGTTTAAATAACCATTTTATTAGCACAAGCTTTTCCGTAGGTTTAGGGAGTTAATTAACTCGTATTTCTTATTACATCGCTGTAATCTTGATTCCGTCAATCCTGCCGGAATGACAATGCAACAAGCTACCGCACTTCAAAATTCGGCTACTTGGTTCTCCCTGATGTTGCGAGGGTTAAAAGATGCCTGTTTAAAAAACCAAATTTTGAAGTGCCATTTTTTAAAACTCAAAAAGCGGACTTTCGCCCGCTTAACCGAGACTTGGACAAACAAACACCACTATCTGTGTCCTTGTTTGCCCAATGAGAGCAGCTTTAAGCTATTACATAGCGAGAGATAACGCGTTTTTTTTGCGACGGTTTAAACCCAACACGCCCATCATGCCAGACAAAAACAACCAGACTGCACCAGGTACGGGAACAGCTGAAACGTGGAAAGCAATGCTGGAGTTTCCAGCCAAACGATCATGAGCATAAACAGCGTTCAAAGCAGTATCGGTACCTAAACCACTTTTTGAAACAACTGCATCAGCAAACAATTTATCGTAGGCTGCTTGATTCGCGCCGCCGATAACCAGACTGTAAGTACCGGCATTCAGAATGCCTGACCAGGATGTTTTATTATCAACTGTACCATCAGCACCCAAAATTCCAGAGCCTGTAGCAGCATCAGCACCTGAAATACCTGTGTAAGTGAGGGTGTTAGTCAAGCCTGAGTTGTTGCCCATACTAAAATTGCCATTGGCATCATAAACACCCCAGTTAGTGGCTGCTGCACTGGCTGCGGTTGTGCCTTCTGTCAAGCCTTTAGCATGATCAATGACTACGTTCAGAGCTGCAAAAGGCGACCATGAAGCATAACCGGCTTCGTTGGCCAGATAGGTTTTTACTGCTGGCGTTAAAGCATCATAACCCGCTTGATTAAACACACCACCCACTAAGGCAGTATCACCAACGCCATCATGAGATGCAGCAGGCACTAAACCATGAAATAATGAGAACCCCGGGTTAAGTACAGCTGCGCCATTAAGGTTGGCTGTGCCGGTGATGGTAAAATCAACTTGTGATGTTGTAGTCAGGGTAAAAAAACGTAACTTGTTGTCATGGGAGTTAGCGGTGAAGGCAGTTTGCAAGCCTTCGATGTAGCCGCCGTTGCTGGTTACGGTTGGGTTTGAGCCGCCAGTACCAGTAGGTGCATAAGTATTGGTCGCTTGATCGTACAAAGAAGTACCGTAACCAACGTGAGCCGATGCCTGAGTAGAAACCAGAGCCATGCTGCCCAAAAGTCCTGCCATTGTTGCTTTTAATACAAGTGATTTCATTATTTTTCCACACTAAATTTATGTAAAGTTAATTGCCGGCTATTGACTAATCCCAATGCCGACAATTGTTAATGTGTAACCCAGCCGTCCTGAACCTACTTTCAGCACCTGTGGCTTTCCGGCCCCGCCTTGCGACGAGTGTGGCGATAAGGCCATCCCTGGCAAAACATCCTGTTCTTTCCGTTGTTAATTCCTTGGTGAACCGTTACCGCCTGTTACTTTAAACGGTGCGTTTTTTTCTGCATGCCCCCAATCCGGCAAGTGCACTGGCAAAAAGCCAAACTGATGCCGGCAGTGGAACTGGGGTAACTGTCGAGTTAAAGGTGAGAATACCGGTTAATTCATTACCGTTACTGACGGCATTACCGCCCCCCGCAGCAATGGTGTAATCACCGGACGGCAGCAGGTAATTTAGTAACGATACCGAATTGCCGCCGGTCGGCCCTACATGCGTTAAATAATCAATAACGGCCCATTCTCCAGCGACCCCTGTGGTAGCCATGCTCCAGCTATGCAATGCGTCAAATTGCCCTTTATAGACAATGTTTGCGGTGTCGCGAAAAGGCGAGAAATTGCCGCTGGCATCGGCAACCAAGCCGGTATCAACAGGAGAGCCATCCTTGACGCTGTGCGCAGGGGCGGGCGTTGTTACAAAATGCGACGGATTTAAAGGATCGATAAGGGTGTCATCATGCGAGTCCGCAGGTAACAGACCGGAGTAAAGGCTGAATGCCGGATTTAGCAGTCCAGTATTATCGTAATCCTTAAAGTTAATATTTACGTTGTAATATTGGGTGGGCTGCCCTGCAAGCTGAGCCAGATGAAAACTGTAGAAAGTACCACCCGCCAAACCGTGACTATCACCCAGTTGGGGCGTAGTACCTTCATACCAGCCATTGTCGGTAAAAAGGCCTGAGTTTACACCGCCTGGAGATTGATTAGAATCGCTCAAATCAGCGTACTCGACATGCGCAGCAGCCGGATTGGCAAGTCCCAGCAACAGGATTGCCGCAGCACTTAAGTTTAGCAATGCCCATAAACCACGTTTTTTTGTTTGCTGAATGTCCGCTTGTTTTGTATAACTCATATTTACACCTTAAAATTATTATTAAAAATATCTACCCGGCATCTAAGCGTGTTCTTGTACCCATTAACAGTATTCATTAAAGCAAGCACCATGCCAACGCTCTCAAGCTCCGTTTAATCGGCATTTAGAGTATGCAAGCGAAGGCTGGACTTTATTAAACTATGTTATTTAACACGCTCAGTGTGTCATATCACATACTTTGTAAACGAGTAATCGAGATTTAAGTAAGGACTGCCTCCCGATTTACCCGTTAAAAATCACCCGTAAAAAAAGGGCAAACAAGACAGAGGCTACCTTGCTTACCCGGTAATAGAACAGCGGTTAAACTATTTGGAGAGGCTGACGGCAGCTAAAAAACGCCAGCGAATGGGGTTTTTTACATAGCCATTGAACGGCTTTTACGGCGATTTAAGCCCAATACACCCATTATGCCGGTCAGAAACATCCAAACCGCAGCAGGGACAGGCACAGCAGCAACGCTGACAGCATTAAAGATTAATTGGCCATGTAAATTGGTTCCACCAAAAGAATCCACGCCAAAACCACCTGCAGCCAGGGCCGCACCCAGAGCACCCGAGGCAGCGATGGTATAATTCCCCGCACCTAAGGTAATGGCAAGCGTTTCCAGGGTATCACTGGCATTAGCCGAAAATCCTTTAACAGAGCCGGCATTGCCATTAATCGCTGCAAGAAAAGCCACGTTACTCCAGTTACCCGAGACATTGGCTTGACCCCAGTTAGCCAGTGAATTGTACTGACCGACATAAGTACCCGGGTTTCCGGCTCCTGCCGTTTGGCGATACGAAGAAGCAATACCCTGTACATCCATCGGCGCAGTTAGTCCATCCAAAGTATCTTGTACTTTTGCAAACGGAGGAGTAGATGCTTTTGGATTCAATTTTTCGTTACCATCATCATGAGCCTGGTATTGCAGAAGACCGCTATACAGCGTGAAGCCATTGTCAAAAAAGCTGCCTTGGCCATTATCAACGTTCCAACTGATATTAACTTTGGAAGCTTCAGAAAGGCGGAAGTTGAACATATCCACCTTGTGGCTATCCCCCAAAGTAGTTTTGGTGCCATTACCCCAGCCAAAATCAGTAACATCATTAACGTTGACGGTTGCGCTACTTAAAGTCGGCGTATAAGTGACGCTGGTGAAACTGCCAACGCCGGTATAAGATTGGTTGGTTGCGTTCCATTGGCTCTGGTTACTTAAAGCCAAATCTTGTTGCGACGATATAACGCCAAGTCCATTGGCAGCTTTACCACCCAGAGCGACAACACCGGCAGGCGTGGAGCCATATTGCGCGGTAGAAGCCGTTTTACCCGCCGCCGTCAAATCACCGATTTGCGAGCCTTGGTTAAGATCATAATACTCAACATGCGCCAATGCTTGTTGGCTTAAGCCCAACAAGGCAACGGTCATGCCGAATACCGCTTTTTTCTTAAAGCCATGTCCTGCGCGTGCAGAAACGGCCGTTTGCTGTTTATAAGTCATGTAGATACCTTAAAATAGTAAAAAAATTACAGCCCTTTTAACAGGGCAACCTCTATAAATTAAACACAGTAAAACCAACACTTGCTTAATTTGTGGGAGCGGCTTTAGCCGCGAATAGTGCAACTAAAGCCGCTCCCGCAAAAAGGCAAATACTCAAATTAATGCATTGTTAAACGGCAAATGCTCAATATTGCTTATCCTGCTTGCTGAACAAGGAAGTGAAGCAATTGCTTAAGACTAAAGCAATTAACAAGCCAACCACCAAAGCCCTTGTCATTAAAGGCTTCCGGGATTACAGGGCTCTTTTAATATAATTAAACTATGTTATTTAACCCATTCAATATGTGATATGACGTGCTTTTTCCTGGGCATCGAATGAAGCCGCCTGGTTTTCTCTTTAAAGCTTGTTATAGCGGACTTCCCCGAACTCAATATGAAGATTAAGCATTAAGATATTCATGGCTGGACACAAAACCGTCATACTTTTTGAGACACTGCATTCAGTGCCATAGATAGAATCAAGCTATCCATGCCGAGTGGATTACGGCAATTCATTTCAGTTGGTGATATTATTTCAAGTACCTTTTTGAGTCTTAAGCGAGTTTCAATTTGAAAAATTTAAGTTATTACCGTTATTCGTTTCAGGCGATGGGGTCACCTTGCGAAATCCAGCTTTTTGCCAAAACCGGATTGAAGGCAAAGCGGGTTGCAGATGCTGCCGTTGCCGATGTCCATAAGCTGGAAGTACGTTATTCGCGCTATCGTACTGACAGTTTTTTATCCACTATCAATCGTGTGGCGAGTACCGGTGGAAATCTAGAAGTCGATGAGGTGACGGCAGGATTACTTAATTACGCCGCCATCTGTTATGAACAAAGCGATGGTTTGTTTGATATTACTTCCGGCATTTTGCGTCGCGCGTGGAATTTTAAATCGCATGCACTGCCGGATCAGACACAAATCCAGGAGCTGCTTAACCACATCGGCTGGCATAAACTAAGGTGGAAGTCACCTGTACTGGAATTTCCAACAGCAGGAATGGAAATTGATTTTGGCGGCTTGGTTAAGGAATATGCTGTCGATAGAGCAGCTGCACTCTGCCAGTCGGCAGGCATTCGTCATGGCGTGATAAATTTGGGCGGCGATATTAAAGTGATCGGGCCCCGTGGTGATGGAAGCCCTTGGCGAGTCGGGATACGTCATCCCCGTCAAAAAGAGGATTTACTGGATACCCTATTATTAAGTGAGGGTGCGCTGGCCAGTAGCGGTGACTACGAGCGTTGTATTTTGATAGAGGGTGTTCGCTACGGGCATGTGCTTAATCCGAAAACCGGTTGGCCGGTACGCTATCTGTCTTCTGTGAGTGTGGTTGGAGATTTTTGTGTAGTGGCCGGCAGTGCATCGACTATCGCCATGCTTAAGGAGGATAAAGGCTCGGCTTGGCTGGATACGATGGGATTGCCCCATTTATGGGTGGATGTAAACGGCATAGTGGGTGGTTCGCTGGTAAAAGAGAAAACTTCGGACAATTCCATTCCTCTTGGTACCAACGCATAGCATTTTTGGAATGGAAAAGTTATCTCATGCAAACGCTTAAGCTGTATTACTGGAACTGATTGCCGCCGCTTTGCCTCGACTCTCATTAACTTTGGATAACAGCGCCAAGCCGATGATAAAAAACGATAACGTCGACAGCAATGACAAACGGTGATTGCCATCGCTCAAATAATTTATCAAGCCGTAGCTTAAGGGTCCCGCTATAGCCGACAAGCGATTGACCAAACCCCATAAACCTAAAAACTCACCGGCCCGCTCAGTCGGTGAAAACTTGCTGACCAAAGCCCGCCCGACCGCCTGACTGGCACCCATGGCCACACCAATTATATTTCCGGCTATCCACATATCTACACGATCAGTCGCGAATAAAGCCACCAGCACCGCAATTATCCAAATAACCAGCGTAATTGCCAGTGTGGGAACCGAGCCCATGCGGTCTTGCAAATGCCCGCAAATAAAAGCACCCACAGCCGCCGTCACATTAACCACCATAATCAGTATAATTAACGACTGGGTATCAAAGCCCATCACTTCCTGTGCATAAATGGCCGCCAGAACCACCACCGTGCTAACCCCCGATTGGTAAACGCCCAAGGTTATCAAAAACCAAAGCAGATCACGAAAGCGTGCCGCTTCTTTAAAGGTATGTACCAAGCGGGCATAACTGACCTGTAGATTGGACAGACTCTTGTCCCGGATAACGGGTATCGCACGCTCACGCAACCAGATAAAAGTAGGCGCGGCCGCCAAAGCAAACAGGGCGGCGGTGATGAGTAAAGTAACCGGAACAAAATGCGTTTCCGGCAACCCGTGTTGCTTGGCCCAAGTGATGTAGGCCAAACAAATACCCAAGGTTAGCAAGCCGCCAAAATAACCCAGACTCCAGCCATAACCGGACATTCTGCCCATATTTTCCTCAGGCACCAGCTCTGGTAAAAATGCGGCAATCAGATTTTCGCCACTGGCAAACATAATGGCTGAAAGAGTAACCAGCACCATTCCCAAACCTATATCACCGGGCCCGACCAGTGCCAATAAAGCAGTAGCAACAATGCAACCCACCGAGGAAATCAGCAGAAATATTTTTTTGCAGGCCCGATGATCGGCAATTGCACCAATTAACGGCCCGCTAATCATGACTATAAAATTGGCGATGCCGATAGCCAGCGACCATAGAAAAGTCGATAACCCCGGCGTAACTCCTTGCGCAGCACCGGCAACCACACCGACGAAATAAGCGCTAAATATAGTGGTTTGCACCACAGTGGTATAACCCGAGTTGGCAAAATCATATAAAGCCCAGGCCAGTAATTCCCTACGCCCTGCCCTGCCAAGTAACGGGCTTGTTTCATCAGACAATGATTTATTCTGAGTGCTGTTCATAGTGGGTAAGCCTGTAAAAGGGTTAATAGTTGGGAATGGTCACGATTTAAGTTTTTAAAACTACTAAAGCCACTGAAGCGTGACGGGGGTTGCAACCCCGTCACTCACGTTTTGAAAGCTATTAAAGCCATCAAACGTTTCGGTCGGGATTACAATCTCCGACCGGCATCCAAGAGATTATTATTGCCTGGCGCTCACAGACAAGCCGCGCATAAAATTTTTGACCAATAAAGCAATCGTTTCTTCTATATCGTCAATATCAGCCTTATCGCGCTGACCCGTTAGCGAAAGTGCGCAGATTCCATGAACGCCGAACCACAAAGCGCGTACAGCACGCTTTCTCTGATCCTCGGAAAGCTCCGGCACAAAGACTAAAAACGGCACTTCAAGGAGGGCAAAAACTCTGTCAATTTTCTCTTGGTACCAAGCTGTTATTTTGGAATCTACCGACAATGAATAGTCGAAAACAGTGTGCCAGCGATTAAAGTTCTGGCTGGCATAGCGCAAATAACTGCTGGCCATGGTTTCAACTGACTGCTCTGCACTGCCCTCTTGCACTTGCTCTAACTGCACGGCAATAGCATCCAGCGTTCCGGCATTTATGTGCATAATTAAATCAGCCATATTAGTAAATACCATATAAATACTGCCCACGGTATAGCCAATTTCCATAGCAATCGTGCGTACTTTTAATGCCGAAAAACCCTCTTCGATGACAATGGTTTCTGCCACAGACAAAACCAATGCCTTTAATTCTTCCATACTGTGTTCACTTCGCCTTGCCATAGTTAACCATTTCTATTTCTTTAAAAAGAGTGTCGCATTGAAGTCTGTCTATTACTGCGCCGCAAACTCTACAAACTATTTAACCATATAATCAACAAACACCGTTAACTTGTGGCGCAGAAAGCATCTTTACCGATAAATACCCGGTAATGGAATATAAAATTGCTGTTTGAAAGCTGATTTTATTAGGGTAAACTTTAACTTCAAGGTAATTATTACCCGTTTGGTTTTTTCAAGTTTACTGTTAAAACCAAACGGTTTTTTATTGCCCGATGACCCCATAATAATAAGAGGTAGTTATGAGTAAAATTCTTAATGAAGTTTTATCAGCAAACAGAGATTACGTAAATGATTTTGGCGATAAAGGAGACTTGTCGCTGCCACCAGCAAGACATTTTGCCATCCTTACCTGTATGGATGCGCGTTTAGACCCTGCAAAATACGCCGGTTTATCCGAAGGCGATGCGCATGTAATCAGAAACGCCGGAGGCCGCGCCAGTGATGACGCTATCCGCTCACTGGTTATCTCCTACAAATTGTTGGGCACGCGGGAATGGTTTGTTATTCACCATACCAACTGCGGCATGGAGCTTTTTAACGATGAGATTATGCGTGATTTGTTGGCCAGCAGTTTAACAACGGCATCTCTGGATGATAAAGGCTTGTGGTATGACACCGGCGCAGGACCTGGCTCGCACGAAGCTCAACATATCAGCTGGCTGACCATTAAAGATCAGGAACAAAGTGTGCTGGAGGATGTACTTCGTATTAAAAGCCATCCACTGGTTCCTGCCAACATTCCGGTTTATGGCTATATCTACGACTGTTCAACAGGCCGGTTAATCGAAGTCCCGGCTGCTTCAGAAGCGGGTCAAGCAAGCTAGCAATAATTTCAACTCTGCCCTTAGCGTCAGAAACGGGCGGGGTTGAATTTCAAGACTGATTCAGCCATTAGCCTGCTGTTGCTTTCAAAAGTGATGGCACCCGTAGTTAAATAGCATGCCCCTTCTTCTCTTTTAATCAGTTTGTGTGCTCGTCCAAATGCACCTTGCCCCGAAAAACAAGATACTGATAGCCGCTATAAACCAGCATGACGGGAATCAAAAGGCCAATACCTGCGAGCATAAATATCAATGTCTTGCTCGATGATGCTGCATGAATCAACGTTATCGAGACAGGAATCATATACGGATAATAACCGATAGTCACTGCCGTAAAGGAGGCCAGAAAAATGATGACACTCCAGAAAAAAGTCCTTAATTCGAAACCTCTCCGCAATGCCCACATCAACATAATAAAGGCAAAAACAGCCAGAATAACAAATAAATCCAGGTAATTTCCGGTTTCTTTATCAGCCCAGCGAGCCGCAAAATAAGGATTGAAGCGGGATGCCAGGATGACTATCATTATCATAAGAATTATTTCCAGAATGGCCGCTATATAAGCTTGAACAATACTTTTGCGCTGAATTGCGCCTTCAGTCTTTATTATCAAATAAGCGGCACCCAACAAGGTATAACCGGTTGTTACTCCCAATGCGACCAACGCTGAAAAGGGTGTAAACCATTCCCATACGTTGCCCTGATAGTTGCTTTCGGTAATACCCAGTCCGCTAATCAAGCCACCAAATGCAATCCCCTGCGCCAGGCTAGCCAATAAACTGCTGCAACCAAACGCCAGATTCCAGGGAGCTTTATTCCGGGCATAATGACGAAACTCAAAGGCGACACCACGAAAGATCAGGGCAAATAACATGACCATGACCGGAATATAAAGCGCTTGCAGCATGATTGCAAAAACAAGGGGAAAGGCACCGAAAAGTGAACCACCCAGTAAAACCAGCCAGGTTTCATTGGCATCCCAGATACTTTCAAGACTCTTCATCATAATAGCGCGTTGTTTCTCATCCTTGGTAAAAAGGAAAAGAATACCTACCCCCAAGTCAAAACCATCCAGAATGACATACAAAAAGAGCATCAGGCCAATAATTAAAAACCAGATATTGGCGAGTAAACTATGAATTTCATTGTCCATAAATGATATCCTCGGAATCGTTATCAGACGGGCTCTAATCTAACGTCTTGACGGCGGCGCTAGCGACAGATCAGGACCTTTACTGATAATACGGGCAGCAAACATCAAAAACAAAATAAAAAGACTGCTGTAAATGGCCACAAAAGCAACCAGACTGGCTGCCACAACAGACAACGGAAGCGTCGATGCCGCATCGCGGGTTCGTAACAAACCGTAGATTACCCAAGGTTGACGGCCAACCTCCCGTACAATCCAGCCACATTCTGTAGCCAGATAACCAAGAGGAATTGAAGCTATCCAGGCATACAACAGCAAACGATGCTTGCCAATAGACGCGGGTGTTAATTGCCCCCTAAGCCAAGCGAGCAATGTCCACAACATGAGTCCCAAAAAAGCCATCCCGATCACTACCATAATTCGGAAGCTATAGAAAATCAGCGCAATGGCAGGCGGCTGGTCGGCTTGTGGAAATAATGTTAAGCCTTTTACCTGTCCGTGGAGATCACCGGTTGCCAGAACACTCAAAACGTTCGGGAGAGTAATAGCCCAGTCATTCTTTTGATCATTCTCGTTGGGCCACATCAGAAGATTCCATTCGGCTCCCTTGCCTTCTTGATTTGTCGTCCAATGCGCTTCGATAGCGGCTCCTTTTGCCGGCTGGTTTACAAACACATGCCGACCACTGGCATCGCCCAAATATATTTGAATAGGCACCACAAAAATCGCTCCTATCAGGGCAAGCTTAAAGGACTTAAGAAAAAAATCCGTATTTCTGTTTTTTAAAATATACCAGGCGGATAAACCGCCGATAACAAAGAGACTGGTCGTCAGGCAGGCAAACCATGTATGTAAAACGCCCCACGGCATATTTTTGTTAAAGATTGCTTCAAAATAGCTGTCCACCACAACCTTGTTGTTTTCCAGATGAATGCCCGCCGGGGTTTGCATCCATGAATTGGCAACCAGAATCCAAAAAACAGAAAGCGATGCGCCTAACGTGACCATTCCGGTTGCCAGCAAATGAATGGCGGGGGGAACCCGCAACCATCCAAACAGCATAATTCCAAGAAAACCGGCTTCCAGCATAAAGGCCATAGCGCCTTCGTAGCCCAGAATATTACCGAAAAATTCTCCCGTCATCATGGAAAATCGGGACCAATTGGTACCAAACTCAAATTCCAGGGGAAGTCCGCTGATAACGCCTACCGAAAAATTAAGCACAAACAATTTCGCCCAGAAACGCGCGTGCCGATAATGGTCAACATCACCCGTTTTCAGCCATAACCCTTCAAAAACGACCAGAATAAGGGATAACCCCACCGTCGTGAG
>SESC01000376.1_pt1 | contig 16375 bp, 9 predicted proteins | sample 3171431 | NCBI WGS metagenome assembly SESC01 (sample SAMN06051868, study PRJNA518727) | freshwater metagenome | biome: subpolar coniferous forest; feature: holomictic lake; material: water; isolation source: holomictic Lake 227, 8 m depth | place: Canada: near Kenora, Ontario | collected 2014-07-08... | reverse complement strand
GAAAACCAGGGCCGGTTTGCAGGTTTTCTTGTGCTTCAGTTGTCGTTGATTCAGCAGCCGTTGTCTTTACAGCCTTGCGTTTGATGTACCGAACACGGCAAGGCGATACGGGCTGCACGACCATTTGGGTAAAATCATCCTGATAATGATCTTTCTCGTCTACCAGCTCAAACGTATAACGACGTAATAAAATGCTAAAAATGGCTTTTAATTGCAACATGGCAAAAGCGTTGCCTGTGCATTTATGTTTGCCGCCACCGAAAGCAATCCAGCTAAAAGGCAGGGCATCCTCCTGACGGGCTTCTGAATAACGATCTGGATCAAATTTTTCCGGATCAGGAAAAACCTCGGCTATCCGCTGGGAAACGCGTGGTGAGGCGCACACATATTTCCCGGCTTTAACCGTATAACCTTTAAAGTGAAAGTCTTTCATCACTTTTCTAATTAAAAATATTAAAGGCGGATGCAAGCGTAACACTTCTTTAATAACATTTTCCAATGCCGGTATTTCACGTAAAGACTGAAAAGTGACTTCGCCATCAGTACCGAACAATTCATCCAGTTCTTTCAACACGACCACCAACGCTTCCGGCCGGCGCGCCAATTCCAGCAAAGTCCACGCGGCTGTTCCTGCTGTTGTATGATGCCCCGCGAATATGGTTCCAATTAACATACCCGTTATTTCATGTGCTGACAAGTGACTGCCGTCATCATATTTGGATTCAATCAATAATTGAAAGGCATCTTCGCTTTTTTCGGTCTTTAACGCTCTTTTAGCAATAATACCGGTCACCAGATCTTGCAATCTGGCGCGCGCTTTATCACGGCGACGAAATACCGGCAACGGTAAATAAGGAAAAACAAACGCCAGAGGATTTACGCCTTTTTCAAGGTCGTGATAAATTTTTGCAAATTCTTCGTTCAGTTCATACCTGAATTCATCACCCAGCAGACAGTGGCTGGAGGTATAAATAGTCAGTTCTTTCATAAACTCAAGCAGATCAATTTCGCCGGTATCGCCCCAACCGGCAATCATTTGCTCAACCTCCCGGACTATCACTTGCGCATAGCCACGCATCGGTTTATCGCGCAATACCGGCATGAGCATTTTAAGTTGTTGATCTTTTTTGTGTGGAGGCGCATCAAAAACCACGCCTTTACCAAAAATAGGCGTCATGATTTTATAGGCCTGGCTTTGATCCAACTGCGCATCGGGCGCACGAAAAAAAGCTTCATTCGCTTCAGGGCCGGTCATTAACACCATTTTTTGATGAAACATTCGAAACTCACCAATTTCTCCCAGTGACTCCCTAAGGTTCACCATGTACTGAAAAGGATTTTTTCCGAATTTGAGCATGTGCCCTAAAAGCGGCAAGGCACCCGGCATTTTAGGCGGCTCTTTGACCGGAGAGGCAGTGTTATCGTTATTCTTAGTATTCATAACTTGATCTGTAAGATGTGCATTAAGGAATACTGGCGTTATAAGCCCTGGATTCCTCGGAAAGCATAAGTCTTTAAATGCTGTAACTGTAACTACTCAGTAGATGTTGGCTTCAATCATAGACCACGGATGACACGGATTATAAGGGTTTCAACGGATTTTATTTTTAGTCGAAAAAGACCTTAACAATATTTTCATTAGATTAAAAAAGCTCCCTTATCCGTGTCTATCAGTCAGATCCTTGTCATCTGTGTTCTATTTTTTAATGGCTGAGTAGTTACTGAATGCTAAAGACGATGCCAGGCAACGGATAATTTTACGCGGTGCTTGCTTAATGTACAAAATTTTCTCATTTAATGGCTTGGCAACTACAAAACAACGTCCCGCCAAACCAGCCCTTACAGACCTGAATCGGCACACATAAAAATTTACTTTTTTAGTCGTCCGGTATCAAACGTATCAGCAAGCACCCGAACTTCGAGGGGGCCACTGGTATCGATATGAATATCCCGTTGGGGAAAGGCGATGACTATACCCTGCTCGGTCATCGTTTTGTAGATCATGTAACGCAGGTCACTAGCGATAGTTTTCCAGGATACCTCGGGCTTGATTTCGACCCAAACATACAAGCCAAAAAGCAAGGCATCGCTGCCAAAATCCTCAAATAAAACCTGAGGAACGGGATTGGCGAGCGTCAAACCATGACGCTCCGCAATATCAAGCAGCAGATCGGTGGCCTCTTTTACCGGTGAACCATAAGCAATGCCGACATTAACTACGATACGTACCGATCGGCTACTCAGTGTCCAGTTGGTAACGTTCTGTTCAATAAAAGTGCTGTTGGGAATCACCGTTTCAATACCGTTTCCATCGATAATATGTGAACTCCGCACCCCAATATCCAAAACACGACCACGAATACTACCCACTTCAACTACATCACCCGGTCTGAAGGGGCGCTCAAACAGCAGCATAAGCCCGCTGATCAGGTTCTTGAGCATATTTTGCATCCCAAACCCTGCCCCGATAGCCAGCGCGCCACCCATGAAGGCGAATATAGTCAAAGGAATTCTGACCACTAACATGCTCAAGGCCACCAGGATCAAGACTTCAAGAAACAGTATCCAGCGCCAGGCAATCCGCGCAAGGCTTGGATTCATTCCCAATCGGGTCACTGCCAACCCTTCGATTAAACGAGCCAAACGGACAGCGATCCAAATTCCTACTATCAGAATCGCTAAAGCCGTCACGACCTTATCGACAGTGATACTGCGTTTACCACTGACTTGCTGCCCATCAACCACTATAGTATCTTGCGCAGCGAAAAGTTCGAATTCCCAGACCTGTATTGCAAAATCGCGAGTCATCAGCCACGCTTCCGTAAGATAATCGGAAAATGACTTAACCCTGAACCTCGCGTCCAGTTCCTGCTTAAAACGTTCCAGCAAGCTTTCAGTTGATTCAATTGTCCCCATTAGACGTGAGTATAAAACCACCTGATCAAGATCAAGTTTTCTAAGCTCATCCCGCAAGGTATCAGACCCGGCAACTGAAGAATCCAGCTCTTCTACAGACAGATTGGTGACCAGCGTCAGAACATGACGGCGCTGCTGATTGACATAATCGTGAATGGCTTTCAAAATCGCCTGAAATTGGACAATCTTGTCATAAGCCTTGCTGGCTTTTTCACGGTCTGTCACGTTGACGTACGCCCAGCGAATATTCCAGATATCCCGCTGCATTTGCAGGTAAACCAATATCCTGTTAAGAGCTTGCAACTTAATATCGGCAGAATTCCGCTGCGCCTCACGCACCTGATCAATTTGTTCCGGCCCGGCGGATTGCAGTTGAGCGGGTTCCCCGGCGATACTTATCCGTTTATCAGATTTATTCTCAAGATCAAGCGCTGATAATCCTTGCTTAAGCTCGGCAGTTATCTTTTGGCTTTCACTATCAATGTTTTTCTGTACCTGATCGATGTCTTGCTGCGTGAACTCGATATGCTCTGATGCCACACTGAGCTGTTTATTAACCAGTTGCAGTTTTGCCTGATTTTCCAGTAGCGCTTCATTAACAGTTTGTCTTTCAATCTGGAAGCCCATGGCACGCGCCAAATCAATCTGATTTTGTAGTCTCAGTAAATCACGTTCCCTGCCCAGGCTGGCTTGCAGGTCAGGTAAATCTGTAGCCTGCTCTACAGCCTCGTCAGCCTGCCTTAGCTTTATTGCGGAATCCTCGGCAATGTTTATGACCTGTGTTCTCGCCAAGTCAAGCGCTGTAATCCAGGATTTAAGCTCATCAACCCGGCTATTGAGGGTGGCAACTGACTCATTCAGCTCATCAGCCCTGAGAAATGGATGGAGCGACGGCTCGCTGAATCCAGACCAGTTGGCCGCTTGATTTTCCAGCTCAAGCCGGTGCTGTTGACTTAGCTGCAAACTTGCCAGACGGGCAAGCTGTCCCTGATAGATAAACACAAGCTGTTTGAGATGTAGTCGTCGAGTATAGATATTTTCATCAGCTGACGATCTGGGAGCTGATGCTCCAGTCTCTGATGCAGGTGGCATGAGAGCAAGTTCTCCCATGGCTGTGGCAAGTTTCTTCTTAATGTCCTCAGTAAGCGCAACAGGATCAATCGTCGATTTTGTTGACAGCGGCTTAACGGATGATTGCTGCAATATCCCGTCGAGCAATGCGGAAGCAGGCGTAGCCGAAACAGAAACAGGGGCTAACATCAGCAACAATAAAAGACTTAATAAAACCCGAATAAACTCAAAACAGTCCGGATTAACATCAGGGCAACCGCTCATGATGCGGTGATTTTTTAGTGTGTCATGCATTATTAATCATCTCTCATGAAATAAAAGCAGTACTGATTTAGTTTATTGCCCCAAACCAGGATTGATCCATTTGTTTGGCCTGCTGAGCCTAATAACAGAACCAATCGTCGTTTAAAATCCAGCATTCGATGCTCAAGTTTTTAGTTCATTCAAATTAAAAAATTTGGCATGAAAATTAACAAAAATAATAAATTATTAGCAAGTATCATCAATACTTGATGAGTTGCTTTTTTGCCTTTTATTTCATTCAAATAACTTATGATCTTTATTTTTATAATAGAAATACCGCTAAAACCCTTCTCCCCAGCGGTACTGCCAGGCAATTCCGACCAAGTCGAAATTGCTCCCGGTTCGTGAGGAAACACCGGTATTGCCGTAAAGTTTGATGGAATGGTGCCGGGTGATGGGAAGGGCCAGCGTAGCGCCAACTCGCCAGTTCTGCTGAAGATTATCCGCCATTTTATTATCCATAGTGGTACGACCGCCAGTATAGTAATTGGCATCGAGGGCACCCCAAATGCCACGGGTAAAATTGTAAATCAGGTGTCCTTGCAGGTTATACATCGGCTGTTGCGCCAAGTTCTGCCCCTGAAACGGCTCATTATTATCAGTAAAGACAAACACGCCTGCGGCGGCCTCGGCGGTAAAGTCCCCCCAAGCCTTGGAAATACCGATCTCGGGCTTGAATGACCAGCGATTTGTGCCAATATTCACCAGTTTATTCGGGTCGTATTGTCCCCCCGGCGCGGTTACGGCAAGACTAACACCGACAATCGTGTCCTGCTTATAATTGGCAAACTCCTTTATCGACATCGCAGGAGCTCCGAAAAGATTAACATATAAACGAACCATCGGATCGGCAAAACCAACAACATCCCTTTCCCTTTGTTGCCCCAACACTTCCGCTTGACCGGATAACCAAGCCTCTGGGAGGATAATATCAACCTTCCCAGATTTTCCCCATAAGTCCAGTGAACGGATATAAGCAATGACAGAACTTTGAGTTTCCAGCTTGGCGTTGTTAATGGGCAACGTCGGCGCAAACGCTACATTGCCTTTCATGTAAGAGTATCCCGCAAGAAGAAAGTTAATGCCGGTGGGTATATTGGAATACGATCTGGGTTCTATATCCGCATCACACACCGGCGAGCTCACCAATCCCAGAATCACCAGGACTGACAACCTGGCGAAACGAAACAGGAAGTGTTCGACGAAAGGGTAAAACACACTCAGACTGTTCAGCACGAATTAATCAATAATACCCCATGCCATATCCAGGCCCCCATATATCCCAATTCATGGTCGCGTTTTCATTCATTTCCGCTGTCATCTTTTCATCCTGGACGATGTTTTTCTGGATTTGCAATTGTTGAAAGCGTTGATAATCGGCATCTTGACCCATATAGAGGCACTGGCAAGTTGTCGCATCGGCGTAAACATAATAGTTTTTACCATCTTTTTCATGCGTCACTATTTTTTGTTGTGTCAGCGATTTTAAGTGCGCCAATTTTTCCGGGGTATCCGCCAGCAGTATTTTAAACCCGGCAGCCGCCAAGAGCTGTTCTTTATCCTCTGCATTCTGCGCTTTTATCGCGGCACAGGACATTAAAAAACCACTCAGTATGGCAATGCTAACGCCTTTTAACAGACGCCATTTTATAGTTGAATTGTTGTTCATAAAATAGTAATCCTTTTAAGGATTTAAAAATGCGCTCCGTTACTGCCCGGCATCCAGAACACGCCCAGTCTGCGCAAAGGCATTACAATTATCGGGATCACGGCACATCGTTTCATAAACCGCCTGTTTGCCGCAACCCCTGACGCCGATGGTGTATTCGGTCCATTCATAGCCACCGCCACCGCCCATACCAACGCCCAATCCGTTTATGTAAGTGACCTTCTGGGAAAGCACAGTGCCGGTTGCCTGAGGACAGTTAAGTTCAAATTGTCCTCTGGTGAGTGCAGTTTTTAGCGCCGAGGGGGAATTCTGCGCGAGGAATTGGGCCTCGGTCGCACAGGCACTAATAATCAGTGGCAGCACCAGCGCGGCCAAACCGACCCGCATCAGGCGACTGATGCCAAACCGCGTTTGCATTTGATTGTTAACTATATAGAGTTTGTCTGAATTTTTCATGATTTTTTCTCCACGTTTAAGTAAGCCGCCAGTTTCAACATTCATCATCTGGCGGGTGATTAACAACTACCGTTAAGCGGCATCTCCTAAAACTCGACAGCCAACATCTGACCAACCAGCGAGAGTACCGATTTTTTATCGTCCTGCTAAATTGATATGGCTTTTTCAAGCTACTCGCTGATTTTGTTGTTTCGCTGGGCTTCCATCAACTGCTTTTCATCCTCGGGCGTCAACTGCGGCCGGTCTACCTTAAGGGTCAGCTTGTTGAGTTTGGCGGTCAGCGCGAACGGTGGCTGGTAGTCGGCGTCATTCACGCCGGTCAGAGTGTCGGAGCCGATGTCGAAGCTCTCGTCCCATTGCAGTATCATGGGCAGCGTATGCGGCATAGTAATGGTTTTGACTTCTTTGCCGTCTACCTTAAGCGTGCCGGTGCCGGAGCGGCCGAGACCGCTCATATTATTGAAGGCAAGCGTGCCGATGCCAAGCCCGTCATATTTGAAGTCAAACTCCAGGTTGTGTTTGCCGGGCGTGAGCGCGTCAGAACCCTCCCACTTGATGCGGTTCAGGTCAATCAGGTTCCAGAGAAACACCGGCTTGCCCTTGATCAGGTAGAAGCCATAACCTGCGAAGCGCCCGCCGGAGGTCAGGATCATGCCTTCCGCGCCGCCTTCGGGCACATCAAGATCCGCAGTGATGGTGTAGGAACTGTTAAGCAGGAACGGGGAATCGCCCTGCGGCAGACCGACCATCGGCTTGGTATAGACGAACTCGGTGCGGCCAGCGGTGATGTTCGGACGCGGTGCGACGATGCGGGCGGCCACCGAGGCATCCATCGGGAACACCTGATACTTCTTCGCCTCGGCGATGAACATTTGCTTCATCTGTTTAATTTTGTCCGGATGCTGATCGGCGATGTTCTTGGACTGGCTGAAGTCGGTGTTGAGGTCGTAGAGTTCGAGCACCTGATTATTGAGCGGGTCGGGGTTGGCAACGCCGAAGGCTTCCCACGGCGCCCGGTTCACCTTGGTGCTGAGCAGCCAGCCTTCGTGGTACAGAGCCCATTGGCCAAACATCTCGAAGTATTGGGTCTTGTGGTGCGAAGGTTCCTTGGAATTTTTCGCGTCGAACGTATAGGCGAGGCTCGTACCCTCGATCGGTGCCTGCTTGATACCGTCTACCGTTTCGGGTGCCGGGATGCCGGTGGCCTCGAGGATTGTCGGCACGATGTCAATCACATGGCTGAACTGCTCTCGCAGGCCCCCCTTATCCTTGATGCGTGCAGGCCAGGAAATGGCCATGTTCTGGCGAATGCCTCCAAGTTTCGAGGCGTTCTGCTTGAACCAGGTAAACGGTGTATCAAAGGCCCAAGACCAGCCCGCCGACATGTGATTGTAGGTCTGCTCGGTGCCCCAGACGTCATACCATTTCATTTGATCTGCCACCGGCACCGCGACGCCATTAAAGAACGCAACTTCGTTAGGGGTGCCAAAGGGACCGCCCTCGGCACTGGTACCGTTGTCGCCGTTGATGTAGATGATGAGCGTGTTGTCGAGCTTGCCCATATCCTCGATGGTTTGGATGACGCGCCCGATTTCGCTGTCGTTGTAGGCCGCGAAGGCGGCAAAGACTTCCACCTGCCTGATGTAGAGCTTTTTCTCTTCAGGTGTCAGATCATCCCAGTTTTTGAGGACATTCGTCGGCCAAGGCTCCAACTGGGTGTCCTGCGGGATCACGCCGAGCTTCTTCTGGTTTTCGAAGATCTGCTCGCGAAGCTTGTTCCAGCCCTGGTCAAAGAGGTGCATTTTGCTGATCTTCTCAACCCATTCCTTGGTCGGATGATGTGGCGCGTGCGTGGCTCCAGGCGCGTATTTTAGGAAAAACGGCTTGTCGGGCATCGTCTGGTTGACGCGATTCAGGTAGTCGATGGCATCGTCGGCCATTCCAGTAACCAGATTCCATTCCGGCTTACCCTGGAACGGATAAATTTGCGTGGTGTTGCGGAACAGGTTAGGCTGCCACTGGTTCGCATCGCCACCGACGAAGCCATAAAAGTACTCGAAGCCCATGCCCGTCGGCCATTGCTTAAACGGGCCGACCTGGCTGGCTGCGAAGGCAGGGGTGTTGTGATCCTTGCCGAACCATGAGGTGGCGTAACCATGATCAAGCAGAATCCGCCCGATGGTGGCTTTGTCCTCGGTGATGATGCTGTTATAGCCGGGAAAGCCCGTGGACTGCTCGGAGATCACCCCGAAACCGGCCGAGTGGTGGTTCCGCCCGGTGATGAGCGCCGCACGGGTCGGGGAGCACAGCGCAGTAGAATGAATATTGTTGTAGCGCAGACCGTTATTCGCGATGCGATCCATCGTGGGCGTCGGGATGACACCACCGAAAGTGCCCGGAACGCCAAATCCGGCGTCATCCGTGATGATGAGCAGCACGTTGGGCGCTTCCTTGGGCGGCACGATGCGCGGTGCCCACCATGGTTTCGATTGCAGGGCATTGTCTTTGATCACGCCGCCGAATTTCGGGTCGGGTGCCGGAAGTTGCTTGCCGCTGATAGTGGTTGTGGCGCTGGGCGAGCCTGGTGTTCCAGTAGTCTGCAATTGACCCGCTTGACTGGTATCTTTGTTGGCATTTGACTTGCTGAATTTACCTTGAGTCTTTTCCGCAAGTGCCTGTGGCGTTACAACGGCGCACGTCAGCACCGTCAAAATGATAAGCACATAATTGGGTAGTTTTTGTTTCATGGTTTTTCCTTATCGATCCGTTAACGTGGGATTTTGTATCATCTGACTAAGGTCTTGAGTTACCATCGGGCATTACGTGAGTGATTAATCCTTCCAGTCAAGTAATGCCCCGTTTGATTGTGTTATTCACTTTGTTTGCTGTCAAGAAAAAAAGACCAAGCTTGGGAATTATTATCTACCCTCGCTTACTCAACCCGCTTAAACGCCGGAGGGCTCCAGCACCCATCCAGTACATCGCCCTTAGATGCATACAAGCGCCAGATTCAAAAGAGTCTGGAAGAAAATTTGCGAGCACTCATGCTAAATGAAAAAAAGGTTTTGCCGATAAATTCTGCTCGAAGTTCGAGTAACACAGATAATCCTAGAAAAATCATTTGATCCACGAAAAACACGAAAAGCACGAAAATATTCAGAGATACAAAATTGTATGCAATTTAGCATTAACTGTCACTCAACCCCCAGCGCCTTAAAAACAGCATCAACCGGATCAGAATAAAAACTGGTTTGAAATTTAGCAAATAGCTCGCCTCTGACGGTTGGAATATCGCTAACACTGGCCATTGGCAATAATATCCGTTTAGCGCCTGAATCAAAGGCCATTTGCAGGGTTTCCGCCAAGTTTTCAACCGGGATAATGTTCCCGCCTAACGTCATGGTGCCTAAAACAACCATTTGGCTTTGCACTGATTTATTCAAGACACCGGAGCAAAAGGCAATAAAACCTGCCATGGTCAAGGTGAGTGAGGGGCCACTATTGTGCAATTCAATAAGATGCAAATGATAGTCGTGGTCTGCCGCTTTTGCAGATCCGCTGACTCTGGAAATATTGCCTTTGTAATAATCAAAGCCCACTCTTATGGCTTCTTTGGCCTGAGTGTTACTGCCAAAACCGGACAGGTTAAGTTTGCCGTTACCTGGGGTCATTTGTGTTTCAATTCTGAACAAGCCCAAATGATCTTTTGCGCTTTGGGAAATGGTATGCAACACACCGGGCTTTAACGCACCTTCAGGAATCAACTTGTCGCCGCCTTGTTCAGGGACATTAACAAACTTTTCTTCCATGGTGTCCTGGTCAATATAACTAAAATGCACGTCAAAAAATTCCATGCCGCCAATCTTTTTCAATTGTTCTTTTACCCTGCGACGGGTCTCCAAGGCATATTCAAGGCATTGGGCAACAGCCGCTTTATCGTAATCGCCATGAGGATAGAGAAGCTTTAATAACCCGGATACCGTGCGCCTGACGGCAATGGTGTCACGTTGGTTCAGGTTGTTGCCCAGCTTGAAATATTTATCGATAGCATCGGAGAAACTGCGTTTCCGCATTTCCCGCATAAATTCGGCTAAGTAATCGACAATCAAACCATATTGGTTAGTAAAGAACTCCGGACGCATTTTTGGTATTTCCCAGCCTGGAATATAGGCATGGAAACGGTCAAAAAATGCAGTGTCAATCATCACTTCCGGAAAGGGTGTTAATAAGTGACTGGTTTTAACCAAGGTATCCACCGATTGGTTAATGTTGCCGACAAACACCATACTGGCAGAAGCAACCACCGAATCACGACCTCTGGCAAAGGAACCCGAAGCCATAAAGTCTTTCATGATCTGGATGCCGTCTTTATCCTTAAAAGAAATGCCGGCCACTTCATCAAAAGCGACGACATCCCATAAACCGACCAAACCTATCGATTGTCTGGCCAGATTATAAAAAAGATTGGCGACCGTGGTTTGACCACCGGAAATCAAGATACTGTTGGGACTAACTTCCTTGTAGATGTGGCTTTTCCCTGTACCTCTGGGCCCCAACTCGCAGACGTTATAATTATTCTCAACGAAGGGAATCATCCGTGCCAGCAAATGCCATTTTGCCCGTTCAGTAAAATGCGTGGGTTCCATACCGGTGGAGCGTAGCAATACATCCAGCCATTGCCCCGCATCAAAAGCCTTACGCCCTTCAAACAAAGCCTCCATATCCATATTGGGCATTTGAATGGGCTTTAATTCGGTAATTTGAAAGGGCGATCCCGCCTGTCCTTCTTCAAAAACATAATGCAAAGTGATAATGCACCAGATACCGCCAGCCAACAATTTTTCATAATCTTTAACATTACGGTCAGAAATTTCAACGCCTTTAACACCCAGATTGGACAAAATGGCTTCATAAACATCACGCCGCTCATTGAGCTTGACGGTAACTTTATCAATCACCTTGTAACTGCCACTTTCCCTTACTTTTGACTTAATCTTCTCGGCTTCATCGGGGCGTACATAGTTCTCTGCCAAAATACGTTTGACGCTAATCAAGCCTGCCTGAATAGTCTCTTCGTCGTCACTGGCACAATACATACCAAGCAAGTATTCCAGCACATAAACCGGGACATTGGCCCCTTCCTTAATCAGCTTGGTCAAATCCTTGCGAACCACCTTACCCGCGAAACTTTGGTTTAACAAAGTATCCAGGCTTGTGTCCTTAACGGTTGCGTTTGCGGTGTCGTTCATCATCATTCCTAAAAATCGTTACTGAATGCCAGATCAATCTTTAATGGCACTCGTAATATTTCCACTTGGGTTGTTGCATCTCGGACAACCAGATAATAATCTTTGTTGCGGTCATAAGACCCCGACAACACCGTCAGCAACACGGAACGTTTACGTTCTTCAAGCAGTTGCGAGCTACTGTCAAAGGTAATGGTTTGCCCATCACTGATAGACTGGTCACCATTGCGTAAAGAGACCACCAGTGAGCGTGGCAATATTCGTTCAGAAACTGCCTCGTTTTGAATAAACTCAAAACGCTGGGTGTTGGTGACGACCTTATTGGACGCGCCCAACAAACTGATACTGACTACCTTGGTTTTAGCCAACTCCGATTCTGTAGAATGGATAGTAATAACGGGGACAATAATCTCCTGGGGCATGGCACTGCCGTGGACAAAGCGTGCGCCGCCGGTAAAATGAAACCGGCGGGCACCTTTGGGTATCCAAAAATCAAGACTGCCTTCCGGTTCTGTTCCGGCTGTTAAACCGGTATTTCCAGACCAGGCCTTATCGTTGCTACCAAGATTTTGCCCCAATAAATAGCGCTTTTTTGCCAGCAACGTGCCTTCAGGTTTTTCAGTCAGTGCCGATTTGTCGGCTTCTTCCAGTGCGGCTTCCTGATACATAAAGCCATGGTCGGCAGTCACCAAGACATTATAGCCGTTCAGACTATTGATGATAAAACCCACCAACCGGGCAAGCTCAATAATGGTATCCGCCGCCGCCTCAAACGTCTTGGTCTCGGAAGACTGTTTATCGCCAATTAAATCGATGCGGTCATGGTAAACATAGATGAGTCGACGGTCACGAACGAACTCTCTACCTTTATCCTTGCCCAATGCCAACAAATCTTCGGCTTTAATGGCAGTACCGGAAAAAGTGTCTAAATAAGCACTGCGTTGCTCCGTTGTAGACACGGATTTGCCATCAGCCATAAGATCCAGATTACTGTTTATTTTATAGGCTAAAGTCTTATGGGGTAACAACGACGCCATGCCCAAGCCGGTATAACTGGGCAATACCCCTAACTGGCTTGATAGGACGGCTTTAATCCGGCTCTTGCTGTTGATGGCCTGAACCAGTTCTTCTGCCACCTCAAAACGAAGCGCATCAGAAATAATGACAAATACCCGTTTAGTACCTTTATCAGACAAAGGCACGACGCGATTATCAAAAAAGTGTTGCTGATTATTAATGCCGGGTATCTGCCAAGATGACAGCAAGCCTGTTTCACCCTCTAAAACCTTGCCCCAAGCGGAACTTAACTGAGGGATAAACCAGCCTGAATAAGTTGCTTCAATACGCTGTTTTAATTCATGCAATACCGCCCAACCCATAGGCTCGACATACTCGGTTGCCCGGTTAAAATGCCGATAAAGCTGGTCAAAACGAAATAACTCATCCCGATAGCACGCGTAGCCCGCTGCACTGGAAGCAAAGCTAAAGCCCTCTTTATACTTATCCTTTAGCATTAAAAAGTAAATAGCCGCTTCCAGTGCATCGTAACTGGCGGCCAAAGCCCGGTTAACATCATTAACATTTGCCAGAATCTGGTTTGCCCAATGACCATCCCTACGCCGTGCAATCAGGGTGAGCACGGAATCCATGGCAGCTCCAGCACTTCCCAGAATCCGGTCTTTCAAATCACTGATAATACGGCGTTCAACTTCCTCAAACGTCATCACCTCAGCCAGGTCATCGGCAGACAATCCGGCCAATAATTGACTGAGCTCCAAGTCACGCCCTATTACCCCTGTAATCAGGTTATAGCTGGCATAGTGCGCCAAATCTGACCGCCATCGTGAAGCAAATACCGACGCATTGGCGGCAAGGTTTCGCTCAGGCAGAACAAAATGCTTGAGTGATTCCAGTGGCTCACCCAGCAATGAACGGGCAAAATCAGTCACCAGAATACGGAACAGCAAGTCGCGTAAACCCGGTTCAGCCTCAGCGTACCCCAAGTGGATTTTTACCAACTGCCAAAAGGCATCTTCCAGGTCATTGGCGATAATGTCCTGCCATATTTTCGGCTGAACATTGAGATTGACTTCACCGTCGCTAACCAAAGCGGTAAACAAGCGTTGCAAAATGGAGAACAGTTCAGGCTGGTCGGCACGGGTTAAAACCGCCAACATTTTCCGGTCAAGGTCGTCGGCACTATCCGTGGCAACCACGAGCCGTTTTAAGCGTTCAACCCGATCTTTGGCTCGTAAAAACTTGGCCCGTTCTTTTAAATGCCCGCGTAAAGTTTGCGAAACCAGCCCCAAATCATCCAGTAAAATAGACGTCGAGTCAGCTTTAAAGGGTTTACTCCGCAACCGAATATCCAATAACCAATCCTGGTCAGGATCGGGTTCTGGTTGGGTACTATAAAATAACCAATGCTGATCCGGCTGCCGTTCAACATCGATTTTAATTTGTAGCGCGGGCGCTTCATCCAAACGAACAACATAAACGTTATCCAAAACCAGATTATCTATTGTAGATAAAAACTCGCCTTCAGAATCATGCCAAAACACAATGGGATGCGAGGTAAACAAGTCCTTTAGCGAGTCGGTGATACGTTGTAGGCTCATGCGTAAATGTGCTTTAACCAAGTAGTCATTTGACTATAAAGCGGTTTTTTTGAATCCAGCAACTGATCGGTTACCGCTCGATAAAGCCCATGTCCAGGCTGCTTCTGCCAAGCCAGCCATGTTGCGACCTCCGCTTTACTGCGATGGATCGATTTGAATTTTTGGGGTTTAGGTAGCTCTTCGACTACGGACTGCGCATGTACAAAAAGAGCCTGTTCATTGTGATGGATACATTCCTTTAACCAATCTTCCAGCATACCTTCCTGAGTATTATCTGGCATAATCCATAAGCCGAAATCTGCCAAACCGTCATTGTGTTCAAAAATCAATCCGCTGATCGAATCCGCCTTAAGACTATAGCCGATTGGTTCGACGATCGCATTCACAAGATCGTAAGTGCGTTGATAGCCTCCATCGGGAGCGGTATCGGCATCAATTACTACTGCCAGGTTGATGAGGCTTCCATCTGCCAACTGTTTAAGCAGGTTTGGTAAATAATTGAACACGCCTTGTTTACTGTTATAAGTACCTCCCAACTCTTTCGGTGGTGCAACCTTTACATCCACTTGAAGATTCAGGGCTTTTAGCACCTCAATAAGAAAACCCTGGTCAGTTTCGCCTTCAACCAATAGAACACGGTCTTGATTGGCCACTACCGCACCTCCACGTCACTTTGGGTGATGCTATAAAGCGCCTCTTCGTCGAATACCGTGGCAATAACCCGGCCACGATCACTATCCCGAACACTCTTGCCAACACGAAACAACACACCATCAATGTCCTTACGATCAATGGCAACCTTGGAAAAACTCTCGATGCAATCCCAACTGTGCGTGGTGGCAAATACCTGGATGTCCAACTTTTCAGCCATTTCAAACAATAGAGCCCAGATTTTTTCTTGAACACTGTAATGCAGGCCGTTTTCAAATTCGTCAATCAGAAAAAATCCTCCTTTGGCGGAAAATATCTTCAGTGCTAATTGCAATATACGTAACACACCATCACCCAGACTGTTCAACGGCACAGGCTTGGGAATATTTAACATTTTAACTATCGCGCTGCGCCGAAAACGATTTGGCGCATCTTCATTACGCACAAAAGTCAGATTCTCAAACTCCGGCGCAATAATACGCATAGCTTGTTTCACTACATCTTCATATTCTGTCAAAACAATCTTGTCCCACTCGTCAGCAAGTTCATCTGGTGAAACAAACTGGGTCGGGATAACACTACATGAAATAACATTAGCGAACATGATTGGATTAATAGGGAATTTAGATCGTGAATCCAGTGAATCCAGTAAAAATGGAGGGTATGATTTTCCGCCTTTAGTAATTATCAAAGCTTGAGTCACTTCACCCAAAAACTCCTGTAATTCAGGCTTTGATAGGACTTGGCGCCGAAAGCGGGTACTGATCTCTCCTGTTGCATTAGTAATGGTTTCTTCGGACTCTGATATAAACGCATGCTCAATACGCAAGATGTTTTTTCCGTCTTCGAAGCTTCCAATTTGGATTGCTTTCTCACTATCAGTCGGAAATTCTCTACCAGTAAAAAAGTCTTGAAAAGGCACACTTGCATCTTCGGTTTGCACGTCTTTTCTGAAGCGAACTTTTTCGCCGTGTTGTGCCGAAATTGTTTCCAGCAGCACCCTCTGACCATTTCCTGCATAAATCCTCAACGCCTCCAGCACCGAGCTTTTGCCGGAATTATTTTTGCCTACGATCAGGTTAACACGACCCAATTTGGCGACCTCGAAATCAGCCAAGGTTCTGAAATTCTTGATAACTAGCGACTTAAGCATGTTAATTTTCCTATTCTTCGATCAAAATTATTCATCTTTACCACCCGTCACCGCCTTCACTTCCGCCAGCAAATCACCAAACTTGCCGTAGTTGACTTTTACGCCGTCATCCAGGTCTAGCTGGATGCGCAGGTCGGCGTAGTGTCGAAGCTTTTCGTCAAAGCTGAGTAGTTCGACGTATTTTTTCCCGAGCTTGTCGATGTCTTTTCCCAGTTTGCTTTTTGCAGCATTGGAAGTCGCTGCGTCTGCATCTTTTTTCAGCATGTCGATACGCGACTGGATTTTTCCGGTC
>SESC01000373.1_pt1 | contig 16416 bp, 14 predicted proteins | sample 3171431 | NCBI WGS metagenome assembly SESC01 (sample SAMN06051868, study PRJNA518727) | freshwater metagenome | biome: subpolar coniferous forest; feature: holomictic lake; material: water; isolation source: holomictic Lake 227, 8 m depth | place: Canada: near Kenora, Ontario | collected... | reverse complement strand
TGAGTTTGTGCTTGACCGGTTCTGGCATCTTGTGTTGCCGGTGACGGTGCTCAGCATCAACGGGGCTGCCGGTATAGCTCGCTATGTCAGGGGAAGCATGCTTGAAGTTATCCGGCAGGACTATATCCGTACCGCCAGGGCCAAAGGGTTACCGGAAAAGGTCGTGATTTTCAAGCACGCCCTTCGAAATGCTCTTTTACCGGTGATTACCCTTATGGGAAGTTCGTTGCCCTTTATTTTTAGCGGCGCTTTGTTTATTGAGGTAATTTTTGCTTTTCCAGGCATGGGAAGAGTAACAGTAGAGGCTATTTTTGCAAGGGATTATCCGCTGATTATTGCCAACACCTTTATCTCCGGCTCTTTGATAGTGCTTGGCAATCTTTTTGCCGACGTTCTCTATGCCGTGGCGGACCCACGAATAAAGCTCTGAATGCACTGACTATCGTTCAACCTGTAATGTTTTTTGTTTGAGAATAGAATTACTGAATACCCCCCCCGATGCGGTTGAATCGAGACTTGAGGAGCAGATACGGCCGCTCCGTATGGATGATTTTGCTGGCCAGCAGCGGTTGACCGATAACCTCAAAGTATTCATTTCAGCAGCAAGAATGCGAGGCGATGCACTCGACCATGTTTTGTTGTCCGGGCCGCCAGGTCTCGGTAAAACGACACTTGCCTACATTATTGCATCTGAAATGGGGAGTAGTATCAAGTCAACCTCAGGACCTCTGCTCGATAAAGCGGGTAATCTTGCGGGACTTTTGACCGGGCTGCAAAAAGGAGATGTGCTCTTTATAGACGAAATTCACCGTATGCCGCCAGCAGTGGAAGAGTACCTCTATTCAGCCATGGAAGATTTTCGCATCGATATCATGCTTGACAGCGGTCCCTCTGCAAGGGCCGTTCAGTTGCGTATCGAGCCCTTCACCCTTGTCGGAGCCACAACCCGTTCCGGACTTCTAACTTCCCCTCTCAGGGCAAGGTTCGGTATTAACAGCCGATTTGACTATTATGCTCCTGAACTTCTTGAAGGTATTATTATCAGGGCCTCAGGTATTCTTGGTATCGGCATCAATGGTGAAGCTGCATCGGAAATTGCCGGACGCTCAAGGGGGACACCCCGTATTGCCAACAGGCTGCTCCGGCGAGCCCGAGATTTCGCACAGGTTGAAGGCATATCGCTTATAAACAGGGATATTGCTATAAAAACCCTTGACTGTCTTGAAATTGATGAGGAGGGGCTTGATGATATGGATAAAAAAATCATGGAGACTATCGTTAACAAATTTAATGGAGGTCCTGTCGGGATTGCCTCTCTTGCCGTCTCGGTGGGAGAAGAGCGTGATACCATTGAAGAGGTTTATGAGCCATATCTTATTCAGGCAGGTTATCTTACAAGAACAACAAGGGGACGGGTTGCAACCCGCCTCGCGCTTGCACGCTTTTCAACGGGTTCCGAAACTCATGAATATCCGCTCTTCGATGCGAAGCCGAATTGCTGAATTGCCGGTATTGCGCAACAACCGGATCGCGTTCTGCTCTCTGCGACTTTTTTTGGCACTTTCCTCTTCATCTTCCTTATAAAAGTTACAATAAAGACACGCTGTAGTTACATTTTAAATTGAACTCTTCGTGTCTTTATGATGTTGGCATCAAGGAATAAAATAGCCGTTTACTTATTACGCTTTCTGCTTATTAACAATAACTTTTTGCAGCACCTGATCATCAAAGCAGGATGATGGTTAATCCTGTCAAATAGAATATGGCGAATGAGTAAACTTAAAGAGTTTTTATCATCGTTTCCATTTTAAGATGAAAAAAATATAGCAGTACTTACCTGTTTACCATTATCCAAAAGCAAACATTTTGTCTGGAGCTTTGAAAATATTCCATTTATTATTTTGCCTGAACATCTCGAATTACATGATATACAGAATTTTTTTTCAGGCATTAATTAATCTTAATTCCTCTATAAACGGCTGGTTTTTACTATTAAACAGGTATTTCTAATGCTTGTTGTTCTATTTCATGCCAAAATATACCTTAATCTTAAGCGTTAATTCGAGAAACCATGAAAATTGCTATTTTGTCACGCAACCCTAAACTCTACTCAACCGCTCGCTTGGTTGAGGCCGCACAAGCTCGCGGACATGAGGTACGGGTTTTGGATGTTTTGCGTTGCTATATGAATATTACGTCGCATAATCCATCCATCCATTATCGGGGAGAAGACTTAACCGGATTTGATGCTGTTATTCCAAGAATTGGTGCTTCCGTAACATTTTACGGCACGGCTGTACTCAGACAATTTGAAATGATGAATGTCTTCCCGCTCAATGAATCGGTGGCCATATCACGTTCAAGAGATAAATTACGATCAGTCCAATTACTGGCCAGAAAAGGAATTGGTTTGCCGGTAACCGGCTTTGCCAATAATCCGGATGATATTGAAGATTTAATTTCTCAAGTCGGCGGTGCACCATTGGTGATTAAATTATTACAAGGCACTCAAGGAATCGGTGTCGTATTGGCAGAAACCCACAATGCCGCCGAAAGTGTTATTCAGGCTTTTATGGGGCTAAATGCCAATATTATGGTTCAAGAATTTATTAAAGAAGCCGGCGGCAGCGATATTCGATGCTTTGTAGTCGGTGATAAGGTAGTTGCCTCAATGAAACGTCAGGCTTTGGAAGGCGAATTCCGTTCAAATCTGCATCGCGGTGGCTCAGCGGCCTTAATACGCCTGACACCTGAAGAACGTTCTACAGCCGTGCGTGCAGCAAAAATAATGGGGTTGAATGTCTGTGGCGTTGATATGCTGCGCTCAAATCATGGCCCGGTGATCATGGAAGTTAACTCATCACCCGGCTTAAAAGGCATTGAAGCCGCCAGTGAAAAAAATATCGCCGAGATGATCATTCAGTTTATTGAAAAACGTTTTGAAACCATGGAAACGGCAAAAGATAAATCACCTACCCGTACCCGTACTCGCGGCAAAGGCTAATTATTGGTATGTCGGGTATTATTGATGGCTGAAGATGGGCATAAAATAAAACCCCTGACTTAAGAGGGTGTGCAAACTGTAATGCCTGCAAATGAGTTCTTCAGTTATACTTTTTCGAGTATAACCGAAGAACTCAGGACAAAATTTCCAAGCCTATCCATTGGCAAAGTTATGTCATGCCTATCCTAAAAGTGATAACCTGTTTTATTCATTATTAAGGCCATAATGGCCGCAAGATAGCGGTTTAAAGACATTCATAGAGGTGCAATAATATCTTATTTTACAGGGTGTTAAACTTTATTGGACGTATTAATATTTATTGACATTTAATTATTGTGGGGGTATAAATAAGGGTATATTCAAAAACCCCCCAATGAGATACCCCCATGTTATCAGATACCGCTATCCGTGCTCTCAAGGCAAACCCTAAGCCCTACAAAGCAGCCGACGAAAAAGGGTTACACGTTCTAATCAACCCCAACGGCTCAAAATATTTCCGGTTTAAATATCGGTTTGCGGGTAAAGAAAAAACCTTAGCCCTTGGTGTTTATCCTGAAACTACCTTAAAGCAAGCCCGCGATAAGCGCGACGAGGCACGAAAACAAATAGCCGAAGGTGTTGACCCAAGCGAGGATAGAAAAACTGTTAAGGCCGCTCAACTTGACAGTATGGTTAATACTTTTGAAGCTGTTGCTTGCGAGTGGGGCGCAAAGAAGCAAAAGAACTGGCTGGAAAAAACAAACATGCCACGGGCCAGATTAGAGCAGCATATTTTTCCTTGGTTAGGCAGCAAGCCCATAGCCGATATATCGCCTATGCACATTCTGCAATGTTTGCAGCGACTTGAAGCACGAGGCGTAGCAGCAACAGCTCAAAGAACCTTGAGGGTTTGCAGTCAAGTTTTCTGCTATGCGGTTGCAACAGGCAAAATCGAAAGAGACGTAACAGTGGCTTTAAAAGGCGCATTAACAACCGCTGATACGGTTCATTTTGCAGCTATTACAGAACCCAAAAAAATAGGCGAATTATTAAAGGGGATAGATGCTTATGGCGGGACGTATGTTGTTAGATCAGCGTTACAACTCGCACCCTTGGTATTTGTTCGACCGGGGGAGTTAGGCCAAGCGGAATGGGCGCATATTGACCTAGAGGCCAAAGAATGGCGATATTTTGTCACTAAAACAAAGGTAGAGCATATTGTTCCATTATCTACCCAAGCTGTTGAAATTTTAACCAACCTGCGCCCGCTCACAGGACATGGACGCTTTGTATTTGCAAACCTTAAAACCCCAAGGGGCGAAAAGCCAATGTGTGCTATGACAATGTCTACAGCAATTAGAGCTATCGGTTATGATAAAGATCAAATGACCATCCACGGCTTCCGGGCAATGGCAAGAACCATTCTTGACGAGGTGCTAGGCTTTCGACCTGATTTTATAGAGCATCAATTAGCCCACGCGGTACGAGATGCCAATGGCCGCAGTTATAACAGGACTACACACTTGGCAGAACGCCATAAGATGATGCAATCCTGGGCTGATTACTTGGACGGCTTAAAAAACGGGGCGCAGGTGATAGCATTTAAGGCTAAAGCAGGTTAAATAAGGCTTGCTTTTGTTTATAAAATGTGGTAATGTTTATCGGTCTGGTATCCTTCACGCCTCAGGATACCGATAGCGAGAACATCATTTAGGAGGCTTTCAGGGTGGGCATTCACCGCTGGAATTAGAAAATTTCGTTGAGTAGATCGTTATGCCTTGTCTCTCACCGGCTGCAATTTAGAGCTTTACGCCCCTGTAAATCCGATGTGGGGGAGCTGGATTGTAGCATGAACGTACGCCCGAGTAGGGAGCAGCGGAAACCTTATATTAGGAATCGCAGCTATGTCAACAGCACAAATCCCCGCAACCGGCTTTTTACGCCTTTCGCAAATAATCGGCAGCAAAAAAAACAACATACCACCATTATTCCCCGTGAGCCGAAGCACTTGGCTAAACGGCTGCAAAAGCGGCAGATACCCAGCGCCCTTAAAGTTAGGAGCGCGAAGCGTCGGCTGGCGCGTCGAAGACGTTTTAGCCCTGATCGCAAACCCCCAAATATCTTAGGGGGCAGTCATGGAAACTTTAAAATTGTGTAGCGGTTTTGGCCGCTACCATACCAACGAACCCGACGAAAAAAAGCCCCACAAGCGCCTAACCCCCTATGTAGGCGTTAGCTGGGCGGATATTATCCCCACGCTAAAAGACCCGCCAAAGGTCGAAAAGAACCGCGCCCAATGGCTGATACCCAGCACGCTTTTATCACGCGATCTCGCAGCTCAAAAGGCAGAAGGCCGGTTTGCTTTACTATGGGCCGACCTCGATAAAAACCCGCCAAGCTTCGACGTGATAGGCGCGATCCTGATAGATGCGGGAATTGATACGTTTGAACTTTATTCAAGCCGATCAGCAACCCTCGACAATCAAAGATGCCGCTTGGTTATCCCGCTATCCGAATTACTTGATGCTGAAAGCTGGCGCATCCAGCAGAAAGCATTAAATAACCTACTGGATTTATCGGGTATTGTTCCAGACCGCGCAAATGAACACGCATATCAAATTTTTTTCCTGCCCAACCGGGGAGAATTTTACGCACATGCCTTTCAGACTCCCGGTGATAAGCTACGGTACTCTAAGGGGGCTTTATGACCCCCAAATTCGTTGATTTAATCACGCAGGTGCGCCGTGATGAAGAAGCTGAACGCATTACCTTGGAGACCGAAAAAAAAGCCGCTAAGGTAGCACGCGAAGCCCGGAAACAATCAGGCAAGCCCGACTTGATAAGCAGTTTTAATACTGCTTTTGACGTGGGGTATTGGCTACTCGAAGCCCGTTATGACCAAGACGGCAACAGCGATAGTTACCGCCACCCCAACAGCAAAAGCGGCAATTTTACTTGTGGCGTGCAAATTAACGCGCAGGGATGCGAAAGAGCGCACACCCTAAGCCCCCGCGACCCGCTTTTTTTGCCCAAAAAAGGGGCGCACGACGCGTTTAGTTGTTTTACCGTGTTATTCCATGCGGGTAACCCGGACGCGGCTTTACGTGCGGCAGGTGATTTGCTGAACAGCGAAGGGGGGATTTTAGCCGTTGGGGAGCGGTCGTGGAACGAACAGAGGCAGGAACTGGCCGATCAAAGCGCATTGGATGGGCTACCCGATTATGCCACCAAAGAAGTTTTTAACGGTGATGTACTCGAATTTTTCAGCGACATAACGCTAACCGAAGCGCAGGTGGACGGCATGGAGGATGCTGTATTTTTAATTCAAAATATCATAGTGTCTGGACATATCACCGCTTACCCAAGCCCTGCCAACGGCGGAAAAACCACCCTGTTCAAATATTTTTGCGAAGAGCTGACCAGTAAAGGTATGACGGTTTTATATGTAAATGCGGATGCTGGGCCAGGGGAATTGCGGAGCCATTTTGTTCATGCAAAAAAACACGGCTATGCGGTTATAAGTCCCGACGTGACCCCCGGCAAATCAGCGTCAAACGTGACCGAAAAACTCAAAGTCCTTGTTGATAGTGGAGCGCAGCTTGATAAGTTTGTCTTTATTCTGGATACCTTAAAAAAATTCGTGGACGTGATCAGTAAGCCGCAAGCCAAAGAATTTTACAAATTGTTGCGTGCGGTAACTGTACGGGGCGGCACGATTTGCCTGTTGTGTCACACGAATAAATACCCCGGAGAAGATAAAAAGCAAATTTTTGAAGGGACAGCAGACTTGAGGAACGATATTGACGATATGATTTATCTCGATAGTTACCTTAACGAAAGGACAAAGATGCTTGAAATCACCACCAGACCCGACAAAGTACGCGCAGTTTTTAACCCTGTTTCTTTCCAAATTGATAAAGATAACGGGTTAAAGGTAACGCCGGTTTTAGGTGCGACTATTAACATTTTGCCGAAAATGGATAGAGATATTCTGGATTTACTCAAAGAAGCCATTGGGGAGGGTAAAACCCGGCAAGGTGAAATCATCGAATATGTCAAAGAACGCTGCAACGCAGGCGACAAAAAAATACGGACGAAACTTAAATATTATCGAGATTGCTGCAACCCAGAAATAAAAGCCGCACCAACCGGAAAAGGAAAAGAGCTTTTTTATGAGGTGATTAATCCCCTTGATTACTTAAGTTTTGAGGATGAAGCATGTTAGCCGTATTTTTTTGTAAAACCCCGCAAGCCGCGTCATTGCTGAATTGTCCTTTTTAGGGGTAAAAGTCAGTAAACCGCTGATAGTACCCCCCCCCCATAAAGTAATATATAGGGGATATAGAGGACATAGGGACAATAGGGCGTATAGCACGGCTGGTGCGGTCTGTAGGGGTTCAGGTTTCCCCGAATTAGGGAAAATCGAGTTTCAATAGCCCCAATATTCCCTTTTATGGGGGCGGGTTTTGCTGATTTTTATTAAAAAGTGCCAATTCAGCAATGACGAGGCTTGCAGGAGTTAATGAGAATCATTATTATTGCCCTTTTGGAGCACCCCCCAACGGCTGTATTCAAAAGCAAATGCCCTGATACGGTTTTCTAAAGGCTACAAGCCATAAGCGAAAATAATAAGCAATTATCGTGCCATTTACGCGTGTTGGAGAAGGTTTTTTATTTTAACCGTGTTTTTTCGCTTTTGAGCAATTGGCAACGGCAAAGCAAAAGTTACTCTACCCCACTCCCCCGCGCACATATAACACGGTTTATCGGTGGCTACTCAATGAAGGAAACGTCCATTTAACGCAGACAAAAAATAATATTTTTACCCGCCGGGAGGCGCATCATGTTTAATTTTGAACTTACAAAATTTCCTAAAATTTTTAAAAAAATTTACTGGGGCCGTTTTCAAAACGACACAGATAACTGTAGCCATGAACGGGATGGATTTATAAAAGGACACAACATAAAACAGGTTTTTGACGGGGCGTACCCGTTACCGCTTTGCTTAGATCACACCGAGATTTATAACTGCCACGACGGTTCCCTAATTATGATTTATTCCCCTTATGCGCTCAACACGGAGCTGATAGCGTTTAACGATACCCACGATTTTAGACCCATGAAACAAACGCTTTACGCAGCCGGCGTAACCACCTACATAAAAACATTCATCAATTTGAAAGCCTTTCGAGCTTGGGAGCGCCTCGTTTGTTGCAAAAATCGCAGCCTGCTGGGATGGTGATTTGCACGCGCGGAGCCGTTTTAATCAAGTGGCAACTGTTGCCACTTGATTTGCACGCACGCGCGGAGCCGATGTACAGGTTAAACCAGTTCTGGTTCAACCTGTAGCCTATCCCTCGCACGCGCGGAGCCGTTATGTCCAAATACCCACTTGAGTGGACATTTGCCACCCTACCCGCGCACGCGCGGAGCCGTTCATAAAGGGAAAGTGGCGGTTAAACCAGTTCTGGTTTAACCGGCAGAAGCTACTGCTAAACATCAAGAATTAAAGGCAATACATGGCGTAGCACGGTCGATGCTTTTGGAAATGCGGGAAGGCTTTAGGTTATACAAGTTGGGAAGAGTACGGGGAGAAAGAGTGGGATTATGGTCGGCAACATTTACATAGATTAGCTGATGCAGCGAAGGTTCAGTTAATCGTGTCACCTATAGGTGACAAACAGATACCAGAAACCCACTTACGCCCATTAACCCAAGTACCTGATGATGTTAAGAAACAAATCTGGGACGAAGTAACTGAACAAGTTAGCCGGGAAGTAGAAGAAAAGAACCAGAAGATTACCGCCAAGAAGGTATCGGAAGCCGTAGCCCGCTATGAGGAGTCCTTGAAGTCGGAGCAGCAGAAAACCAAAGTATTGGCCGCGCAGGTAGAGGTTGAAAAGCAGCATGTTCAGGATTGGAGAAGCCAGGACAAAGAGAAATTCACGCCTAAACGATCAGACGCAAAAACGTGTAGCTTAAAATGCAGGGTGACAAAATCCAGACATACGAAAGCAGATAGCAACCCTCTAAAAATACCCACTACATCGACGGCAATTAACTAAAAGTCAGTTAGCCGAACTATCCAAAACTTTTTTACTGGAACTGGAAAAGGAAGCGAAAACCAAGCAAGTGTTGAGCGGGAAAGATTACGGCAGAGGTGGGATAAAGGTTACGCCAGATCTGGCGCAACCTATAAAACCCACGGAAACTGTACCCAAAAGCGAATCAAGGCACCCAACGTCAACACAGCGAGCGGCAAAAATTTTGGGCGTGAGTGCGCGGAGCCGTAAAGGATGGGCAATTACTGCCCACCCCCAACGGCTTATAAAGTTTTGCCGGGTACTTTGCTTTTTTGGGGGTACTTATGGGGGTATATTTTTATTTTTTAATAACACAACCCTTTAATAATAAGGCTTGTAGGTATGAACTATTAAGGCCATAATGACCTTAATAATCCTTTGGTACCTGGGCGTTATTTACCCAAAGCACTAACAATCGCATTACCCATTTCGACAGTTCCACAGGTAGATTGTGGATTAAGGTCTTGGGTAACATACTTGCCCTCATTAACGACTTTTTCAACCGCGTTTTTAATGCGCTCGGCAGCTTCGGTTTCGCCCAGATGGTTTAACATCATAACGCCTGCCATGATAACGGCAATCGGGTTAGCCAGATTTTTTCCGGTAATATCGGGTGCACTGCCATGTACGGCTTCAAATAGAGCCGCATCATCACCAATATTGGCACCTGGAATCAAACCCAGTCCACCGACCAGACCTGCCGTTAAATCCGATAAAATATCACCAAACATATTGGTAGTCACCACCACATCAAATTGCTGTGGATTCATGACCATGTGCATACAAGCGGCATCTACGATTTTCTCGTCAAACTGAATATCGGGATAACGCGCTGCGGTTTCTCTGGCAACGTCCAGAAACAAACCTTGGGTATATTTTAAAATATTGGCTTTATGACAAACCGTTACTTTTTTACGATGATTATCCCGTGCGTATTTAAACGCATACTCGATAACACGTTGTGAAGCTACCCGGGTAACTACCGCCAAACTTTCGGCAATATCTTTTTTAGGCGTCAGATAATGCTCAAGTCCTGCGTAGAGTCCTTCAGTATTTTCCCTGACAATAACAATATCAACATCTTCGTAACGCGTTTTTATACCTGGCCAACTTTTAGCCGGGCGTACATTGGCATACAGTTCGTATTGCTGCCGCAATGCTACATTAATACTTCTAAATCCGGTTCCCACAACGGTCGTCAAGGGGCCTTTAAAGGCTAAGCGGGTTTTATCAAACGAGGCCAAGGTCTCATCGGGTAATGGTGTGCCAAATTTTTCAAAAGCTGCCATACCGGCATACGCTTCTTCCCAATGAATTTTTACGCCTGACGCATCAATAACTTTTACGGCCTCATCCATAATCGAAGGACCAATACCATCACCTTTTATCAACGTGACCTTGTGCATAATTATCTCCACAGTTTAATTAACACTCTCGCCAAACAGCGGGAATGATTTTTTATATAGCATTAAGAAGGGGTGTGAACCCAGGAATTTTAATCGCCACATGAAGCGATATCGGGTTACAGTTGGAATAATAACAAAAAAAGAAATATTCACGTTGTTTTATTTCATTTCTAAATAAGCTTAACGTCCTCAATAAGATCAACCCTGACCTTGTCACCCTCTTTAACACCCTTGCATTCAGTGGGTAAAACGATATAACAATTAGCCAAGCTTATGGAACTGAGTATGTTTGAACCTTGCTTGCCGGAGGATGCCACAAAAAATTTTCCGGTTTGATCTTGGGTTAAAATACCTCGCTGATAATCTTGTCGCCCCGGCGCTTTTTTAAGCGGCGTTGTACAAGTTGCCGTTAATTGCAACGGTTTTGCTGCCGGTGCACCGGACAATTGTCTAAGTGCAGGTGCGACCAGGTACTTAAACGTGACAATAACGGCCACCGGGTTACCCGGCAGTCCAAAAAAACAACAGTCCCCTATTTTTCCAAAAGCCAACGGTTTTCCGGGTTTTATCGCCAGCTTCCAGAAATTGACATTGCCGCAGCGCTTCAGTATTTCTTTAACATAATCAGCTTCACCTACTGACACACCACCGGTAGTAATAATGACATCATGGTTTTTTGCAGCCTCTATAAAACCAGCCTCCAGCAACTGCCTGTTATCAGCAATCACGCCCTTATCCGTTACACGGTAGCAGGCATCCGTTAACAGTCCGCTTAAGGTATACCGGTTACTGTCGTATATTTGCCCTGATGCCAAGGGCTGACCCAATGCCGTTAACTCATCACCTGTTGAAAAAAAAGCAATTCTTACCGGCCGTTTAACAGTCACTTCATCAATTCCGGCCGAAGCCAATAAACCCAGATCAATGGCATTCAACTTTTTGGGATGGGCAAAAAGCAAGCCGCCTTGTTTTACATCTTCACCCACTTTTCTGATATGTTGCCCTGTCGGCGTGTTTGCTGAAAAACAAATCGTTTGTCCGTTAACCTGCACATGTTCCTGCATGACGACCGAATCAGCTTGTTCTGGCACTACTCCACCGGTAAAAATCCGGATACATTGCCCTGATTGCAACAATCCGGCAAAAGGACGGCCTGCCCATGAAGTCCCTGCCAGACTCAGTGTAAAGGGCTGCTCATGGCTAATATCCTGACTGGAAAAAGCATAGCCATCCATGGCGGCATTTCTGTCATGAGGGCTATTGATAGCCGAATAAACCGGTTCTGACAGCACTCGCCCCAAGGCATTTTTTAAGACCACTTTTTCTGATGCTTCGACGGCATAAACGGCTGCTTTAATAGTTGCCAAGGCCTCATCAATAGAAAGTAAAGGCTTGGCTTCCTGGCTGCATAAGTCAATCATAAATGCCCCATGAATTGATTTAAAATAAAGGCCGCTATCATTTCAGGCTGATTGATATCCAGTCGGGTTAACGTGTCTGGCGTTTCCAGTGCAACATCAGAAGCAATGGCAATAATATTCGGATCATTCGGATACAGTAAGGGCTTGTTAAGTGAGGGGCGATGTAATTCAATTTTAGGAAATGGTTCAGCTTTAAAGCCTTCAACTAAAATGAGATCCAGCTCGGATTGATCAAACAGCTTTAATTGATCGTCCAATCGGGGTTCTTGTTCTGGCGTGATTTCAGTAATAATGGCTCGACGATGCGTGGATACCAGCATAACGGGCGAAGCGCCTGCCTCTCGTAAGCGGAAACTGTCTTTGCTTGGCTGATCTATTTGGAAATTATGATGGCTGTGTTTAATTAAACCGATACGCAAGCCATGGTGCTTTAAAATGGGAATGGTTTGAGTCAGTAGCGTCGTTTTACCCGTTCCGCTAAAAGCGGCAAAACCTAATAGGGGGGCATAAGCATGTTGCATAGTAATCAATTCATCAGACTGTTATCGTGGGATAGCTTATTCTAAGGTATTATTGAGTGGGGATCATTATTAATACAGGAGAAAACATTGATTCGAATTTATCTTATTTTATTGCTGATCATTATTGCATTTTTTGGGTTACGCGCGTTTTTAAAAGCATCGCCCTCGGTATTGGCTAAATATGCCAGAATTTCATTGCTGTGTATTTTTGGATTGGTGATACTTTATTTAACAGCAACAGGACGCTTAAACTGGCTATTTGCACTGGCAGGTCTGGTTATTGGGTACCTGGTCAGGTTAATGCCAACATTACTACACTATGCGCCACAATTGCAAAGACTATGGCAGGCATTTTCCGGTACAAAACAAAACACGTCACAACGTCAAAGTGAGGCCAGCGCAAAAGGAAAAATGTCGGTAGAAGAAGCTTATGAAGTATTGGGTTTAAAACCGGGGGCATCAGAACAGGACATTATTACCGCTCACCGCAAATTAATGCAAAAAATACATCCTGACAGGGGCGGCTCTGATTATTTGGCCGCAAAAATAAATTTAGCTAAAAAAATCTTGTTAAAAAAATAATAATATAATGTATTTTTACTCCTTAAAGCGCCATTTTCTGATGATACTAATGGCACTGGCTTCATTAAATGCTTCTGCTGCTGCGGGTTATTATGTACCCGACAAAATTAGTCACCCTGATCTTGTCGACGATAAACACCCGCAAAAAAAAGCGACAAAAAACATCAATTCCATAACTAATCATTCAAGCTCAATTCATAAAAAAACTCATAAAAAACATCCTCCCAAGAGTAATGTTTCCCAAGAAAAAGAAAGCAAAAATAGTAAATCAATTACTTCAATTGAACATAAAAAAATGTCAACTTTAAACTTCGGCTGGCCCATAAAAGGAAAAGTTTTAAAAAATTTTTCTCCATCCCGCAATAAAGGTATTGATATAGCAGGGAAGCAAGGACAGCTTATAAAGGCGGCTGAAGCAGGAAAGGTTGTCTATGAGGGACAAAGCCTGATTGGCTTCGGCAAGCTGCTCATTATCAAGCATAATGCTCTTTATTTAAGTGCTTATACCAACAATAGTCGACTGCTTGTTAATGAGGGAGAAAATATAGAAAAGGGACAAGCTATTGCAAAAGTGGGGAACGTAGGTATTAAACGGACATCTTTACATTTTGAAATAAGAAAAAACGGAAAGCCGGTTAATCCACTAAAATTTTTGCCAAAAAAATAAACCATACCTTTACCTTTGTCCATACGTAGTATTACGTAGGTATTTATACCTATTGTGGTGATGCTTAAATTATGAAAAAATCAACCTCAATACGAATAAATTGCTATATAAAGCAGGCAAATAAATTTGCACGCTAATTTTGGCGAATTTGTTTACTTCGATTATGCCACCCTGAATGCAGGCTGCGGAGGAAAGTCATCGACATTTACATTACTTAAAAGATATTTAATGCTAGTCACCTAAGGCTATTAACCAGGAAATTAATATGAATAACGTATTGTTTGACCCATCACACGATGAAATTGCTGCCCTGGGTGAAGAAGATTTATCTCTTGACGAAGATATTGATAGTGCTGTCATACCTGAAAAAATGGAAGCTATCTCGACTAAATCTACCAGCAATGGCGAATTTGATGCAACCCGTGCCTATTTGAATGATCTCAGTCGATCAAAACTGCTGACTGCTGATCAGGAAAAAACCTATGGCACTCGCGCCTTACAAGGTGACAAAGTCGCTCGCAAGGTCATGATTGAAAGCAACTTGCGTCTGGTAGTAAAAATTTCGTACCGTTACCTGAACAAAGGCTTGCCTTTATTGGACTTGATTGAGGAAGGAAATCTGGGCTTAATCCGCGCTGTTGAAAAATTTGATCCTGAAAGAGGTTTTAGATTTTCGACTTATGCAACCTGGTGGATACGACAGACTATTGAACGGGCCATCATGGATCAAACACGCACCATCCGTTTGCCGATTCATATTGTCAAGGAAATGAATACTTACCTTAAGGCGCAGCGTCATTTGGTACAATCACTTGAGCATGACCCCAGTGCTCAGGACATCGCTGATTATATGGATAAGCCGCTGGACAAAGTCGAAAAAATGCTCAAACTCAATGAACGGGTAACCTCTATAGACATTCCGGGAGCCAAGAATATTGATACACCGTTGATTGAGTCTATTTCAGATACCGACAGTTTAACGCACGATGAACAAATACAAGAAAACAATATGAAAGAAAATATTGCTAAATGTATGCTTGAACTACCTGAAAAACAACGCGAAGTTATCTGCCGTCGCTATGGTATTTGCGGTTATGAGGAATCAACTCTTGAGCAGGTCGCCCAAGAACTGGAGGTGACCAGGGAACGAGTCAGGCAAATTCAAATAGAAGGCTTAAAAAAATTAAAAGACGTCTTGCAATCTAACGGCTTTTGTTTTGAAGCTCTTTTTAATTAAAAAAGCAGGTCACTGCTTAGTCTATGTTGACCTCAATCATAGAACACGGATGACACAGATTATAAGGATTTCAACGGATTTTATTTTTAGTTGAAAAATACCTTTAGTTTTATAGGTAACATTTTAATGGGATTAAAAACGTTCCTTATCGGTGTCTTGTGTGTTCTATTTTTTTTACGGCTGAGTCGTTATAAAAGTGGCTTGCAATGACCAATCCCGGTAATTAAAATTTTGTCCCTGTTCACGAACTGTTTTACAGGCGCTGGGTGATATCTCTCCAATGACCCATTGAACGGCGTTGAATATTCCAACCGATAAAATACCATTATCAGGAAAACCTCTATCAACCGGTGTGTAAATACCGGCGGCTCCCACATTAACATCCACTGCTTCCGACCATACGGCATCACCGACCAGCGAAGCCTGAACAACATAACACTGATTTTCCAGCGCTCTTGCCTGACAGCCTATTTTAACCCGATGGAAACCGGCAATGGTATCCGTGCAACTGGGCACCAAAATTAACACGCAACCGGCTTCAGCCTGCTTTCTTGCCAATAATGGAAATTCACTGTCATAACAAATGTTAATGGCAATTTTGCCGTATTCGGTATCAAAACACTTTAATTCCTGGCCGCCTTTAATCAGCCATTGTTCTTTTTCAAAACGGGTCATCATCACTTTATCCTGATAATCAAACTGACCATCAGGCATAAATAAATAAGCGCGGTTTCGATAGATTTCAGACGCTATGCGTACCGGAAACGTGCCCGCCTGAATAATACACTGGTATTGTTGGGCCAGCGTTTTAAACAAGTCGATAAAATCATCATGCAATGACTGCATGGCCTCTAGCTGTCTGCTTAATGAGGAATAAATATCCTGGCCGAACAAGGATGCCAGTTCCATACTGAAATATTCAGGAAACAGCAGAATTTTGGCCTCTTGTGTCGTCGCCCCGGCAACCCAGCATTCAATTTTTTGTTGGTAAGCCAGCCAATTTTCCAGAAAACTGATTTCGTACTGAGCCGCTGCAATTTTAACGTTCATGCTTTAAGCCAAAAAGTCATCGGTTTGGGTGTTTCTTGGGTTTCATCCAGATCTTTCCACGAGTAAGTCGTTTTAAGTTCTGGATGTTTAACATAGCCCCGTTTGTTCCAGAACAAATCCAGAGGAACATAATTAGCCGGGCGACGCAGATGATCTATCGGCCGCTCTACACAACAAAAAGTAATGACTTTAAAACCGCCCAAGTCTTCAGCATGCGCTTCTCTTTGCTCAAAAAACTGCACCCCCAACCCCAGACCGCGATAATCCTTGTTTAAAACCGATTCACTGCAATAAAAAACGTCATCAAGGTTGTAGTCGTGTTCAAGAAAAGGCTTTTTAAGTTGATCCGTTTCATATTGCATGGGAATAGCGGTCGAAGCCCCCACTACTTTATCCCCATCAAACGCTAACACGATGACGCTTTCAGGCGTGTCAATATAGGTTTGCAGGTATTTTTTTTCATAGT
>SESC01000371.1_pt1 | contig 16453 bp, 6 predicted proteins | sample 3171431 | NCBI WGS metagenome assembly SESC01 (sample SAMN06051868, study PRJNA518727) | freshwater metagenome | biome: subpolar coniferous forest; feature: holomictic lake; material: water; isolation source: holomictic Lake 227, 8 m depth | place: Canada: near Kenora, Ontario | collected 2014-07-08... | reverse complement strand
TGGAAAGCCGTGTGCGGGAAAACTGCACGCACGGTTTGGAGGGAGGGGAGGTTAATAGCCTTCCCTACCCCTATCAAACGGCATTGTATTTGCTCTGGATTCCAAGCTCAAGCTGTGTATCCCTGCCCTGGAAGCTCCAGGTTTCAGGGATGCGCGAAGTAAGAGCTTCGCATACCGCATTCCCAAGCTGGAGCTTGGGAATGAGTATAACGAGTTTAAATTGGCTCGGCATGTAATCTGACTCCCAGTGCTTTTAGCACTTTTAGCACAGTGTCAAAGCGGGGCTTGGAGCCAGGTGACAAAGCCTTATAGAGGCTTTTGCGTCCAAGTCCTGCCTCCTTGGCAATCATCGCCATACCCTTGGCTTTAGCAATATAGCCCAGGGCGCTAAGTAGCTCATTGTTGTCGCCATCATCCAGCACTTGAGATAAATACTCGCTGATAGCTTTGTCGCTAACGAGGAGATTTGCCATATCGAATTCAGGCAGTGTTGCTATACATATTTTTTTTCAAAATCAATCCTCCAAGATATCTGCTAAATGTTTTGCTTTGACAATATCAGATGCCTGTGATGATTTGTCGCCGTCACCCAACATGATAATCAGCTCATTATCGCGCTGCACATAATACATACGCCAACCTGAACCGAAATGTTCACGCATTTCGAAAACACCTTCACCAACGGGTTAAATATCGCCAAGCAAACCCCGTTTAGCTTTGTCAAGACGACGTCCAAGCAAGATTTGCGTCATGCTATGCTTAATTTCGGACAGCCAAGCGTCAAATGTAGGTAAAGTGCGAATGATAGTCATGAGCCATTTGCGCTGCTCTGTAAGCCTTGATATTCCTAGTCTGTAGCGCCCTGTAAAATTCGTTTACCCCAATTTTCAACGGTAGAATCAGGGTTTGAGGGGGTAGATTTTGATGAAATTCGTTTTTTACAAATTTTTACCCCAGAATTAAAGCAAATAATTACAACATGTTAGAATGATAGGATAATTTGTGAAAAATAAATTATTTTATCAATCAAGGTGTTATTTCACAATGCAAATGCCTCAGTCATAGAATAATTGTATCAATATGGATACATGTTATCAAGAATGAATAGGGACTAAGTCGTAATCACGCCATTTATTGCGCTGGATCCCAAGCTCAAGCTTGGTATCCCGATTCTGGAAATGTCAGCAGCCAAGTTGGGGCTTGGCGTTTTCGGGCAGAGGAATCAGGTTAGTCGCCTTAGTTTCATTTGCTGCTCATTAAATAGCTTAGTCGTAAGCTTATATTCCTCAATCCTGTCATAAAACCTTAACTTTACTTTCATATAATGGGAGTTGAGATGCCTTCGTGGGGAAGGCGCAGATAAGTTTTAACCAATACGCATGCAATTAAATCGTAATAAACGTAGCCGGACTTTGGCCTGGATGATCTGGAGTGGCTTAACTCTGGCTCAGGCAGGGCTTGATGTCAGCGCACAAGAAGCGCCTCAGGCAGTAGCAACAGACGTTGAGCCGCAAGCCGCGCCCAAGCAACCCGCTGCCAGTTTCGATTTATTTGAATTGCGGGTAAAGGGCAATACCCTGCTGGATAAAAAACAACTGGAACGCACCATCTATCCATTTTTGGGGCCGAAAAAAAGCATAGATAATGTTGATTTGGCACGCTCCGCGTTGGAAGATTTGTACCGGTCGAAGGGTTATCAAACCGTATCGGTGGATATTCCCGAGCAAGACGTAAAAAACGGTATTGTTTATTTACAAGTAGTCGAAGGCAAGGTATCACGCCTGCGCGTTAAAGAAGCCCGTTATTTCTCCCTCGATAAAATCAAGGCCGGTTTGCCGGAACTGGCCGAAGGTAGCGTGCCTCATTTCCCAACCATGCAAAAACAGTTGTCAGAGTTGGGGGGGCAAAGCCCTGATCGTAAAGTTCAACCGGTTTTACGGGCAGGGGACACGCCAGGTACGCTGGAAGTTGATTTAAAAGTAAAAGACGAGTTGCCCTTGCATGGTCGGGTAGAACTTAATGGTCGAAATACGTCAAGCACATCGCGACTGCGTTTGGTGTCGTCATTGCACTACGACAATCTCTGGCAAGCCATGCACAGTGCATCATTGATGTATCAGGTCTCACCGGAGAATAGTGCGCAAGTGAATGTTTGGGCGGGTACTTATGCGCTGCCGTTGTTTAGTACAGATATGCGGTTGGCTTTATATGGGGTCAACTCGTCGTCAAGTTCTAACGTCGCCAATGTCGGGGGGTCGACAATTATTGGCACCGGCAGCATTTTTGGAGCCCGGTTGGTGAAACCGTTGATGCCGCTGGTTAATTATTTTCATAGCGCAACGCTGGGAGTTGATTACAAGAATTTTAAAGATAGTTTAACGTTGAACAAATCGGGCGGTTTTCAAACCCCTATTGCTTATACCCCGTTTTTGGCGCAGTACAGCGGCAGTTTTCGCACTGAGCAATCATTAACCAGTTTCGATTTGGGGGCGCATTTTTCAGTACGCGGCCTTGGTAACGACCAGGCGCAATTTGAAAACAAGCGTTATTTGGCGAAGGCCAATTATTTCTATCTGTCCAGCGATGTGAAATTTAACCACGATTTACCCCTGGGCATGCAGCTACGTAGTCATTTTACCGGTCAGGTTGCCGATTCGCCTCTCATTAGTAATGAACAGTTCTCGCTGGGCGGTGCGCAGAGTGTGCGCGGTTATTTTGAAACCATGGCTTTGGCGGATGACGGTGTGTTCGGCTCGTTGGAATTGTACTCGCCGCACATGGCTTCTGTGGACTGGGATTATTTGAATAACTTGAAATTTATGGCGTTTATCGATGCCGGTAAAGGTTGGATTCAGAACCCTCTGCCGGGTAACGTCAATGGCAATACGCTGGCCGGAGCAGGCTTTGGGATGAATTTCCAGATGTGGAAACACTTTATTGGCGTACTGGACGTTGGCTTTCCGTTTCTTTCGTTGGGGCCTGTGCATAGTGGCGATCCGCGCATGGATTTTAATATAGCCACCGAATTTTAAAGTCGGGCGGGGTGTGCAAATTCACATCCAGCTGGTTTGAGTCGATTCCGCTTGTGTTGATGACTATTAATTTAAGCCAGGACAGATAACCTTCCTTTAAGGGATGTTATCTGTAAAATCGTCCCGCATAAAATTGGAAGCCGTGTCGGGCCAAGGGTGGACTCTACTTTATCCAAGTTACAAAACGCCAGAGCTTTCATCTGGCAAGAATTTTTTTATAGTGCCAGGCCAAAGCCCGTTATGTGGCGGGTCTGGAAATCAGCCGATATTGTTTTAAAAGACGGCGGGGTTGCCACGAACAAAAGTGTGTTAATTATTTTAGGTAAAGGTTACAACCATGTCTCACAAAGCGCAGTTGATTTTGCATAAACCGGTGGATAATCTGTTCAGATTAAAGCCGCTGGTTGCGTGTATGCGCGTGGTGATTGCCGGCGGCTTGTTTGCCGGTTCGGTTGTGCCGGTTCATGCCGATTTGCCGGTGTCCGGGGTTACTGCCATAGCCTCTCCAACGGGAGTTGCAATCCCTTGGGTTGGTTCCGGCAGCGCCGATCAGCTCGTTAATGGCAACACCTTACAGATTAATCAGCACAGCGATAAAGCTATCCTCAACTGGCAAAGCTTTAACGTTGGCAAAGAAAATACCGTTCAGTTTGTTCAGCCCGATTCCGGCTCGGTTGCACTTAACCGCATTTACCAACAAGATCCCAGTCAAATTCTCGGTCAAATCACCGCTAACGGTCAGGTGTATTTGTATAACCAAAACGGCTTTGTGTTCGGTAAGGATTCGGTCGTCAACACCAATAGTTTGTTGGCCAGTACCTTAAATATCACTGATGATGTGTTTAAAAATAGTGGTATTACCCAAGTATTCGATAAAAACGGCGGTGCTGCGCTTGCAATTGAGCCGACGAGGCCAGGCGCTGCGATGGATCCGAAAACAGCCCGGATTTTGATTGAAGCCGGTGCCAAAATCCATACCGATAAAAATGGCCGCATTATCATCGCCGCCCCGACCATAGTCAATCAAGGTTCGTTGTCATCCGATAACCAAGGTCAAATCATCTTGGCGGCCAGCGAGGACAAGGTCTATTTGCAGGCTGCGGATCCGTCAAGTCCTTTCGCAGGTTTAGTGGTAGAGGTGGATACCGGCGGTAAGGTAATCAATACCGGCGATATTCTGGCAAAGCAGGGCAACATCACGATGGCCGGTTTTGCGGTTAATCAGGAAGGTCGTGTGAGTGCGACGACCTCGGTGAATGTAAACGGCTCCATACGACTGTTGGCGCAAGAGCAACATGGCTCGTCCAGTGGGCAACTGATAGCCACTAATACCACTCGGGCTAGCGATAATGGTGATGGTTTGGGAGCCGAGTCAAAACTGACCTTTGGTTCCGGCAGTGTTACTCAAATCGTCGCCGATAATGACGGAGCAACCGCGATTGACGAGCAAAAACAGCCGCAATCCTATCTTGAGGCCAATGCGCATAATGTAGAGTTGGATGCTAATTCGGCTATCGTAGTGCCTAGAGGCAAGGTTAATATTACTGCAACAAATAATTTGGTAAATTCAACACAAGGTACTACAGGCCGTATCTATATGGATAAGACTGCGTTGATTGATGTATCGGGTTATAAGGGCGTCAACGTTGCGATGGAACGTAATGTTGCGCAAATCTCTGCGCAAAGTTTTGAGTTGCGTAATTCACCGAAACAAATAGGCGGGGTTTTACAAGGGCAAACTGTTCAGGTTGATATCAGAAATAATACTCCGATTGTCGATATCAGTGGAGCAGTGGCCAGGATACAACGCGGTGTTGAAGAGCGATTGAGTAGCGGTGGACAAATTAATCTATCGTCTAGTGGCGATGTCATTATCAATGATAATGCAAAAATAAACATTTCAGGTGGTTCGGTCAACTATCAGGATGGCTTTATTAACACCACCAAACTGGTGAACGATTACGGAAAAATTGTTGACATTAGTGCCGCTGATCCAAATCAGCATTACTCTAGTATTTTTGGAGTTGTCACTGAAGAACATAAGAAATGGGGTATTACCACAATCTGGGATCTTCTTGGGCTTTTTGGACAAGGCCAATTTCAGCAAGGCTATGTAGAAGGTAAATCTGCTGGCGCGATAACTATACAAACTCCTCTATTGGATTGGAATGGTAATTTAAGCGCACGTTCCATTGGCGGTATTTATCAACGATCAGCTAGTCTTACTCCTTTTGGGGGTAGTTTTACCGTTGATATGACACCGTACCGGTCGGTGCAAGATATTATTTTCCAAGCTGAAAAAAATCATGTGCAGCTTGCAGCTGCCGACCCGTTTCCAAAGCGCAAGACGGGTGACTCGGCAAATCTTGTATTAGATACCTCATTATTGAATAACTCAGGTGTTCAAAATGTATCGGTTAAAACTTGGGGGGGTGCGACAGTAGTCGATGGTACTGCCATTAATATGTCGCCAGGTGGAAGCTTGTCAATTGAGGCCAGTAGCATTGATGTTAACGGAAGTATCAAGTCGGCAGGCGGCGGCATTAGTCTAACAGCGGCTACTAATGTCAATTTTGGATCAGCAGGGCAAGTGACGCTGGCAAAGCAGGCAACGTTGGATGTGTCAGGTGGCTGGATCAATGATCTACCGCCAGGGCCAGCTGCCAAGCCGGTAGATCAATTACATATTGATGGCGGTAGCGTAAAAATTAGTGGTCAAGGTGATGTGCTTGTCAATGCCGGATCGTCTATCAAAGCCGATGGCGGGGCATGGCTTTCCGCAATCGGTCGTTTAACATCCGGAAAAGGCGGGTCGATTGATCTTGCTGCTGTCGGTAACGGAGTGATTCCTTCAGCTTTGCAAGTGGCTGGCGATTTGTCTGCTTATAGCTTAAGCCAAGGCGGGAGTCTTAAGTTGGATAGCAGTAAAATTATTGTTGGAGCGGTTTTAGCGCCGATTGATTTGATACCCCCTTTAGTGTTGGGTGTTCATAACGGCTCACTCGACATTGCTCCTGACATGAGCTTTAGTAAAATCGGCCTGAATGGCAATGTTGAAGGGATTACTGTTAAGAGCAATGTGGCATTGGATTTGAAAACCCAAAATCTTGTGCTGCAAAGTAGTTACCGGGACAGGTTGACGGGCAGTTCCATTCGTGATTTTAGTAGTGTCGTTTTATTGCCGGAAAACTTAAGAAGTCCATTGCAACTGGATTTGACGGGTACCTCCGGAGTAACGCTTGAAACCGGTAGTTCGATTACGGTGGATAAAGGTTCAACAGTCAATCTGGCGGCAACGGCGGGCAGTATTTTTGTTGATGGGGCGATTAACGCACCGGCGGGTAATATCAATCTGTCTATTGTACCTTTATCGGGCCTTGAGTATGATCCTGCTCAAACTATTTGGCTGGGTGCACATGCCGGTTTACTGGCGTTAGGTGACACCCGCTTGAATCCGGTCGATGTCATTGGGCGTCGATCAGGAAGTGTATTGGATGGCGGTAATGTCACTGTCAATGCCGAGCGAGGTACGGTGATTCTTGAAAAAGGTGCCATGATTGATGTTTCAGGTACGCATGCCCAATTGGATCTTTTACAACCGACAACATCCGGCGTAGGTTTAAACTATGCAGCGACCACTATTGGATCCAATGCCGGTAAAATAGCAATTACCGCAGCAGAAGGTATTGTACTTGATGGAAACATGAAGGGCTTTGCAGGCACCTCAACGATGCAAGCCGGGACTCTGTCGCTGAGTCTGGACAGGTCTTTGCGTAATCCGCCGCAACAACCGATAAATCCTTTTCCGAGCGGAAATTTGGCGATTAACGTCGTGCAGGGTGCTCAACAGGTATTAACCGGTGGCACCCAATTTGGGGATGTTATTCCAGATGGTCTGAACGGAACGATGACGGTTAGCGCCGATAAAGTCATGGCGGGCGGCTTTTCTGATGTACGTCTGACGACGCCTGGGCAGGTAACATTTTTAGGTGATGTCGCCCTTAAGACGGCTGCTCGTATCAATATCGATGCCCAATCGATCAACTGGGCAGGTTTAAACAGCTCAACTACCGGCACTGTTAATCTTGATAGCGTTTATTTAAAATTGGGCTCGTCTTTAGTCAGAGATGTTGGTGCGCTCCCTGTTACAGGCGGCGGAGTTTTTACCGCTCATGCACAGTGGACGGATCTGCAAGGTGCCTCTTTGTGGAATGGCTTTAACACCATTACGCTTGATAGTGTGCATGACTTGAGAACGATAGGAGTGAACGATGGTACTCAACGAGACTATTTGGGTACCTTGGTAACCGCAGCAAATCTCAATCTACAGGCCAGTCAAATCTATCCCTCCACACTCAGTCAATTTACTTTTGCGGTTAAAAATAATCCTGACGGTCAAATTAATATTACTGGTGCCAATACCGATACATCGCCGCTGTCAGCCGCAGGAAATCTAACTTTTAAAGCACCGGTCATAAACCAGAATGGCGTTTTGAAAGCGCCGTTAGGCATTATTAGTCTGATAGCCGATACCAGTCTGACTTTAGGCCCGAATAGTGTAACCTCGGTTTCGGCGGCCGGGCAATTGATTCCATTTGGGGTGATTCAGGGCGGATTGGATTGGCTATATCCGTTGACCAATCCTCAGAATCTGGTTTTTAATACTCCGCCGGAAAAGCAAATAATACTGAACGCACCCGCCATCAATATGGAAAAAGGCAGCAAGATTAATATTGCTGGCGGCGGTGACTTGTTTGGTTATGAATTTAAACCGGTTACAGATGGCTTTCCGGATTATTTAGCACAAGGCGGTTTTGCCATTTTGCCAACCTTGGGGTCAGTATTGGCACCCTATGACCCTTTCCAAAGTAGTAGTTCGGCTTATGCGCCGGGTAGCCAGATTTATCTGAGTGGAACCAACCAGTTACCGGCCGGCTATTATACGATACTGCCGGCGCATTACGCCTTATTGCCCGGTGCCTTTCTGGTAACGCCGCAGACTAATTCACAAGATACTATCGCGACGACTTATACCAAGGATGGATTACCTATTGTATCCGGTCATCAAACGCTTGCAGGAACAGGCAGCAGTAATCCGCGTAGTAGTGCCTTTCTTGTTGAAACATCGGCACAGGTATTGAGTAAGCATACACAATATGATCTTTATACAGCCAATAAATTTTATGCTGATAAAGCACAAAAAAATATAACTGCCGTTCCTTTACTGCCGATAGACAGCGGTCAGATTTCCATTATTGCCCAGACTCAATTGTTGCTTGACGGTACAATCAATCTTGCCGCACCCGGTGGGCGTGGTGCAAGAATGGATATTGCAGCCGACAACATTGACGTTGTCAACAGCTTGAGTTCAGCATCTACCAGCGGTACACTTGAAATTCTTGCGAGTAATTTGAATAATCTCAAAGTAGACAGCTTATTGTTAGGCGGTGCTCGCACCAGAAATGTCGACGGATCAACCACCTTAAATGTAACATCAAATACAGTGAGCTTCGAAAGTGGTACACAATTACTGATGACTGATCTGGTTGCTGCGGCTACCCAAAAAGTGGAGGTGAAGACGGGGGCCGGTTTGGAAGCCAAGGGTACCGTTAACACGGGCGACACTGTATTTAACATAGTCGGTGATGGCGCTTTTATAAGGCTGTCATCTGATAATCAGATTGCAATAAATAGAGCCATAGCACCTGGAGTTGTCGGCGAGCTTGTCGTTGCGAGTGGCGCAACATTGAAAGCCGCTAAATCGATGCTATTGGATGCCAGTCTGTCAACGAAGCTGGACGGTGATATTTTAATGCATGGCGGTTCGTTAAACTTGAGTGCCAACGCTATTAACATGGGGGATGTAGCAGGATTAGGCGGTAATGCCTTAAATTTAACCAATCAAAAGTTATTGAATTTGTCGGTTGACGAGCTGGTTTTAAACAGTCGTGGCACGGTTGGTTTTTATGGCAATGTCGGGCAGGTTGATAGCAATAATAATCCGGTTTTAGGTGTTGATAATTTGCAGGTACCGATAACATTTAACAGCTTGGTGGTTAATGCTGCCGGTTTTTCGGGTTTTGGTAATAGCGGTCAAGCAGCCAGACTACAGGCTAATAATCTGGTATTGGCAAACCCGTTTAGTGTTGCTTCAACTACTACAGGCACCGGGCTGGGTAGTCTGGATATAGTAGCGGGCAACTTTACTCAGGGTGCCGGAAATTTTGGTATTAACGGCTTTAAAACGGTTAATGTTAATGTTAATAACGGATTTATCGCTGACGGTAAAAGTGTATTGACTGTTGCCTCGGATTTGAATTTAAATGCAGCTTACCTGGCTGCAACCGGTGGCTCCAGCTTGAAACTGGATGCCGGTGGATATGTACTTAATGCCAATAGTAACAATAGTTCTATTAGTGCGGTATCACCCGGTTTTGGCGGGGCAATGGCGTTTGTTGCAGATACTGTTGCTTTTGATGCCAATGCGCTGTTGCCTTCAGGTAAGTTAAGCTTACAGGCTTTAGTCGGTAATATGACGGTTGGTTCGGCTGCGAATATTGACCTGGCCGGTCGTGCGGTAACTTTTGCCGATGCTACAGATTACACCCCGGGTGGCTCCTTTACTGCCAGTGCCGATAACGGTGCGGTAACACTGGCCAAGGGATCGAAACTGGATATAAGTACGGGCGGCGGTTTGGCAGCGGGTGGTAATTTGGTTTTTAACGCGCCTAAACAGGCGGTAACGTTGGCTGGGGATATTAAGGCCGGTGGTGGTAGTGCTGGATTTGATGTTTCTACTTTTAGTGCCTCATCCAGTTTTGATAGTCTGATGGCTACTCTTAACAATGCCGGTATAGCCAATTCAATTTATTTCCGCAGTCGCGATGTTGACATTGTGCAAGCGGCAACCAACATAATCAACGCTAATAATGTCACGTTGGTCGCTGATAAAGGTGCTGTTGATCTATTCGGACAGACCCATGTCAATGGTGTAGATCAAGGCGGTAAAATCAGTGTTTATGCGGGCGGTAAAATCAGCTTGGAAAACGGCAGCCAGCTGACGGCAACCGGTGCCAAGGGTGGCAAAGTCTTATTATCGTCGGTCGACGGTAACGGTACAGGCATTAGTGATGGTATCGTGTTGAAAAGCGGTTCGCTGATTGATGTCAGCGGTGCTAACACCGGCAATGGCGGCAATGTAACCTTACGTGCCTTGCGGGCAGGTGACAGTATTAATATTCGGGATGATAACGGCCAACTGGATCAGTTGATTGCTGGTACGATCACGGGTGCCAATAACTTTTATGCGGAAGGCGTCAAAAAATACAGTAATGCCGATTTAAGTAGTGCCGGACAAATCAATGCGGTTGACATTGCCAAGATCAAAACGAACACTGACGCTTATATGACGACAGCCAACATGACAAATGTTGCCACAACCTTGGGTCATGGCATAAGCCTTACCCCTGGCGTGGAGATTGATTATACCGGTAATTTGGCCCTTAACAGCACTTGGGATCTGGCCGGTTGGCGCTATAACGGCAATGCCGGCGATCTGGTTATCAGGGCATCCAATAATTTGCAGTTCGATCAATCGCTGTCGGATGGTTTCACAATGGGAAGCTTCACTAAAACCGTCAGTGGTAATGTTTTTAATTATATTCTTGTCGATCAATTGCAGACAGGGCAATCATGGTCCTATTCATTAGCGGCAGGTAGTGAATTGACCAGTGCCGATACTAATCGGGTTTCGAGTCTGAATAATCTGGTGGTGAACTCCAATGTCAAGGTAAGAACGGGCACGGGTGATATGCAGATCAGCGCCGGAGGGGATATTACTATCACAGCAGGTGCAAGCGTTAACACGAAATTGTCTAGTGATGCTACATATACTTCGAAAGCCCCAAGTCAATCATTGCAAATCTCTGATACCAGTGGCTTGAAAGTGGGGGCTTATTTATCTAGTACTAGCGGCATCGCAGCTGGCACCACTGTCGCAAGTATTGACAGTACCGGGACGAGTCAGACAATTTCAACTAATAAAGTTGTGCTTGGAAGTTTTTCTCTTGGCACCGTTAACGTCAAAGCTAGTGGCTGGGTCGTAGGTGACACACTTCTGCCTGGCAGTGGCATACCCGTAGGAACTACAATTACCAGTATTAATCCCACCGGGACTAGTAATCAAACTTCATCTAAAACTAGCACTACATCCTTGGTGTTTTCAAAAACTACAGGATGGGTGGTAGGCGATTATCTAACCGGTGCGGGTATCGCTACGGGCACCACTATTAAAGCTATCACAGGGAATACAGTTACTTTGAGTAAAGCTGTAACAGCCGCATTTTCTGTCGGTGAGAATATTAGTACATTGCCGTCAGTTCAATTAAATAAGGCTGTAACTTCAATTATTAATACCAATACGAGTATTAAAACGTTGCCTTCCGTACATTTAAGCGAGCCGATAACGGCATCGCTTGCCGCTAAGAATTCAATCACCGCTAGCTATACACCTGGCATGATCTATAACGCCGGTCAAGCAAGTTCCGTTAATCCTTACGGAACGCTGGGCAATGCAGCGGTAGCCCAAAATTTTTACGGCGAATACCCAGTAAATGGCGGGGATTTGACCTTATCGGCAGGTGGTAATATTAACGGAGCGGTGAGCAATAATAATTTTAATGATTGGTTACTGCGCATTGGTACTTGGACCGGAAGTTCTGGTCAGCCAACTGCCTGGGGTATTGCGCTGGGTTACGTGCAAGGCATTAATCCAATTAGTTCAAAGCCGCTCAATGCGACTAACGTAAACAAGGCATCGATGCCTTCGTTCCAGCAAAATATAGGCTCGTTTGGCGGGGGTAATGTCACAATTAAAGCAGCAGGGGATATAGCTAATCTTGAGGTCGTCATGCCAACCACCGGTAAACCGATGGGGTCTAATACTGCTGATAATTTAGACTTCTTTGTCAGTAATCAGGTTGAAGTGAACGGAGGAGGTAACCTGCAGGTTAGCGCCGGCGGCGATGTGGCGGGCGGCAGTTTTTATGTGGGTAAAGGCACAGGATTAATCACTGCAGGTGACCAAGTGACAGGTAGCAATAGCTTGGTTAACGGGCCGGCCCTTTACTCAGGAGATACACAATTTACTGTTAACGCGGGTAATGGTATTCAATTGGCTGGTGTATTCGACCCCATGATTTTGCACAAAGGTGGCGTTAATTTTTTCAGTTATACCGATGCCAGTTCGTTGGCGGTTAAGTCTTTGGCGGGTAATGTAACCCTGGCTGCGGTGCTTCCTATTTCTGCGAGTGACAATCAAAGAAATTTGTCCACAGTTTATCCCGCTTCATTACAAGCCAGTGCTTTTGGCGGTAGTGTTAATTTGAAGTTTGATGCCGCTACCCTGTTTCCGTCACCGATAGGCCAGCTAAATATATTTGCCCGGCAGGATATATTTTCAACCGGAACGGGTGAAGCAATACACAGACTCCGTATGTCGGATGCAAATAGTACATTGTTGCCCACCGCCTTGTTACCGCTTAGTCAAACTGACTTGTTTATGGCTGTAAACAGATTGAGTGTTTTTGAGGCACAAAACAATCCTGATTATTTACATGCTGCGGTTCCAGTTCATACAACTGACAATCAGTCAGTTAGATTTGTGACAGCATTGGGGGATATAAAAAATGTTGGTCTTTATACGCCGAAAAAGACCTTGGTAAAAGCGGGGCGTGATATTAGTAATGTCACGCTTGCCATACAGAATATCAAGTCAACTGATGCTTCGATTATTGAAGCAGGTCGCGACCTTGTTTATCCTGGCGACCGCTCATCTTTTACGGGCGGTTTAATACCATCTACCGGTCAAATAGAAGTGGCCGGTCCAGGTGATGTACTGGTGAAAACAGGGCGCAATCTGGATTTGGGTGCATCCAACGGACTGTCAACAGTCGGAAATACTTATAACCCCGGCCTTAGCGATAAGGGAGCCAATATTACGGTGCTGGCCGGATTGAATGGTGGCATGCCAAACTATGTGAAGTTTTTGGATAGTTATGCCGGTCAGGCGATTTATGCCGCGACGTTGCAGACGGCTAAAGATCTGATTACCCAATTTATGCGTAAACATTCAGGTATTGGCACTTTAAGTGAAGACTTGGCATTATCTGCTTTTTCGGCATTGCCATCCGGCGATACGCTACCGATTCAATCACAGTTAAATTCATTATTACTGCCAGTCATGTTCAATGAAATAAAGCTTGCAGGAACTGCGTCCGCAGGCAATAAATCATTAGGTAATGCGGGTGGTTATGCCGCGATTGATGCTTTTTTTCCGGGTAATAACTGGAAAGGCGATCTGAACCTGTTTTTTAGCAAGCTGCAAACGATTAAAGGCGGCGACATTAATATGCTGGTTCCGGGTGGGCAGATCAACGCAGGGCTTTCCGTAGCCTTCACCGGGGCAAAGGATGCTACCCAGTTGGGTATTGTAGCGCAGCAAAAAGGGGCCATTAATGCGGTATTACAAGGTGATTTCTTGGTTAACAAGTCGCGGGTATTTTCTTTGGATGGCAGTGACATTATGATCTGGTCTTCCGATGGTAATATCGATGCGGGGAAAGGGGCCAAATCTGCTATTTCAGCACCACCTACTAAACATTTTCTGGATAAAAACGGTAATTTGGTTTCCGAGTTTCCGCCTATCGTTGCCGGTAGCGGTATTCGTACTGCCTCCAGCACATCAGGGGTGTTGCCTGGTAACGTAAGTTTATTTGCACCGGCAGGGGTAGTTGATGCCGGTGAAGCCGGTATCGGCGGCACTAACGTCACTATTTCCGCAACCGCTGTTTTAGGTGCCAACAATATACAGGTTGGCGGTGTTAGTACCGGTGTGCCGGTTGCCTCTACCGGTAGTTTGGCCGCAGGTTTGACAGGCACCAGCAATATGACGGCTAATGTGAGTCAGGTAGCACAGGCAATAACGGGAGTTGATGAAAAGGGCTCTCAAAACAACAAAAATGCGGCGTTGGGTATGTTGAGTGTCGAGGTGCTGGGCTTTGGTGATTAAGGCTTAAATATGAAAAACTGGTAGGCAAGAATAAGACTTTTCGAGCGTAAGCGAGAATAAGCGTTTCCGGCATCCGGTACGAGTGTGCCGGAAACGTCACCAGGCGCTACGCTTGGGTGGTCTTATTCAGGCTACGCCTATTGTTTGTTTGTGCTGAAATTCCCGAAATTAACCATTAAAAACTTGAAGATTGAGTTAAGCGTTTCAGTTAGGGTTGCGAGTCCCGACTGGTATTGTAATATTTTCATACAATTAAAAAACTCCCCTAATCCGCGTCTTATGTATTCTATTTTTTAACGGCTGAGTAGTGACTTCAAATCGTTGATAAAACCGGTTTAAACTTAAGTTAAAGCCGGTTTTTTTATGCCCTCAATATTTTCAATATAAATTTGTAAGCCGTCGTCATAATAATGTCATGAAGCTCTGGGATAATTACAAAAATTAATAAGTAACTGAGAAAAATAATGAAACGGTGTGGTTTTTTGTTGATAGTCCTTATGTTAATTCCGTCAATAGCATCAGCCTGGTGGAATGCGGATTGGGGATATAAGAAAAAAATAACGATAGATGCGCAAAAGCTAAAACAAGACGGTGTTACTGTGCCTGCTGCAGCCTTTGCTTTAGTGCGTTTACATACCGGAAATTTTGCGTTTTTTGCTGACCTTGCCGAGAAGGGTAAGGATATTCGCTTACTGGCTGCTGACGAAGAAACGCCACTTAAGTTTTACATTGAAAAATTGGATCCCGTTAATGAAATGGCACTGATTTGGGTTAAGTTACCCGCTGATCTGGCTGCTGCTGCCGAACCTGCTATCTGGCTTTATTACGGCAATCCCAAAGCGGTTGATGCACAGGATGCTGCCGGTTCTTTTGATGTTAATCAAGTGCTTGGGTTTGGGTTTGGCCAGTCGGGTGCCAAGGATTTAACGGCTTATGGCAATAATGCCAGCGAAATGACCTCAACCATTGGCGATAGCGGTCTGATTGGCGACGCGGCGGTATTTAATGGCAAACAAATTATTCGTGTTCCGGCCACGCCTTCGTTGCAAATGTCACCGACTGCGGGTTGGACTGTTTCAAGCTGGGTAAAAATAGATCAAGCACAAACCAATGGTGTAATTTTTCAACGCTCAGGTGCAGGTGGTAATGTCACTTTATCAATTTTGGGTGATACGGTTGCTGTAGAGGTTGAAGAAGGTTCCAAGCAACAATTTAAAGCACCGGCTCCCTTAACCCTGGGCACTTGGCATCATGTTGCCTTAACCGCTAATTTTAGCACGCTGGTGTTAACTATTGATGGCGTGGCTTCCGGGTCTTTGGGTGTAGCGACGCGTGATTTAACCAGTAACATGACTATCGGTGCCGATGCTTTTGGTGCGCGTGGATTGGCGGGTTCGCTTGACCAGTTTGCGATTAATAAAGTGGTACTGGATGCCAATGCCATTAAGTTTGACGTCCAAATGCAGGGGCCGGCTGTGGCCCTGCTGACTTATGGCGAAGACAGTACGCCCGACACTGAAGAAGGTGGCGAGTCTCTGATTATGGGGTCGTTAAAAAACGTAACCACGGATGGCTGGATTATTATCGGTATTTTGGGTGTGATGTTTGTAGTCAGTTGGATGGTGATGATTATTAAAGCCATCGTTCTGAGTCGGGTTCAAGGCGAAAACAAAAAATTTGAGACTGCCTACAATCAACTAGGCTCACAAGATATAGCCAACCTAAACAATCAAGACGATGTAGACGATCAAGACTTTGATGAATCGCCATTGTTGCTGTCGTTTACCAAGACGCATGGGGCTTTTGTGGGTTCGACCATTTATCGCATTTATCATGTCGGTGTTGAAGAAATGAATCGACGCCTGAAAAAAGTAGAAGGCTCAAGTAAAGAGCAGGTTTTATCACCCCAAGCCATGAATGCAGTAAGAGCCACCATGGATGCCAAGTTAACCAGAGAATTACAAAAATTAAATTCACAAATGGTTTTATTAACTATCGCTATTAGTGGTGGGCCGTTTTTGGGTTTATTAGGTACGGTTATCGGGGTAATGATTACCTTCGCTGCGATTGCTGTAAGCGGCGAAGTGAATGTTAACGCCATTGCACCCGGTATTGCCGGTGCGTTAACTGCAACGGTAGCCGGTCTTATCGTAGCGATTCCGTGTTTATTTGGTTACAACTATTTAGGTGGCCAAATCAAGGAAATTACAGCGGATATGCACGTTTTTGTTGATGAGTTTGTAGCAAAATTAAGCGAGCAACATACCTGATCAAGTTCATTAGACGTTATTTAAAATAATGCCGTTGTGGGAGCGACGCCTACGTCGCGATTAACACTTTAAGTCGCGACGTA
>SESC01000370.1_pt1 | contig 16530 bp, 20 predicted proteins | sample 3171431 | NCBI WGS metagenome assembly SESC01 (sample SAMN06051868, study PRJNA518727) | freshwater metagenome | biome: subpolar coniferous forest; feature: holomictic lake; material: water; isolation source: holomictic Lake 227, 8 m depth | place: Canada: near Kenora, Ontario | collected... | reverse complement strand
AATAATAACCCATATAATTCTAGAAAAGGAATAATATTTACAATTGATGGACTTTTAGCACTTACATTTATAGGGATATTTATTATTGTTCTTGGATCTCAAGCAAACACAAATGAAATAGAAAAATATCAAATAAATAAACTAATTGGAGACTTACTCATTACTTCTCAAGAGTTTTCTATAGATAATACAATAGATTTAGAAATAAACTATCACAAACTATTTGGAGAAAAAAAAGGATATATTATTGTAAATACGAACAAAATCGAAATAAATAAAGAAGATGATACTAAAACCAAATTAATTACCCAAAGGATAAACTATATTAATATATCTAACTATGAAATATATATTGAAGTAGGAGTATATTATTAGATGTTTTATATAATCGGAATTGGGTTATCAATAAATCAAATTACAAAGGAAGCACTTGATATAATATCTAAATCAAAAGAAGTGTACATTGATAATTATACAAACATTTTATCAGAGGGAGAAGTTAGCGAGCTTGAAAAAATAATAAACAAGAAAATAATTTCTCTTGAAAGAGGAGATCTTGAAACTAAGCAAGCTTTTCTAAAAGATGATTCTGTACTTTTAGTTATTGGAAACCCATTCTCTGCTACTACACACTATACATTAATTAAAGATGCTAAGGATAAAGGGATACAAACAAAAATAATCCCAGGAATATCTATTCTTAATTATAAAGGATATACAGGGCTTTATGAATATAAGTTTGGTAAAACAATCTCAATTGTTTATCCTGATGGAAACTATAAACCAACAAGCTTCTATAACACACTTATTGAAAATCTTTCTATTAAAGCTCACACTCTTTGCTTGCTTGATATAAAAACAGATAAACAAAGATTTATGACTATTAAAGAAGCATGCACTATACTTAATGAAATTGATAAAGAAAATAATAACCTTTTAGAAGATAAAGAATGTGTTGCTCTTTGCAAAATGGGCTCAAGTGATCAAGAAATCATTGTGTTTAGGTTTAAAGATTATAATAATATAAATATTAATAAATTACCTCAATCTCTAATTATTTGTGGAGATTTAAATGAATTTGAAAGAGATGGATTAAATGAATTCAAAAAATAAAGTTAAAGAAATGATTGAACTTGAAGAATATACAACCAAATATAGATTAATACTAGAAAAAGCACTAAATACCATTGAACCAAACATAAAAAACGATTCTTATTTTAAAGACATAGGAGATGACTTTTTAAGTATGGCAAAGAACTATCTTGCAGACGGTAAAGTGTTTGAAAAGAAAAAAGATCTTTCAAGAGCTCTTGCTTCTTACTCATATGCATATGCTTGGATTGATGCAGGTGTTAGAATCGGACTTTTCTATGGGATAGATAGGAAATTGTTTACACTTTACAAATAAATTATGTGATTAAATATGAATGTAATTTTAAAAAATAGAACTGGAATTGTTTCTGAAAACAATCTTAAAAGTCAACTAATTCAAAAAGGATTTGGAACACTTAGTAATAAAGAGCTTGCTTTGGATTTGTTCGAATTATATTATCTATTTGAAACAAAAAAAATAAAAGTAATTGATTTAAAGAAGAAACTAATATCTGAAAAGAGCCTTAAAGAACACATTAATAAAAAAATTAAGGAATTTGAAGATAAGTATCTAGTTTATAAAAGTTTTAAGGATAAAAGTTATATTGTTAAAGATGGAGCTATATTTGGATTTGATTTTAGGGTTTATGAAGGAAGTACAACCAAAATTGAACATACACACACAAAATATGTTGTAGATGTTAAAAGAAGTCATAAAGAAACTGTTAATGAGATAATTAAGTCAGAAAGACTTGCAAATAGCATACACACAACATATATTCTAGCGATAGTTGATCAGGAAAATAAAATCATAAAAATAAAAATAGAAAGGATGATTTAAAGAAACATCCCTGATTTTAATTACAAGTTTTTGACCAAGAATAACCAGTACATTGTGTGTTTCTTAATTCTAGTTTAATTGGAACAACACCAACATAATCACTAATTGTATATACTGCTGATTCTCCAAGTCCAAATGAATTTGAATCTAATATATTTAAATTTGAACTATTTAGATCATTATTTGCATCAATTAATAAAACGTTGAAATTTGTGTCTGCACTAAATGCAACAGAACCTGAATTTACAAATGTAAATTTAATGTTTTCTCCAATTGAGTTGTAATCACAAGAAAGAATATTTACTGAAGCTCCAGTACACGCTGTATCTATGACCTCATTAGCATTGCTTGTTCCTTTTTGAACAAAGTTTTGTCCCCAAGATAATAGCATACCTGCAAGTATTACAGCAACAACAATTAATAAGATTGTTGCAATTATTCCTGAAATTGCTTTTTTCATATATTTTTCCATTTATATTTATTGTATTAAAAAAATAAAAAAGTAAATTCAAAATTTGAATTTACTAGTTTTTCAACTTACTGATGACAGTTAGGGAATGCAGCTATAGCATCGTTTCCACAAACTGAAGATCTTACTGTTACACCAACGTTAGTACCTGTTACTAATCGAGCTGCTACAGTTCTGTTCATATCTATTTTTATTATTTCTCCAGGTGCAAGACCAGCCCATGTTGTTGTTGTATAATCGCTCATAGTTATACCTGCCTTAAATCCACCAGCTGTGTCTGTTAAATCTACTTTAAATGCATCTGTTGTTAAGAAAGTATATGTTGAACTTATGTTCTTAACAAAAAATTCTAAGTTACTATTTGTGTCTATTTTACAATCTGATATTGTAATTGCAGCACCTGTACAACTTAAATCAATTGCGTTTGCAGTTTCTGAGAGGCTACCTGTTGTAAATGATTTCCCCCAAGTTAAAATTATCGCAATTAATGCTACTGCAACCACGATTAATAAAATAGTTGCTATAAGTGCGGAAACACCTTTTTTGAATTTCATTAAATCACCTTTATTTTTGTTTTTCTTTATTTTTTTTATTTATTTATTTAAATTTGATAATTATTCACATTTTGTTGATATTGTTACTTTTTCTGGACAACTTGTTACATGAACTTGAACCTTCTTAAGCGGTTCTACTAAGTCTTCGAAATCAGTTGCATTTGAAAAGGTACCTGTATCAACTGTCATTGCTACTACATTTTCAGAGAAATTTGGTAGAAATGTAGCACTTTTTATTGTGTTATTATTATCAATAACAGTAAGAATTAAATTATTATCAATCTGGACAGTAGATTTATCAAATAATATAAAATTTATTGTATTACCATCGTATTGACACCCATTATCTATATAAATATCAACAGCACTACAATCAATCCACTTATTTGTTGTATCAGTTAAACTAGCAGTTGTTTCTTTTGCATTCTGACTTGACCATGAATACAATATACCAGCAAGTGATAATGATACTGCAACTAAAAGTATAGTTGCGATAAGCGGTGATAATCCTTTTTTCTTAATTGATAACTTCATATTAAATCCTTTTTCATATTTATATATTACAGATACATATATAAATATATCTATATTACTTTTCAAACTATGATTATGTAATAAATACTAATGAAACAACAACATAAATTGGAACAGACACAGAAATTAATATTACGGTGTGCTTTATTCCTGCAATAGCATTTCCTTCAGATATTTTGCCAATTACTGGTCCTGCAAATATACCTTGAATAATTATTAGATATAAAAAATATTTATTAAAATTCACGTTAGATATTCCTTCTTTTTCTGTAACTGTTGTACTACCTGTCATTGACATTGAATTTGAACTTAACATTGGAAGAAATATAATTTGAATAATTAAAATAATTCCTATGAATACAAAGAACATAAAGTAACTTGAAAACACAGTTGAAAATGTTTTAGATCTTCTTTCATCAATCATATCATTAACAGTTCTTACATATGTTGAAACAGATGCAAATACCTTAATTATGTTACCTCCAACCTTAGTGGTTTCTGAAATTATTTGCGTAACTTGTAAAAACATTGGACTATCAATTTTACCAAAAACTTCAGTTAATGCAACATCAAATGGAACTCCGATCTTAATTTGAGCAGCAAGCCTCTTTAATGGCTCATTTAAAGACCCATAATCGTGTTCAGTAGTTATTTCGATAGCAGTTACTATATTCATACCACCTTGAAGAAGATCCTTTAAATCATCAAGGAAAACAAATAAATTTCTTTCATAAGACTTAACTCTTGCAGCATATATTCTTGCAGCAAGTCCAATTGCAAGTAATAGAGGGAATATTGCAAAAATTATAAACTTAGTACTAAATAAAGCAACAAATAAGATAATACTACCAATTGCACCTTTTACAATATAGTCTAGAAAAAACTCTTGCTTAGATGTTAAATCCAAATGCAATAATGCGTTATAATCAACCATATATTTATTCCCTTTATCCAACTAAATTTATTATTATTATAAAAATTATATTTATTAATGGTACAACAAAGAAAACTCCAAGCATAACTAGTACAGATATACTTAAACCAGCAATACCCCCACTACCAACCATGCCAAGAAGCATAATTCCAGAAAAAATAAATAATGGACCTGCAATTACAACTGTAGAATAAATATCTCCAAATGCATCTGCTTTCTTGTTTTGATTATCAAGCATTAATTTGTATTCAAATCTTGCATGATCAGCTTTTTTCTTCATAAACTCAGGAAGAGATCCACCAGATTCAATATTTGATTTTAGATCAAGTAAAAACTTTCTAAGTTCATACGAAGGTGTTTTCTTTGCAACTAAATCTATTGCCTCTAATAGAGAAATACCAAGATTATCAATATAATACATAATTTTAGAAAATTCTGTACTTAAATATTCATTTCTTCCTTTAACAATTGTTGTAGAAAAAATTGCTTCTGGAGGTGCACCTGATTCTGCAACACTTGACATACCTAGAATAACAAGTGGAAGATTAATTTTAATACTTGTTACTTTAGACCCCACAATCATATATGGATTAAATAATCCAAATCCTGCAATTCCAATTAATGCAATTATTGATAAAATTAATACGGTTCCAAATGATATTGAAGCTGAAAACATAGCAGCTAATATTCCACCACAAAATAAAATTAATACAAAAGCAAGCGAAGCATAAACAAACCATCTAGATAAATATAAATCCATGTCTTCTACAATATCAGCTTGTTCAAGCTTAAGTTCAAATTCTGGAAATCTAATCTTTCTAGTGATAGGTAAGAAAAGCTCGTACATTTTCTTTTCAAGATCTGGTGAATTTAGATTTTTAAATGATTTATTCATTATCTTATCTTACTCTATAAAATATATTATATTCATTAGATATAAGTTAACTATTTTATTTTTATATCTTTCTATATATGTTTTAGATAGTAAATTCAACAATATCTTTGTTTTTTAGAACATAATTCTTAGAAACAGTCATTCCAGGAAACTTGGTTGAACCCCAAACTCTTGCATGCTTTAAGTTTCTTGCAAATGTTTTGTGTATTGCTTTTGCAGCACTAAGAACAGTTGCTCCTTGATCTAGAACAAGTGGTTCATTAGCATCTGCTTTTTGACCAGGTTTTTTAGTATGAATTATAATTTTATTAATTAATCTAAATATTTCTTCAGTTATTTCTAGTTTTTGAGATAAATCAAATGTTTGTATGTTTCTATAAACAAATGGTTTTGTTGTTTTTGTAAATGGCATTGAAACCGCAACTGTTTTAACAAAACAAGCTCTTGGATTAATTAATTTTACTAAATCATCAAGACTTGTTTTTTCATTTAAGATTATGTTGTGTGATCTAAAACCAGCATTCTTTAGAAAATTAACTGCTTGTTCTTTTGGAATTAATAGATTTTGTTCATTAACAAATGAAACCCCATTATATTCGCTTCTAATTATATCTATCTTTGGTTTATCATGTGTTATAAAAACATCCTTTCTTTCAAGCTTAGTTATTAGCACATCAAGATCATCTTTTGAACCATCTTTAATTATTAAAATAATTGCATCTGCAACTCTCATCATAGAGTATACTTGTGTTGCAAGTTCTTGATTTTCTAAAAAGGACGGAACTTCAATTAATTGAATTATTGCTCCTCCAAAATTTAGTACTCCGACCTCTGGTCTTTTTGTAGTAAATGGGTACGGCGCTATTAATGGTTTAGCATTTGTAAAATTAGTTAAGAATGTACTCTTGCCCGCATTTGGAAGTCCAACAACAACAATTTGTCCTGCTCCTTCCTTCTTAATATTTATTGTGTTTCCTGATTTCTTTGCAGCAGCTGCTTGCTTAATAATTTTTGTTTTTAGAGCTGATAATTTTCTTGATAATTCTTTTCTTAGATTTTCTCCACCCTTATGGCTAGGAGCTTTAGATATCATGTCTTGAAGAGCAATTATTTTCTCATCATCGCTTTTTGCAGCTTCATATTTCGATTCTGCAATTGCATATTCGAAAGATACATTTGTTGGCATATTCGTATTCTCTTATTTATTTATTAGTTATCCTTAATATTATTAGCTTCTCAAAGAATATATTCCTTTCCTTAAGTACTTTATAGTATAAATTGTTTTTAATAATTTGCTTAAACACATAATGAGGGTTATTAAATGATGAAATTAGTAAATAACAAACTCCATCTTCTGAAAGGTGATCTTTAAGTTCTTTTAAAAACTTTAAAATAATTGTTCTTCCAAAAGCACCTCCGTCTGTTGCAAGTTTATCTATCTCACTATCCTTTGGAACCTTTTCAGAAGGAACATATGGTGGATTAAATATAATTAAATCAAATTGGTTTTTAATATTCTTAAATAAATTTGATTTGATAATTTTCATTTTATCTAACTTATACTCTTTCTTTAGATTATTAAGATAAGTAATTACAATTGGATTAATATCAGTAACCACAAGATTATTTACTTGATTATATATACCAAGAGAAATATATGCTGATCCAGTTCCAATTTCAAGAGCATTTTCTATTCGTTTTTTTTTAAGATTTTCTTGCAAAGTTTCAAGTAAAAGATAGGTATCTTCTGAAGGTAGATAAACTTGATCAGGAATTGATAAACAATACTCTTTATAATTTATTTTTATCATAATATATATATGGTTAATAAAGATTATAATGCTTATCTTGATCTTCATTGTCATTATGATGAGCTTAAAGCTGATTATTTAAGAGAAATACTTACAAAAAACAATATTTACGCGATTAGTGCTTCTGTTGATATTGAAAGTTACAAAAGACTTGAAAAGCTAAGATTAGAAAAAATAAGTTATCTTAATTTTGCATATGGGATATATCCTGATGAAGTTATTAAAAAATCACTTTCCACTCTTCTTGATGAACTAAAGAAAATTAATTTTGAGAATGCAATTGCACTTGGAGAGATTGGACTTGATTATAAGGTTACAAAAGATAAGGAATTAAGAGATAATCAAAAAATTATTTTTGAAAAACAATTAGAGATTGCAGAAAAACTTGATAAACCAATTATTGTACACACTAGATATGCAACAAAAGCAACACTTGATTTTTTAAAGGACTATAGTAAGCTTAAAGTTGTTCTTCATTGGTTTTCTGGTAACCTTGAAGAAATAAATGAAGCACTTGAAAGAGGGTATTATTTAACTGAAAGATTTGCAAAACCAAGAATTGAAAATATAAATGAAAGATTATGTCAAACGTTTATTGAAACTGATTATCCTGTTTTTAGAGAAGGAAAGGAGATTGAAGTTACTGGAATTATAGATTCTTATGATATATTTTGTAAGGAATACAATCTCCCACTTGAAAGTATAAAGATAAGAATGCTAAAAAACTTTGAAAAGGTATTTAATAAGATTGATGAATAAGTATATATTAAATTAAACTAATGGTGTAAAAAGATATGGCAGAAGAAGTTGTTTTCGAAGATTTTAAAGCAAAAGAGATTAAATCTAAAAAGTATTTAGAATTAAGAGACTTAATCATTGCGTGGATTGGAATATCTATTTGCTTTGCATTAGTTTTTGGTGGATACAACGTACTTGATGGATTTAAAAATAAATTCGCTTTTGATTTTACAAATCTCTTCCACTATTTACTAGTTTCACTTATTGTAACTGGAACTTCTTTTATTTTACATGAACTTGCACACAAGTACTCAGCGATATACATTGGTGCTAAAGCACAATTTATAATGTGGAAAAGTTCACTATTATTTTCAATTGCTTTATCAGCAGTAGTTGGATTTGTTTTTGTTGCTCCTGGTGCAGTTTATATATTTGGAAGAAGATTAACAGTTAAAGAAGATGGACTCACCTCACTTGCAGGACCAGCAATGAATATAATTATGGCTTTCTTATTTATGATAATATTTATAATAATTGGATCACCACAAACAGGGCTTTTAGCAATAATTATTACATATAGTATATTTGCTAACTTTTGGATTGCTTTATTTAATCTTATTCCAATTGGACCACTTGATGGGAAGAAGATATTTACTTGGAATCCAGCAATCTGGGTAATAGCAACTGTAATTCCAGTGTTATTTCTATTTGTATTTTAAAGCAAGATATTCATTGTATATATCTTGCAATTGATCTATCTTCCTTAAATGAATCATAAATAGAACTATTGTTATTGTCTTTAAGATTCTTTTTCATTTTTTCAAGAATTTGAGTGATTTGCTTTTCCTTTAGCTTTGTTTCCTTATAATCTGATTCCTTGATTGCAAGAAGAACAGAATCTGTGATTAAAAGTTGAAGATCAGCTCCTGTAAAACCAATTGTCTTTTTTACAAGTAAATCTACATTAATTTTATCATGTGGTGTTTTCTTTAAAAGAACTTCAATTATTTCTTTTCTATCAGTTTCTTCTGGAACCTTAAATTCTATTATTTTATCTATTCTTCCTGAACGAAGGAATGATTTATCAATTAAATCTGGACGATTGCTTGCTGCAACAAACACAATATCTTTTCCTGCTAGATTATCAAGCTCAGACAACAATTGATCAAGAACCTTTGTTTGATTTGTGCTTCCTTCCTTATCTCTTGTAATTGAATCAATTTCATCAAAGAAAAGAATACACGGTGAAACTTCTTTTGCTTTTTTAAATATACTTCTTATTGTTTTTTCACTTTCTCCTAAATACTTATCAAGTACTTCTGGACCTTTAACATAAATAAAATTAACTTTAAACTCTTTAGCACTTGCTTTAACAAACATTGTTTTTCCTGTGCCTGGCAAACCATAAAGTAATATTTTTGTTTGAGGTTTGATATTCATTTTATCAAGAAGATCTTTTTTCTTAAGATTAAGATTAATTATATCTTTCATTATTTCTTTTTCATGTTTCATAGCGCCTATGTTTGAATAATCAATATCTGAAACTTCTACAAACACCTCTCTAAGACCAGATGGCTGTATTAATTTTAAAGCACTTGAGAAATCATCTTTTGTAATACATAGCTTTTCTATGATTGCTAAAGGAATTTCTTCTTTCTTTTTCTTTTTATCAAATATATCAATATCTTTAACTGCTCTTTTGATTGAGATAATTGCTGCTTCTTTTACAAGGTGCGCAAGATCAGCTCCAACAAAACCATGTGTGACTTTAGAAATTTCAATTAAAGAAACGTTTTTATCAAGTGGAACATTTCTAGTATGTATTTTTAAAATATCAAGTCTCCCTTCTTCATCAGGTACAGAAATATTTATTTCTCTATCAAATCTTCCTGGTCTTCTTAAGGCAGGATCAATGTCTGAGCTTCTATTTGTTGCTCCTATAACAATTACGTCTCCACGATTACTCATTCCATCCATTGATGCAAGAAGTTGAGCAACAACTCTTTTTTCAACTTCATTAACTAAATTTTCTCTTTTTGGTGCAATTGCATCGATTTCATCAATAAAAATAATTGCTGGAGTCTTGCTTTGTGCTTTCTTAAATATCTGTCTTAATCTTTCTTCTGCTTCTCCAACATATTTTGCCATAATCTGTGGTGCATCAAAAGCAATAAAGTTTGCTTTAAGTTCATTTGATAATGCTTTTGCAAGAAGTGTTTTACCTGTTCCTGGTGGACCATAAAGAAGAATTCCTTTTGGGGGGGTTACATTTAGTTTATTAAATAATTCTGGATATTTAAAAGGAAGTTCAACCATTTCCTTAACTGCATCCATTTGTTTTCTAAGGCCCCCAACATCTTCATAACCAATAAATGTTTCTGCTTTTAATTGAGTGATTGGTTTTTTACTAACAACAAAGTTTGTTGCATCTGATAAGATAACTGCCCCTGCAGGCTTAGTTTCTTTAATGTAATAAAGATAACCTGTTCCAAAAACATTTATCATAATTGTGTTTCCTTCAAGAAATGGTCTTCCAAGAAAACTTCTTTTAATAATTAAATCATAATTGTCTGATAATAAGTTTACTTCTTTAAGAGGGACAAGAACTATTTCTTGTGCAATTTGTGGATTGATTTTTTTAACAGAAACTATATCTCCTATTGTAACTCCAGCATTCTGTCTTGTATATTGATCCATTCTAATTATATTTTCATCAAGAGGATTATTTTTTTCTGGCCAAACTTGAGCAACAGTTTTTTTCTCACCCATGATTTCAATAACGTCTCCAGAAATAATTCCAAGCTTTTGTTTAAGAATAACAGACATTGTTATTATACCTTTACCAATATAATCTCCAAGTGCTTCTTGAACTTTAAGTTTAATTTCTTCTTCTTGCATAAATAATCAATCTAATTTATTTTATTCAACTAACTTACAATCTCCTGGTGGTAGCATACAATCTATTTCCTCTGTTGTAACTAATATTCCTTTCTTTTCAAACTTTCTTTTAAGTTCAGCAACGATAGTTGATTTTCTATCTTCTCCAGGAATTAATTTAAAACAAATCTTTGAAATTGTTTGCTTGTGCTTAATTACTTCATATGGGCCAGAGATGATTCCAAGCTTTTCATCATAACCTAAGCCACAAGTAAGATCTAATTTTCTAAAGTAATCTCTTTTTCCACGAATAACAAATGCACCAGAGCCAACTGATTCTCCAGTGTTTGCAGTTTTTGTTACTTGATCAGGGGTTGTTGAATAAACATCAATTGAAAATATTTTTGATTTCCAAGCTGAAGAAAACATTCCTGCAAAGGTTGCAGCTTCACTTCTATCTTCTTCTGAAATTTCATCTTTATTTGGATTCTTGAGAACTACATGTGGAGCACCATGAATTTCAGCATGAAAATAAACGTCTTGATCATCCATGTGCTTTTTAACTAATACTTCATTGTTTCTTGCATCACGTCCTGCAAGCACAAGATAATTATTGCTTGTGAAAAACCATCTGAACTTATGATACCATAAATTTGCAGTTGTCTTTTCTTTCTTCTTTTCAAAAATTATTTTATCTCTTTTTGTTTTAATTTCATTTCCTTTTTCTACAAGTTTAGTTTCAGTTACCTTAAGTGCATTTCCAAGGCGAGATAATTTACCTTTATACTTATTTCTTTCATTATACTTATTTTCTGCATTTCTTCCAGCACCTAATGTATAATTTATTTCTATTTCCATTTTAATAACCTTAATTTAAATATTTATTTATCCTCAACACCATATTCTTGTGCTAAGAGATCAATGATTACATCTATCTCATTTGTTTTTTTGTGGTATGGGCTTGATAAATAAAATACAGAGTTTTTTTTAACAAAATCATAATAATTTGGAATAGTATGTGCGTATTTATTTTTAATATTATTATAATAATCTTCTATATTCTTTGATAAGAAACCAATTGCAAAGTTTGTATTGTTCTCTGAAATTACTTCAGACGCTAGTAATACACTTTTATCTCTTTCAATAACTCCAAGTAACTTCTTATATGCATCTTTATTAGATACATCTAGTTGAAGATAAGACTTAGCAGATAAATCATATCCAACAAGTTTAGGATCCAGTAATGGTCTATACCCTGTAATAAACTTTTCTTCTTCAAAGAAATCAATTGATGATTTAATAGTTGCACGATGGAAACCAGTTACTTTCTTAATTTGCCTTATATTAGGTAAGACGCAACCCTTCTTTCTCATTGCAGTTAATATCTTTATCCTTATAGGATCAGTAATTTTCTTTACAATAGCCATATTTAGTGCACCAATATAAATAGTAGAAAGAAACTAATATAAATAGTTAGATTGTACGAAAAGTGACACTTATTACTTATTTTTTAAAATAACTATATTTAAAATAGTTTCTAGTGATATATTTAATATATAAGTCTATTTTTATATAAAATAAAGTAAATTTAGTTGATAAAATATGGAAAAATTAACAAAATATGAAGTAACAAGATTACTCTCTGCAAGAGCAGAACAAATATCATCAGGTGCACCTCCCCTTGTGAGGACAAAGAAAGATGATACACCTTACGATCTTGCTATAAGTGAATATGAAAAAAAAAGAATACCACTTGCTGTAATTAGAACAGTAAATGGAAAAAAGGAAATTATAAGTGTGAGTTAATATGGGAAAAGCAATGTCAAATGCCATCAAGGCAAAAGCAAAAATTGTAATAACTGAGTTTAAAGATAAGCTTAGTATTGATTTCAAAAAAAATAAAGATTTCTTAAAAAGTATGAATCTTCCATTATCTAAGTTAACTATTAACTTAATGGCTGGATACATTACAAGAGCATTCAAGAAAGAAAAGAAGGATGCTGAAGAACTTGCAAATCTTGGAACAAAGGGTAGAGAATACAAACCACCTATGAGAGAAGCAAGAGATACAAGAATACATGGTTAAACCTGTATTTCTTTTTCTGTTTTTTTAAATTATTTTGGTTTGTGTGCAATAATTAGCTTACAAAATTCAACTTGTTTAGTATGTGAACTTTTTTCAATTTCTGATTGTTTTACATCCACAAATATAGTGTGCATCTTTATTTTATAATCTAATTTATTTAAAATATCAATATAGTGTTTAGGATTAAATTGATGTTTTACATAATCACGAAGACCAGATTCTGCGTCTCCTGAAATAAGTATTGTGCCACCTTTATTTGTAATTCTATTAAACTCTTTAAATGTAATATCCAATTTAGATAAATCAAGATAGTTTACAATAAAAGAGAGATTTAATGTATCGAATTCATTATTATCAAAAGGTAATCTTTTTCCTTTATTAATTTCATTTAAATCTAATTTAATCCTTTTATTTGCTTCACTTCTTAGAAGCATTTCTTTAGATGTATCGATTGCAGTTATTTTTCTTGGAAAAGGAATTTCATTAAATTCTGGACTAAAATAATTCCATGAACCAGAACCAATATCTAAAATTCTACCGTGTGCATTTCCTCTTATAATCTTCCCTAGTACTAATTTATACTTTTCATTGAAAAATTGCCAATCTTGAACAGCAGATAAATCCCATCCATAATATTTATTTTTATTTTCCCAAGGTAGTTTAGATATTTTTTTTAATATTTCTTGTATCTTTACAGTATCCTTTTTTTGAATTGCTTCTTTTAGCTTAGTATTTAAAAATTTATATACTCTTAAGACTTCTGGCTTATTTTCTAATTTATAATAATTCTTTTTTTCTTGTCTGTACTCTTTTATTTTTCCAAACAAAGAAGTTAGTTTTCTGTTAATATCGTTCCAACCAATCTTATCTCCTGTTCTCACATCTATGTGAGCATAAAAATCATTTATGTTTGAATTCCTAGAAACCTTTTTTCTGATGATTTTGTGAGGAACTATTTTTTGCATATTTAATATTCCAATTTATATCTTAAAACACCAATTATCCCACCAAATGATCTCAATGCTTCTGTGGTTTGATGTTCATTATCAACTATGTGAACCTTTGTTTTAATATTTTCTGCAGCTTTGATTAATAATTGTATTTTATCAAGATTATCTTTCCATAATTTTTCTGAAATAAGTAGATAATCTATTGCTCCAGTGCCAATAGCGTCTTGAATCTTCTTAAGACCATAAATTGCTTTACCATTGTCTTTTCCTAGATATTCTTTAAAAGTGTCCAACATTTCTTGCTCTTTATAAATTATTGAATTTTCAAAGAACTTACTAACTTCCTTTTTTGTAAAGAGTTCAGTAATTGCAGCTTTTGATGTATTAGATATTTGTATTTCAAGTGTTTTGATTTTATTATTTTTATTTTTAACAAAATTTGAAAATAATATCTTTACGTGGCCTGGTCCAGCAATTATTATTTGATATTCTGTTTCTTTTATAAGTTCAAATATTTTTTCAAAGAATGGAGCATAATCATAATTGTCAGAATATCTTTTCCCATGCTTTCCAGAAGGAATTGTTGCAATCTCTTTAACTCCAATATCTGAAAGAACAAAGGTATCAGCTTTCTCGTCATCAATTATTATAAGAAAGATTTTGTTTGTTATTGTTTTACTTGTTTTAATTAAATCAATCTCATGATCATATAGATTTTGCTTTAATAAAGTATATTTTTCGTTTAAAGATATTTCTAGAGTATGATAATCCCCTATTGGTGCAATCTCTTCTGGTCTTGATTCAATAATCTTACCAGTAAACCTTAAAGAATCAGAAGATGAAGAATAATCAAACTTTTCAATCTTTATTGAAACAAAGATAGGTATTCTTTTTGAATCTCCAGTTTCATCAATCTTTGATCTTCTAAAAGATGTGCCTTTGATAACATCTCCAACTTCGATTATACTTTTCAAGACCCATAAATCTTCAATAGTTTGAAGAGTAAACACAAGTTCCTTTTCTTTTTTGTTTAAGTGGATTACATTCATAAATTATCTTTCTATTTTTATTTAATTAAAGGCTTTGACATATAATCTGGAATTTTAATATCAAGTATTTTTAATATTGTTGGTCCAACTGATGCAATTGATGCATTTTTAAGTTCTTTAAGTTCATATTTGTTTTTTGAAACCACAATAAATGGAACCTTATTTAAACTATGCGCAGTGGATATTGTGCCATCATGATAAATCATCTCATCACAGTTTCCATGATCTGCAACAAGCAAAAGAACTGTATCCTTAAAGTTTATTTCTTTGATAATTTTACCAAGACATGTATCTATTGTTTCAACACCCTTTATTGCAGCAAGAATATTTCCAGTATGCCCAACCATATCTCCATTTGCAAAGTTTACAAGTATAAACTTATAATCTCCTTTTAGTTTTGGAAGAAGCTTAGTAGTTATTTTTTCTGCTGACATTTCAGGTTCTAAATCAAAAGTCTTAACTTTAGGAGATGGAACTAAGATTCTATCTTCTCCAACATTAGGATATTCTTGACCAAGATTAAAGAAATAAGTAACATGTGCAAACTTTTCTGTTTCTGCAACTCTTAATTGTTTATGTCCCTTCTTTGAAATTACTTGACCAATTCCTGGTTTTGGTTTAATTGGTGGAAGAATAACATTCACTTTATTTGATAAAGATGAATCATATTCTGTTAGTGAATAAAAATTAACTTTTAGATTCTTTTTTGTTTTAAATTTATTGAACTTATTGTTTATAAACATATTCATAAATTCTCTTGCTCTATCACTTCTAAAATTAAAAAATATGATTGTATCCTTGTTCTTAATTGTTCCTTCTTTAAGTAAAAGAGTTGGTTCTAGAAATTCATCTGTTATTTGTCTTTTATAACTTCTTCTAACAAATGAAATTGCATCATCTTCCTTATTTCCAAGTCCATAAACTAAAAGATCATAAACTTTTTTTTGTCTATCCCAGTTGTTATCTCTATCCATTCCATAATATCTACCAGAGAGAGATGCAATATGCACAAAAGGCATTAATCCAAGAGACTCAATTGTATATTTAAGTTTATGAATATAAGTAGTTATACTCTTTGGTGGAACATCTCTTCCATCTGCAAATAAATGCAAATAAACGTTCTTTAATTTCTTTTGGGCAACAACTTTTAGAATTGCAAACAAGTGATTTTGATGTGAATGAACTCCTCCATCTGAAAGTAAACCAACTATGTGAAGTGCATTATCTTTCTTAACTTTATTCATTGCAGATAAAAGAACTTTATTTTTAAAAAATTCTTTTTTACCTATTGATTTATTAATTCTAACAATATCAGATTCTAAAACACATCCTGCACCAAAAGTTGAATGCCCAACTTCTGAGGATCCTAATTGTTTTGGTGGAAGTCCAACATATTCTTCACTAGCTCCTAGAATTGTATTTGGATAATTTTTAAATAATCTATTAAGAACTGGTTTCTTAGCTCTTGAAAATGCATTTCCTTCATAATCTTTATAAATTCCACAACCATCAAGAACTACAAGAACAACTTTATTTATTTTTTCCATTTTCTTTTTCACCTTTCTTAATTTTATTAAATAATTGAAATGGATGCTTTACTTTACAATCAGCAACACAAAGCCCATTTCCTTTAATTGTATCACAATTAGGTACAGAATATTTTTTTTCCATTAATGCTTTTATTTGATAGGACGCAATCT